>ERZ772819.1244-NODE-1244-length-20926-cov-9.557472_pt1 | contig 20926 bp, 15 predicted proteins | sample MGYA00580860_ERZ772819 | MGnify/ENA primary metagenome ERZ772819 (study PRJEB29015, sample SAMEA2737683) | human gut metagenome | biome: human gut; feature: human-associated habitat; material: faeces | place: China | collected 2012 ...
TTTCTTTTGCTCTTGTCAACTTTCCGTAATTTAATTCACGTATCTAAGAGTTTCGTAATTATCTATTACGTTACATAGATAATATAAGATTTTATGAAATCATATGTTTGCAAACTCGTGAAAATGTTAGAAAAATGATGTAATGTAATTATATAACATGAATTTTATTACATTTACATGAATTTGTAAACACACGAAGAAAAAGAAAAAGGTACAATAACAGCAAGTAAGGAGGTCAGACACAATGAAGTATTATTGTAATCCTATCAATGTAAAATATAGATATCAGTTTAATGCAGATCCGAGGAGCACCGGAATCCAGATTGACAGGGAAGCGGCAGATCCATCGATGATCTGTTTTAAAGGAAAATATTATATTTTTGCATCAATGAACCTGAGTGTGTGGGTATCGGATGATCTGGTAAACTGGGAAATACACAGACTGCCGGATAATCTTCCGCTGTATGATTATGCACCGGATGCCAGAGTGAATGGAGACTATGTTTATTTCTGTGCATCGAAAAAAGGTGAAATCTGTAATTATTACCGGACAAAGGATATTATAAATGGATCTTATGAGGAGATAGAAGGAACTTTTGATTTCTGGGATCCAAATCTGTTTTTTGACGAGGATGGCAGGGTATATTTTTACTGGGGATGCTCCAATGAAACACCGGTCTGGGGTGTGGAGTTAGATCCGGCAACCATGAAGCCGCTTGGAGAGAGAAAGCCGCTTATCTATGGAAATCCTTTCACCAGAGGATATGAGAGGATGGGGGTTGACAATAGTATTTTCCCGAACCCCGAAGAAGTGGTAGAGCAACAGTTTCAGGGCTTTTTAAAAATGCAGCATATGACAGAAGATATGCTCCCGAAGGAAATGATTCCACTTGTAAAAGGAATGTTTACAAAGAAACCTTTTATAGAAGGACCATGGATGGATAAATATCATGGGAAGTACTATTTACAGTATGCCTGTCCCGGAGCAGAATATAATGTATATGCTGATGGTGTTTATGTTTCAGATTCACCGCTTGGACCATTTGTGCTGGCAGAGAATAACCCATATTCCTATCATCCGGGTGGATATATGCCGGGAGCAGGACATGGTTCTACGATGTGGGATAGAAATGGAAATCTCTGGCATGCTTCTACGATGAGAATCAGTGTGAACCATCAGTTTGAACGCCGTGTTGGTATCTGGCGCGCCGGTTTTGATGAGGATGGTGAACTGTTTTGCAATCAGCGGTATGGTGACTGGCCGGTTGCAGTGGAAGAAGAGAACACAGATGCATGGGTAAATCCACAATGGTATCTGCTGAGTTATAAAAAATCTGTCAGAGCTTCTTCTTATGAAAAAGGAAAAGAACCGGAATTTGCAGTTGACGAGGATGCAACGACATGGTGGCAGTCACAGACGAAAGATGGCTGGTTACAACTGGATCTTGGAAAAGTGTATGATGTCCGGGCAGTTCAGATTAATTTTGCAGATGATAAAATTGATATTCCGGTACCGGGAGAAATTAAGGGTACAAAAACCCAGCCACGTTATATTGAAGAAAAGGATTATGTGACAAGATGGAAGTTAGAGGGATCCATGGACGGAATTACTTATGAAGTGCTGGAAGATAAGTCCGGTGCAGTGACCGATCTGCCACATGATTTTATTGTGAAAGAACAGGGAATCAAAGTCCGTTATATAAAACTTACAATCTATGAAGTTCCATATCAGCAGAAACCGTGTATTTCCGGTCTGCGTGTATTTGGAACAGGAGATGGAGAAAAACCGCAAAATGCAGAGTTTACAGTAGCGAGAAGCGAAAATGGACTGGACATGACAGTGTCAGCCAAAGCGGAGCAGGCAACTGGATACAATATTTTATGGGGACATAAAAAGGATAAACTGTATCACAGTTATCTGGTATATGGAGAGGAACTCAAAGAGAAAAGAATTGGAGCACTGATCAAAGACAAAAATTATTACGTGCGGGTAGATACTTTTAATGAGAATGGAATTACAGAGGGTAATACAGTAAAAATGGTGTAGAGGTACACGAGTGATAATGCATGGAGGAAAAAATAATGTTTGGAAAGAAAAAACAACAGATAACAGAGACAAATGGCTTTACATACCGGAGGGCGAAAACGTGGCAGATTGCACTTGCGTCCTGTAGTTCGGGAATTGGAATGAGCTTTTATGTATTGCTTGGACTCGCAAGTTATGTTGCAAATGCAGGATATGGAATTGCAACTGCAGTGGTAGGGTTAATTCTTACTGCAACAAGAATTTTAGATGGTGTGACGGATCCAATCATCGCAATTATCATTGATAAAATGAATACAAAATTTGGAAAAATCAGGATTTTAACAGCACTCGGCTGGGCAATTGAGTCACTGGCAGTTCTTATGATGTACTGTTGGGCAAGTGGAAAAGGACATGGAATTGTATTGTTTGTTGTTTTATATTGTGTCTATATTATTGGATATACACTCTGCAACGTAACAGCACAGATTGTTCCTGCAATGCTTACAAATGACCCGAAGCAGAGACCAATGGTAGGTGTCTGGAGCACTGCCTATAATTATCTTGTACCTATGATTTTAAATATTGTAATTACTGTTATGTTACTTCCACAGTATGGAAATGTATATTCCGTTGAAATGCTTGCAGCAGCATGTAAAGTCTGTGTTGCAGTTTCAGCAGCCGGACTGATTTTATGCTGCATCGGTGTTACGGACATTGACAAGCCAGAGAACTTTAAGGGTGTGAGTACCACAAAGAAAAATGAACCGGTCAAATTTAAAGATATGGTGGAATTAGTGAAATCCAACCGTGCATTACAGTCCTTTATCGTAGCGGCAAGTTCCGATAAGATCGCAAGCCAGACAGCAAGTCAGGCAGTGGTCACAACGATGTTATTTGGTATTATTATCGGCAATATGCAGCTTGGAACAATCCTCAGTGTGATCGGAATGCTGCCGTCTATCGTGTTTGCATTTATTGGTGCAAAATATGCCGGAAAGCACGGAAACAAAGAATCAATGGTGACATGGACTTATGTATGCATGACAGTGACAGCTATACTTGTCGTATTATTTATACTGATCGATCCGACGCTGATCGCGACAGCAGCGCCGATGATGATCGCGTATGTCGTACTTACTTTAATCTTAAATGGAGCTAAAATGTGCGTTACGATGTCAAGCAATGCCATGATGGCAGATATTATTGACTATGAATTAGACAGAAGCGGTAAATTCATACCGGCAGCAGTGACAGGAACTTACAGTTTTATCGACAAACTGGTATCTTCTTTCAGCGCGGCAATCGCAACCGGACTGGTAGCACTGATCGGATACAAAACGACGATGCCACAGCCGTCTGATCCGTCCACACCGGCAATTTTCTGGATGACGATGAGCCTTTACTTTGGACTTCCATTGATCGGCTGGGTATGTACCCTCTGCGCAATGAGAAAAACACCGCTCTCAAAAGAAAAAATGGAAGAAGTACAGAAGAGCATTCATGAGAAAAAACAGGCAGAAGTGGAAAAAGTGATTGATGAGATGAAATAAGCAGAGAATAAAAAAGTCTGAACATAGACAGGAAATACAGGAGGATTGACAAAAATGAGACAGACGACAGTATTGGATAAAAACTGGATTTTTTATAAAAACCCGGACAGTGGGGAAGGAGAAAACGTAACGCTTCCTCACACCTGGAACGCAGTGGACGGGCAGGACGGTGGAAACGATTACTACCGTGGAACCTGTAAATATGCCTGCACATTTGAAAAACCAGAGATGGAACAAAACGGAAAGGCTTATCTGGAGTTTGACGGAGCAGCCATGACGGCAGATGTGTTTGTAAATGGAGCAGAGCTTTTCCATCATGAAGGCGGATATTCCAGATTCCGTGTGGATGTTACAGAACATTTAAAAGAACAGAATCAGTTGGAAGTACTCGTTGATAATTCCGATAACACAAAAGTCTATCCGCAGAAGGCTGATTTCACATTTTACGGCGGACTATACCGCATGGTGAAGCTGGTGACAGTGCCGGAAAACCATTTTTGCATGGAGTATGCAGGAAGTAACGGTATTAAGGTGACACCGGAAGTGACGATTTTAGACGCCGGAGCAAAAAAGGCAGACGCAGAAGTGACCGTGGAACTCTGGATAGAGGGAAAATCTGCTGACGTTATGGTGACGGTGGGAGGTGAGAAAAAGAGTGTTCCTGTAGAGCATGGATATGCAAAAGCAGTGTTTGATCTTACCGATGTACATCTCTGGGATGGCGTGGATGATCCGTATTTATATACGGCAAAAGCGGAACTGTCTGATGGAGACAGCGTGGAGACAACCTTTGGATGCAGAAGTTTTTCCATTGATCCGCAGAAAGGATTTTTCTTAAATGGAAGGTCTTATCCGCTTCGCGGTGTGAGCCGTCATCAGGACCGCGCCGGAGCAGGCAATGCGCTGACAAATGAGATGCACCGTGAGGATATGGAGATCATAAAAGAGCTTGGAGCGAATACCATCCGTCTTGCACATTATCAGCATGCGCAGGAATTTTATGATCTGTGTGATGAAAACGGTATGATCGTATGGGCAGAAATTCCGTACATTACGATGCACATGTCAGATGGAACAGAGAATACATTAAGCCAGATGAGGGAGCTGGTCGTTCAGAATTACAATCATCCATCCATCGTCTGCTGGGGACTTTCCAATGAGATCACTGCAGCAAGTGCCGTAAATGAGGAATTATTGGAAAATCACAGAAAATTAAATGATCTGTGCCATGCACTGGATATGACAAGACCAACGGTTATGGCAGACGTGTTTATGCTGGAGACGGACAGCCCAATGTTGGAGATCCCGGATATGAACAGCTATAATCTGTATTTTGGCTGGTATCTGGGAGAGTTAGAACAGAATGACAGTTTCTTTGACGCGTATCATAATACATACCCGGATCGTGTGATCGGACTTTCAGAGTATGGCGCAGACGCCAATCCGGCTTACCACAGTGCAAATCCGGAACGGGGCGATTACACAGAGGAATATCAGTGTATTTACCATGAGCATATGGCAAAAATGATCGGGGAACGCCCGTATCTGTGGGCAACACATGTCTGGAATCTGTTTGATTTTGCGGCAGACGGAAGAGATGAGGGTGGAAAACACGGCGTGAACCAGAAAGGTCTTGTGACCATCGACCGTAAGCTGAAAAAAGATGCCTTTTATCTGTATAAAGCATATTGGAGCAAAACTCCATTTGTCCATGTATGCGGCAGACGTTATGTGGACCGCACCGAAGATGTGACGGAGATCAAGGTTTATTCCAATGAGCAGAGCGTCACACTCTTTGTGGACGGTGTGGAGAGAGAGACAGCAGAGGGCTCTAAAGTATTTAAATTTGAAGTCCCGATCACAGGAACACACAAGATCAGGGCAGTGTCCGGTGCCTGTGAAGATGAGATCACCGTGAAAAAAGTAGAAAAATCAAATCCGGATTATATATTCAACAAACAGGGAGATGTTGTCAACTGGTTTGACCGGGATGATTTTAAGGCAGACCATTATTCAATCTCGGATACGCTCGGAGAGCTTGCACAGAACGAGATGGCGAATGCAATCGTACAGCGTCTGATGGCACAGGCTTCAGCAAGCCGTGGCGATGTGGCAGAAAGTGTGAAAGATAACCCGGCGTTGCAGCGCATGATGCAGCGGATGACATTAGTCAGCCTTTTAAAACAGGCAGGAGACGCAGTGAGCGAGGAACAGATGAAAGCGCTCAACGACGCATTACAGAAAATCCCGAAAAATCAGGCATAGGAAAGGGATGGTTACGAACATGACAAAAGCAATACAGCAGATTATGCTTGGAACTGTGACAAAGAATGAAAAACAGGCAGCAGAATCTTTAAAGAGGATCAAAGCGGCCGGATATGACGGCATTGAACTGAATGGGTTTATGATAAAACCGACCTCTTTTCTGGTCAGAATGCTCACAAAAGCAGCCGGTATGCCGGTCGGAAAAGGCGGAAATTATGACTGGAATGCCCTTGTGAGAGAGGCAGGACTTGCCGTGACAAGCATCCATGAGGATCTTGGCACGATAAAAAGAGAGCCGGAGAACGTTATCAGGGAAGCTGAAAAATTTGGCACAAAATATGTAGTCATTACCGGAATGTACCGTTTTGATTATTCGGATAAAAATGCAGTGTTTGGCTTGTGTCAGGACTTAAATGCTTCCGGAAAAATTTTAAAAGAGGCGGGCGTGGAGCTTTTATATCATAACCATAACTGTGAATTTCTGAAAGTTGAACCGGGAAAAACGGCATATGATCTGATCCTCTCTGAGACGGATGCTTCGTGTGTGAATTTTGAACTGGATTCCTACTGGCCAACAGAAGCAGGCGTAAATGCACTGGAACTGATGAGAAAGCTTGACACAAGAATGAAGCTTTACCATATCAATGACCGTGGAACAAGACTGTCAAAACCTGCCATGACACCGATCTTAAAATCGGACAGCATGGAACTTGGCTATGGAAACATGAATCTTTTTTCGCTGATCACGCAGGCACAAAAAGTGAATGTGGATGCAGTGATCTTAGAAAGCCACAAAAACTGGGTGGACGATTCTCCGTTAAAGTCCATGGAGTTAAGTGCAGAATTTATGAATCAGTACGTTTGTTAGAGCATAGCTGGAAGGGAGAAAACGCAGGGAATGGAAAAACTGAAAATGCATTTTATCACCTCAGACCGTGAGTACCGCGAGGGAGAGGTCTTTGTATATGAACAGAAATTTACCGTGAAAGATGTGAAGAAGGCAGTGTTCACAGCAACTGCGCTCGGAGTATACGAGGCAGAGATCAATGGCGTCAAAATTGGGAAACAGATGTTTGCACCGGGATATTCCTACTATCCAAGGCGTGTGCTTTACCAGACTCATGAGGTGAGCGCACTGCTTCGTGAGGGTGAGAACACATTGCGGGTTTATCTTGGACAGGGCTGGTATTGCGGCCGTTTCCTCTGTGAGAACAAGACACAGATTTACGGGGAAAAACCTGCGGTATCGTGGATTTTAAACATCGAAGATGCGGGTGGCGTCCGGGACATTGTATCCGGCGAGCAGACGGACGAACTGGAATCTCCTTACGAATACGCCGGGGAGTATGACGGTGAGATTTATTTTGCGGATGGAAGAAATCAGGTGATCGGACATCCGGTATCTTTCAAAAACGAACTGGATTTTGCGTTGGAGCCGACGCTGACCGAAGTTACGTTACAGGAAGAGATGGAGGTAAAAGAAGCAAAGCAGACAGGAAGTGTAACGATTCTTGACTTTGGACAGAACTTTGCCGGAATTGTTGAAATTGATCCTTCTTTTTTTACAAATGAGACAATTACAATCCGCCACGGAGAGATTTTAAATGCAGATGGAAGTCTTTACACTGCCAATCTGCGGAAAGCAAAGGCAGCTATCGTCTATCATGCCGGAGCGGAAAAGAAAAAATACCGTCCCCGTTTTACCTATATGGGATTTCGCTATATGGAACTTTCCGGCGCAGATTATCGGCCGGGCATGATCAAAGCGTATGCGCTTCACACCGATATGAAGCGCACCGGATACTTTTCGTGTGAGAATCCAATGGTTCAGAAATTATATGAGAATCAGGTCTGGGGGCAGAAATCCAACTATGTGGAAGTGCCGACCGACTGTCCGCAGCGGGATGAACGTATGGGTTATACCGGGGATGGGCAGGTGTTTGCACGCACCGGAGCCTACAATTTTGACACCAATGATTTCTGGAAAAACTTTTTGCGTGATCTGGAGCTGGGACAGCTTGACAACACGGAAGGGTATGTGTGTGCCACTGTGCCGCAGACCGGACCTGCCGGAATTGGTTTTATCAGCATGTTAGGCTGGGGAAATGCGGTCACAATTTTACCGGAAATGCTCTATCAGCAGTTTGGAGACGAGGAAGCACTGCCACGCCAGTACGAGAGCATGAAACTTTTTGTGGAGGCGGAAATCCGGAAAATGGGAAAGAAAAATCTCTGGATCGGACCGTCTTTAGGAGACTGGCTTGCAATGGGAAAAGGGATTGCATGGCAGGCAATGCACAACAATCCGGTATCGAATGCCTTTATCGTACATGATCTGAAGGTCATCAGCGAGACGGCAGAGCGTCTTGGGAAAAAAGCTGATGCAGACAGATACCGCAGGCAGATGGAAGCCACAACAGAAGCATATATCCGGAAATTCGTGAGCAAAAAGGGAATCGTGGCAAAAGACTATCAGTCCGCCTACATTATGGCTTTAAAATTTGTACTGCCGGAGGGAGAACTGCGGGAACAGGTGAAAAAGAATTTTGCTGCCAATATCCGTAAAAATGGTTTACAGACAGGTTTCTTTGCGACGGAACATCTGCTTCCGCTTTTAGTGGAAGCGGGAGAGACAGAACTCGCCTATGATATTCTGCTTCAGGAAGGCTGTCCGGGCTGGATGTATCAGGTCAAATGCGGTGCGACCACGACGTGGGAACGCTGGGATGCATTAAAGCCGGATGGAACGGTCAACGAAGAGAAAATGGCAGGTTCCGGCGACAATATGGTTTCTTTCAATCACTATGCATTTGGCAGTGTCGGAGAATTTTATTATCAGTATATTCTCGGAATCAAACCACAGAAACCGGGTTTTGCAGAATTGCATTTCGAGCCGTATCCGGACAGACGGCTTGGTGGTGTGAGCGGAAGTTATCTCTCAAGAGCAGGAAAAATTGAAAGCTCCTGGAAGTATGAGGAGGATGGCTGTCATATCTCATTGAATACGCCAGTAAAATCGGAAGTGGTTCTGCCAGACGGAAAGAAAGAGACAGTGGAGGCAGGAACCTATCAGTGGCTCTGTTGAAAATAATTTTGGCAAATAAGGACACTTTTTTGAACAAAAAGTGTTCTTTTTTTGCGCTCATTTTTTTCCTAAAATAAAAAATAGAAAAGGAACACAGATGCAGGAGAGGGGGAAACTATGGAGCAGTATTATCTTGCAATCGACATTGGGGCTTCCAGCGGCAGACACATATTAGGACATATGGAAGACGGAAAAATGGTATTGGAAGAAATATATCGTTTTCCGAATGGAATGACCGAAGAGAACGGACAGAGATGCTGGAATGTAAAAGCACTTTTCAGAGCAATTTTAGAGGGAATGAAAAAGTGTAAAAAAGCGGGAAAAAGCCCGGTGAGTATGGGGATTGATACCTGGGCAGTTGATTTTGTCCTGTTGGATAAAGAGAATAAAATGCTTGGAGATGCAGTCGGTTATCGGGACAGCCGTACAGCAGGAATGGATGAGAAAGTCTATGAGATCATCCCGGAAGAAAAGTTATATGAGAGAACAGGCATCCAGAAGCAGATTTTCAACACCATTTATCAGTTGATGGCGGTAAAATCCAACAATCCCGAAATTCTCGAACACGCAGAGACCATGCTGATGATCCCGGAGTATTTTAATTATCTTTTGACAGGAGAGAAGGCATCAGAATATACGAATGCAACCACGACACAGTTAGTATCCCCGGAAACAAAAGACTGGGATTATGAGCTGATCGAAATGTTAGGATATCCAAAACAGATTTTTCAGAAAATAAAGAAGCCGGGAACCGTACTGGGAAATCTGACGAAAGAAATTCAGAAAGAGGTCGGATTTGATTGTGAAGTCGTCTTACCGGCAACACATGACACCGGTTCCGCAGTGATGGCAGTTCCGACAAATGAGGACAATACCATTTACATCAGTTCCGGAACGTGGTCACTGATGGGGACAGAATTAAAAAAAGCAGACTGTTCACCGGAAAGCAGACTTCATAATTTCACGAACGAGGGAGGATATGAATATCGTTTCCGTTATCTGAAAAATATCATGGGACTCTGGATGATACAGTCGGTCCGAAAAGAACTGTCACCAAAGCAGGGATTCGGAGAGATCTGCGAGGCGGCGGCAAGGGCGGACATTGCATCTTTGGTAGACTGTAATGACGACCGTTTTTTAGCACCGCAAAGCATGACAGAAGAAGTGCAAAAAGCCTGCGCAGAGACCGGACAGCGGATACCGGAGGGAATCGCAGAAACAGCGTGCGTGATTTATAACAGTCTTGCACAATGCTACGCACAGACGATCCGGGAGATCGAGGAGATGTCAGAAATTACATATGAAAGCATCCATGTTGTCGGCGGAGGAGCCAATGCGGCGTATTTGAATGAACTGACTGCAAAGGCAACCGGAAAGACCGTTTATGCCGGTCCGACAGAGGCAACAGCCATCGGAAATCTGACGGCGCAGATCATTGCAGCAGGAGAACTTGAAAATTTACAGGCTGCAAGAAAATGTATCTTTGAGTCTTTTGAAATTCATAAATATGAGAAATAACAATCAGAAATATCAGAAAAAATATATGCCGGAAGCGGATGTTGTGCCCGGCAGAAAGGTGAGGTAAAAATTTTATGACGGTACAGGAAAGATATGAAGCGGCCAGAAAAATGTATGCAGATGTCGGTGTTGATACAGATGCAGCGATCGCAAAATTAAAAGAAATTCCGGTATCACTTCATTGCTGGCAGGGCGATGACGTGACAGGATTTGACCATGACGGACCTTTGACCGGTGGAATCCAGACAACCGGAAACTATCCCGGAAAGGCAAAGACACCGGAACAGCTGATGCAGGACATGGAAGAGGCGATGAGCCTCATGCCCGGCAAAAAGAAATTAAATCTTCATGCAAGCTATGCAATCTTTGAGAAAGGCGAATTTGCAGACCGCAACAAATTAGAGCCAAAGCATTTCAGAAAATGGGTAGACTTTGCAAAGAAATACCATGTTGGGATTGATTTCAATCCGACATTTTTCTCACATAACAGAGTAAAAGACGGACTGACACTGACAAGCCCGGACGAGGAGACAAGAAGATTCTGGATCGAGCATGGAAAAGCATGTATCCGCATTTCGGAATATTTTGCAAAAGAGACAGGTGTTCCATGTGTGATGAATATCTGGATTGGGGATGGATACAAAGATATTCCGGCAGACCGAATGGGACCGCGCATGAGATATAAGGATTCTATCGAACAGATCATTGCAGAACCGCATGATCCAAAGCTGGTAAAACCATGTGTGGAGTCTAAGGTATTCGGAATCGGTGTGGAGTCTTACACAGCGGGATCAGCCGAGTTTACATTGACATTTGCGGCGACACACGAGAATGTCCTTCCGCTGATGGACAATGGACATTATCATCCTACAGAAGTAGTGTCGGATAAAATACCGGCATTACTGTGCTATTTCCCGGAGATCGCACTTCACATTACAAGACCGGTAAGATGGGATTCAGACCATGTCGTCTTATTCGATGATGAGACAAAAGAAATGGCAAAAGAGATCGTAAGATGTGATGCGATTGACAGGGTACATATGGCACTGGATTATTTTGATGCAAGTATCAACCGCATCAGTGCATGGACTGTGGGATTTAGAAGCTGGCAGAAAGCATTATTATCGGCGCTCTGTACACCGAATGCAGAACTTAAAAAATTACAGGATGAGAATCGCCTGACCGAGCTGATGGTCATGCAGGAAGAATTAAAGACATTTCCATTTGGAGATGTATGGACCAAATACTGTGAGGAATGTGGAGTTCCCGCAGATAAGAACTGGTTTGCAGAAGTAGAGAGATATGAGAAAGAAGTACTGTTAAATCGATAGCCAGACAAACCATGTAAAAAAGAATGCAGTTAGTTTTGAACACAAAATCAATGATAGAAAACCAAAATGGAGGAAAGAAAAATGAGAGTATTAGATGCAGAATTTGTAAAGAATTTTATCCGCACGGCAAACGATGGATGGGAGCAGGGATGGCACGAGAGAAATGGCGGAAACCTTTCCTATCGTATCCGGCTGGAAGAAGTGGAAGCCGTAAAGGAAGATTTTGAACCGAAAGAATGGCAGCCGATCGGAACGACAGTTCCAAAACTTGCAAAGGAATATTTTATTGTAACCGGAAGCGGTAAATATTTCCGCAATGTGATCATCAAACCGGAGGATTCCATCTGTATCATCGAGTTGGATGAGAAAGGGGAAAACTACCGTATCGTGTGGGGACTGGTAAATGGCGGCAGACCAACCTCCGAACTGCCAACCCATCTGATGAATCATGAGGTAAAAATGATCGCAACAGGTGGAAAGCACAGAGTGATTTACCATGCACATCCAACCAATATTATTGCGCTGACTTTTGTATTGCCACTGGAAGATAAGGTGTTTACAAGAGAATTATGGGAAATGTCAACAGAATGCCCGGTTATCTTCCCGGAAGGTGTCGGCGTTGTTCCGTGGATGGTTCCGGGCGGTCGTGACATCGCAGTGGCAACCAGTGAATTAATGAAGAAATACAATCTTGCAATCTGGGCGCATCACGGAATGTTTGCTTCTGGAGAAGATTTTGACCTGACATTTGGGTTAATGCACACCGCAGAGAAATCCGCAGAGATCCTTGTGAAAATGTTATCAATGCAGCCGAATAAGAGACAGACCATCACGCCGGATAATTTCCGTGGTCTTGCAAAAGATTTCAATGTGACACTGCCGGAAGAATTCTTATATGAAAAATAGAGTAAAAAATTAGAAACGTTTATTAAAAAATGCGTGATAAAATCACTTTTCATGACACTTACCGTGCGCAATGTCATGGAAGGTGATTTTTGCTTTTAAAAAAGAAATTTATGTGCTATAAAAGAAGGAGGCTTTGGCTGAAAACACATATAAAAAGCGAGGATGAAAATGAAACAAGACTATAAAAAAACAACATACGCCTGCTTTATCGGTTATATTGTCCAGGCGATCGTCAACAGCTTTGTTCCGCTGTTGTTCGTGACATTCCAGAAAACATACCAGATTCCGCTGACGAAGATCACACTGCTTATCACAATCAATTTTGTGATACAGCTTCTGATCGATCTGCTTTCGGCAGGGTTCATTGACAAAATCGGTTACCGGGCATCCGTGGTCATCGCCCACATCTGTGCGGCGGCAGGGCTGGTACTGCTCACGGTTTTGCCGGAACTTTTTGCAGATCCGTTTGTTGGCATTTTAATGTCGGTCATGATTTATGCAGTGGGCGGTGGATTGCTGGAGGTGCTGGTCAGTCCGATCATTGAGGCATGCCCGACGGATAATAAGGAAGCGGCTATGAGTCTTTTACATTCCTTTTACTGTTGGGGATGTACCGGTGTTGTTTTATTTTCCACGGTGTTTTTCGCACTGTTTGGAACGGAACACTGGAAAATCCTCACACTGTTGTGGGTGATCATTCCGGTCTGCAATATGATTTTATTCACAAAAGTGCCAATCTACAGTCTGCATGAAGAGGGCGAGAAGGGCATGACCATGGGAGAACTTTTCCGGGAAAAAGTATTCTGGTTTTTAATGATCATGATGGTGTGCTCCGGTGCATCCGAGCAGGCGGTGAGCCAGTGGGCATCAGCGTTTGCGGAGCAGGGACTTGGAATCACCAAAACGATCGGTGATCTGGTGGGACCGATGGCATTCTCTATTTTAATGGGAACTTCCCGCTTGATTTATGGAAAATATGGAGACAGATTCGATCTGGATCAGTTTATGAAATTAAGTACGCTGCTTTGCATTGGCTCTTATCTGCTGATCGCATTTGTGCCGGTTCCGGCGGTAGAACTTGTGGGCTGCGCAATCTGCGGCTTTTCAGTTGGAATTATGTGGCCGGGAACGTTTAGCAAAGCGTCCGCATCCTTAAAGCGGGGTGGTACAGTGCTTTTTGCACTGCTTGCGCTGGCAGGAGACCTCGGCTGTTCCGGTGGACCGACACTCGTGGGATTTGTTTCGAGTGCGTTTTCCAATAATCTGCGCGTGGGAATTGGAGCTTCGATTCTTTTCCCGCTTTTGCTGTTGGCGGGACTTGTGTTAGTTAGCAGCAAAAGGAACGAAAAATGCCAGATAATTTTTTAGACCTTTTTAGAAATCATTCCTTTTCATAAAGAAACGTGAAAGAAATATTAAGATTACATTAATCCCCTTTTTTTCTGAAAACAATATGGTACAATTTGCCATAGGTCAAAAAAGACAAGGAAAAAAAGGAGATCATGTAAGCATGGAAGACAACAATGTAAAGGAAAAAAAGCATTTCTTTCATAAAAAAGAAAAAAAGACAGAAGTGGCTGAAGTACCAAAGAAAAAGAAGAAAGTATGGTTGATCGTTTTAATAATTGCAGCTATTGTAATTGTATTGATCGGCAGCGCTGTTAAAAATATGACTTCACAGATCGAGACAGCAGCGAATATGGTTGAGGTAGAACCGGTAGAGAAAAGGGATTTATCCGATTCAGTTTCTTTGAAGGGAACGATCGCAGGACAGAGCAAGACAAATGTCATGTCCCTTGCAGCAGCAGAGATCACAGCCGTGAACGTTCAGGTGGGTGACATTGTAAAAGAGGGTGATCCGCTTGTGACATTGGATCAGAAGGATATTGAAAAACAGATTGCTGAGTTAAAGACAAATATCAATAATGCAAATGCGATCGCAGTAAACGATGCTGTACAGAAACAGGAAAGTCTGGTTCAAAATAAGCAGGATCAGCAGGATTCTCTAGAAGCTGCGCAGAAAGCGATTGATGAGGCACAGAGTGATGTTGATAAATATAAGAAAAAGGTGGCAGAGTGCGGGGATTATATTTATTATCTGAAAAATAACCATGAGGACACTTCTGAATATGATGTAAAATTAGAAGGCTTCAAATCGTCTTTAGAGGCAGCACAGAAAGCATTGGATACAGCGAATGATAACTACGCGTCCGTATTAAAGAGCACAGACAGAAGTGTAGCATCAGCCCAGAACACCGTTGACATGCAAAAATACCAGACAAGTACAACCAGCAATTTAAAAGACCAGCTTGAGCAGCTACAGAAACAGCTTGCAGATTGTACACTTTCTGCACCGATCGGTGGAGTTGTCACAGCCGTCAATGTATCAGTCGGAGATAAAAACACAGCAGGAACGACCATGATCACGATCGAGGATACATCTTCCTTAAAAGTGATCGTAAATGTTGAGGAAGCTGACATTTTAAAGATCCAGGAAGGAATGCCTGCAACCGTTTCAACAGATGCAACGGGGGATGAAGAGATCAAAGGTACGGTAACACGTGTGGTCAGAGTAAAAAATCAGTCCACCAACACAAACGGTACAGATACCAATACCTCAAGCGGTTATTCTGCTGAGATCACGATCGACAACACAGAACTTCTGGTTGGAATGAGTGCAAAAGCCAAAATTGTGATCAAAGACAGAGGCACACAGCTTGCAGTTCCATATGATCTGATCCGGCAGGATGACAACGGAGATTCCTATGTTCTGGTAGCGGAAGCAAATGAAGATGGAACAGCAACCGCAGTCCGGAAAAATATCAAAGTCGGTGAAGAGGTAGACTATTATACAGAAGTGACAGGCGGCGATCTGAAAGAGGGCGACCAGCTGATCTACGATAATACATTTTCTGTCACGGAAGGTCAGGTGTTTACTCCGGAACAGATATATTCCAATCAGGCACTTGACACAGAAGGCATGATGAGTACGGAGGCAGAATGATTGTGAGTGAACCAGTAATCCGTATGGAGAATATTATAAAACGTTATTACATAGGCAAGCCGAATGAACTGCAGATTTTAAATGGGATCAGCCTGTCAGTCGATCAGGGAGAATTTGTCTCCATCGTCGGTGAGTCCGGTTCCGGAAAAAGTACATTGATGAATATTATCGGTGTCCTGGACCGTCAGACTGAGGGAACTTACTTTCTGGAGGGAAAAGATGTAAATAAAATGGATGATTCCATGCGAAGTGCAATCCGAAACAAAAGAATCGGTTTTGTTTTCCAGAATTTTAACCTTCTTCCGAAAGCCAATGCATTAAAAAATGTCATGGTTCCGCTGTTATATAGTACTGAGAGGGAAAAAAATCAAAAAGAGCGAGCCATGGAAATGTTAAAAATGGTTGGCATGGAGGAACGTGCTTTCCATAAACCAAACGAGCTTTCCGGTGGACAGAAACAGCGTGTGGCGATCGCGCGCGCAATGATCAATGATCCGGCAATCATCTTAGCGGATGAGCCGACCGGAGCGTTGGATTCCAAAACCGGACATATGGTCATGGATCTTTTTCATAAGCTGCATGAGGAGCAGGGAAAAACCATCGTTTTGATCACACACTCACAGGAACTTGCGGCGGAGACAAAACGGATCGTTACGATCTTAGATGGTAATATCGTGTCAGATAATGGAGGTGAAAGCTGATGTTTTTGGAAAATATAAAAGAGGCGATCACCAGCATTTTCAGCAATAAAATGCGTTCGATTCTGACCATGTTAGGAATTATCATCGGTATCAGTGCAGTCATCACGATCACGACGATCGGTAATTCCATTCAGACTACTTTGACATCCACCTTAAATTCACTGGGTGGCAATACGGTTCAGGCATATGTGGATGCAAGATATCCGGAAGATGATGCAGACTGGGATACCTGGGAATACCCGGAAATGAAAACATCGGACTTTGTGACACAGGAGATGATCGATGAACTGGTGGAAAAATATCCGGATGAATTTGATGGAATAGCAGCTTCTGAATTTCTTGGAAACGGACAGATCCGGCAGGATAAAAATACTTATGCCAATGTATCCGTTCAGGGGACTACTTCCGAGTATATTGATTATATGAAATTAAAGATGTATGCCGGAAGAAACCTTACAAAACAGGATAACAAAACAAAGAAGAACGTCTGCATTGTGGCAGATACCATGGCAAAGCAGTATTTTGGAGATGAGAATCCAATAGGAGAACAGATCACTTATGCAGGCAGCGATGGAAATCTATATAATTTTACAATTGTAGGCATATACGAATATAATGCAGCACTTTTTGGCAAGGTGGACACCAGCGTCCCGGAAAAAGACCGTTCTACTACAATGTTTATTCCAATCCAGACCTGTTTTAAGCTGATGGGAAAGGATCAGTCCGGTTACACAAACTTTAACCTGATGGTCAATTCCCTGGCAGATATCGATCAGGCAACGACAGATGTTACAAACTTTTTTGAAGAGAAATATGCAAACAATAAAAATTTCCATGTTACTACCTATAATATGGCGTCTGATATGGGAATGATCAATACCGTCATTAATGTGATCACGATCGCAGTGTCCGGCATTGCATTGATCTCATTGATCGTAGGCGGTGTCGGTGTCATGAACATTATGCTTGTGTCTATTACCGAGCGTACAAGGGAGATCGGTGTCCGGATGGCACTTGGAGCGAAGAGGAGCACCATCCGTATGCAGTTTGTCATAGAAGCGATCGTACTCTGTATCTTTGGTGGAATGATCGGGATATTGATCGGGGTGTTTAATGGATTTGTATTAGGCAAAGCAGCGGAGTTTGTGATCCAGAATATGTATTCTGAATATTCAAGCTACATTATTATGTCGGTACGGCCATCTTTATCCGCTATTGTACTTTCCTTATTCTTCTCCATGCTGACAGGAGTATTCTTCGGATACTATCCTGCAAACAAAGCAGCCAAGATGGAAGTCATTGATGCATTGAGATATGAATAACCCGGAGTTTAGGTTATGAACTGCCGCTTGTGGGTGGTGTTACGGATTTTCGCAGGTTATGTTAATTGCATGCCAACAAAGTGTATAGAAATATAAAAAATAGAACTGTTTGTTTTCAGGAGCGCTTCCGCTTGTTGTCGCTGGCAGCGGTACTAAGAAAGCATCCATCGTGATTTCAAAATCCAATTACATTGTCTTTTGAAATCGCAATGTCTGCTTTCTAAGGACCGGCCGCTCCCAAAATCCTGAAAACAAATCAGTTCTATTTTTTATTTGTCCAAGACTGTGCAGCATGCAATATCCAGGTTGTGAAAATCCGTCAATTCAGATTACGAGCGGCATAACCCAATATAGGCACTCATCCCATAACCGTGAGTTCCATAACGTAAATTGCACCACAAACGGTCATGTCAAGCATACCGCTTTTATTATTTTCTCTACATCCTTTTTTCTCGATAACCATATAACTTTATTGTTATATCTATCTAAAATGCTTCTTATTTCTTTCAGATTTTTATTCTGAAAAGTTTCCGTCCATTTCAAAAGGTTATAGACCGATTTCAAAGTTTCTTTTTTCCCATTTAGTATTCCCAATTTTCTTTTTATAGAGCGCATAATAATTCTACTTTTATATAAATAACCAGGCATATCTAAAACATAGATTTTGTCAGCTTCATCAAAACATTGCTGTACCCAAGCATAATATACACCCTCAATTATCCATTCATCATTATTATATAATATTTCTTGTAATAACGCATTTCGTTCATCAAGCGTTCTCTTTTTGCCATATTCTTTAGCGTTATTATCCCATTGAATATCGTCTAAGTCAAAATGAGAAATATTATACTTCTTTGAAAGCGCATTTGCTAAATAAGTTTTTCCAGAACCACTGCAACCAATAATATGTATTTTCATAAGTCCGTATCTTCCTTAAATACCGGTTTTACCTATCTGTACTCAACGATTTCTTCTAAGGGCTTTCTTGGTCTTTTAGCAGGAGATTCATCGGCAAAGCCAACCGCAACAATTCCTGTCAACTGGCTGTCTGTTCCGATAAAATCCATCAGCTCATTATAGGCAAAACAAGTATTGGCAATCCATAAGGTGCCCAATCCATATCCGGTTGCTGTCAGAATCATATTTTCAATTGCTGCACCTATGGACAGTGAATCGCAAATTTCAACGATTAGTTTTTCATTTTCAATACTTGCAAATGGCGTGTGCTGATTAGTATTAATAGAATATCCCATATCATAGGCTTTTTTACTCCTGTAACAGCCAATCAGCTATATCGTGAACTTCAATTCCTTCATAGCTATATTTCGGATGCCTGGTTCTGGCAATGATCATTTTCGGATAGGCATCCCGGATCTGAAGTAGAGGGGAACATTCTCTCTCAAATGTCTCCTGCCCGGAAATGTTATCACTTACTTGAATATAAATTTTTTCGCTGCCCCTCTGAGCAATAAAGTCAATTTCCTTTTTATAGAGTTTGCCGACATAGACATCGTATCCACGTCGAAGAAGTTCGATGCAAACGATATTCTCATAAACTCTGCCATAGTCCATATTTCTGCTTCCCAGAATTGCGTATCGAATACCGCTGTCACACAGATAAAATTTCTCAGAACTTTCGAGATATTTCCTGCCACGAATATCGTATCTCTTAATATCATAAAACACAAAGGCATTACACAAATACTTGATGTACCTGCCTACGGTCACATGATTGGTCGGGCTCTCATTTGCTGTCAGCAGCTGACTGACCTTATTAGGCGAAGTCAGATTGCTGATATTGTCCATCAAGAACTCGCTCAGACGCTGCAAAACCAAAGTGTCCGGCAGAGCATATTTCTGTACTAAGTCCCTTGTAACAATGGTTTCGTAGACTTCCTTTATATAGTTTGTTCTGTCTTTTTCAGTTCTATAAGCATAGGAACCTGCTAAACCGCCTTTGATGGAGTAATCATCAAAGAGTTTATCTTTATCACTGACATCATCGTAATATTGGCAATACTCCTGGAAGCTGAAAGGAAACACATGAATTTCAATATATCGTCCGGTAAACAACGTTGCCAAATCCGCACTCAACAGAAATGCGTTGGAGCCGGTTACATAAATGTCGTATTTTCCTTTAGAATACAGGCTATTGATTGCTAACTCAAACTTGGGACACATCTGAACCTCATCTACAAACAGATAGTTTGTTTTTCCTGCCTGATAATGTTCTTCCACATAGGCGTGTAAGGCATGGTATTCCCTGATTTCTTCATACGTCAAATCCATGAAGTCAATGAAGATGATATTGATATTTTCAAAATGGCTTTTCAGGTACTCAATATATGCCTGCATCAGCTTGGATTTGCCAGATCGACGAATACCTGTGATAATCTTGATGTCGGGAGTACCGTTCAGCTCAATGATCCTGTCGAGATATTTTGTTCTTGTGATTGTTTTCATATAGTCACCCGCTTTCAAAAGTTGAAAAAAATTCATTTCTTGAAACTGCTTTGATATTTTTATTATACTGTCTATAAATAGTATATGCAAGATGCCGCTTTCAAAAACAACAAAAAATTCATTTTTCGAAAGTGGGTGTTATGTAAAGGCAATCCTTCCCAAGTAATCAATTTACTTTCACAATAATATGAATTATTATATTAGCAAGAAGGAGAACGCAATATGCCCCAATTTGAACAATTAGATTTATTGCTGAATGAATATGGAGAAATAATTCATGAGTAGAATACTTTTGTTGGAAGATGACACAATGATTGCTTCGGGGATTCTTTATGCACTTGAGACAGAAGGTTATGAAACAAATCATGCCACAGGTATAAAAGATGCCGGAAGTTTAATTGAACATTATAATTTTGACCTGGCAATTATAGATATGCAGCTTCCGGATGGAACTGGATTTGATGTAAGTGAGATATTCAAAAATAATGCTACATCTGTGATTTTCCTGACAGTTGTGGATGATGAAAATACAATTGTGAGGGCATTTGATGAAGGAGCAGAGGATTATATTGTAAAGCCTTTCAGAATCAGGGAACTTTTGGCGAGAGTTCGGCGCATTTTATCTGCCAATATCAAAAATGGAGAGAAGGACAACATAATCTATATGGGTCATGCAGCCATCCATACAGATGAGGCAAAAGTTTATGTGAATGATAAAAGCATAGAACTTACAGCATTGGAATATCGGTTGCTGC
>ERZ772819.1248-NODE-1248-length-20906-cov-8.118651_pt1 | contig 20906 bp, 16 predicted proteins | sample MGYA00580860_ERZ772819 | MGnify/ENA primary metagenome ERZ772819 (study PRJEB29015, sample SAMEA2737683) | human gut metagenome | biome: human gut; feature: human-associated habitat; material: faeces | place: China | collected 2012 ...
TGTTAGGCCTGTCGCTAGCGTTCATCCTGAGCCAGGATCAAACTCTTCGTTGTATTATCTTTTTTTTTCTTTTTTTCCTTATACAACCTGCTGGCTCTTGACGGAGACTTATTCCTCGTCTCGTACTACTTCTTCTTGTCTATTGTAATTCCTTCAAGGATCTCTTGCTTTTCTTTTTCGAAATCGGACTGCAAATCTAAGAACTTTTTCTTATTCTCCCAAAAAAATTCCCTCTTTTTTCCTTTACTGCCCCCTCTCTCCCGAAAAGCGTGTGCAAAAGTAAGAACTTTCACTCTTACCTCCAAATTTTTTTAGCCATTTTTTTATATACCTACAATAAATATTTCTATAACTGCCTGCAAATAACTATATTATATACAAAACTTTTTTCGAATAAAAAGCTACGTGATGTGGGATGTTGAGCTTTCTTTCATTTTAAAATAACTTCTAGCCTATTCGCTGACTCTGTTTAGAAACATTATAATTACATGACATGTAAAACAAAAGAAAAAGTCAAAAAGAAACTCTAACAAGTAACAAATAGCTATCCGACAATCAGCAGCAACTCTTTCGAAACATCATCGGCAACATCTTTACCTTTTAACATAGAAACTATACCGATAGCAAATTTCAAAGAATCGGCTGCTCCACGCCCGGTAATAACATTATCTTGAATTTCTATCGGCAGCCCTGTATAAGTAGCACCCTGTAAAAAATTCATGTATGCAGGAAGAGCTGTTGCATTCTTTTCATTTAAAATGCCTAACTCTCCTAATATGGCAGGAGATTCTCCGATAGCTGCAATGTAGCGTCCCTGATTATAATGTTCCAAAATATCCATTTTCAAAGAATCATTCATAAAAAGATCCTTCGTACTACCAATTCCTCCGGGCAAAATAAAAAATTCAGAGTTATCCCATTTTGTTTTAGAATACAGGACATCCGCCATTAACGTAATGCCATGTTCACCAATTACAGCACGCTCCTCTCCCATCGAAACTATTTTTAAATCTATTTTTGCCCGACGTAAAATATCAATAATCGTAACTGCTTCAATTTCCTCAAAACCATTGGAAAGAAATAAATAAGATGTTTTCATATCAATTATATATTATGATTTATACTACACTTAGAACAACCGAAAAGAAATGTTTGTTCTATATAATATTTCCAAGAAATAGAAGATAATTCATTGTAATATATAAAAGATTAAGGACTGATATACCCCTTTTCAATAACAGAAAACATTCTTTTAACAAAAAAAGCCTTATATTTGCTTGGAAATCTTATATTTCTTGCTATTACAAATAGATATTTAATATGAAAAGTTTTTTCAAAACGACATTTGCCTGTGTATTAGGTGTTTTTATTGCCGGGATATTACTATTCTGGCTCTTCATCGGCTCAGTTATAAGTCTCGCAACTTTTTCGACAACTCCGAGTTACACCTCTAAAGAAAACACCATCTTAATATTAAAATTAGAAGGAGAACTTACCGAACGAGCAAAAGACGACCCATTAAATATTTTAAATTCAGGAGAATATATTCCGAAAGCAGGATTAGACGAAATATTAAAAGCTATTCAGATCGCCAAATGGGACAATAATATCACTGGTATTTATTTGGATATTTCAAATTTTACTGGAGGTTATGCCTCTATTGAAGAAATACGTAATGCTCTATCCGATTTCAAAAAAAGTGGAAAATTTATTGTGGCGTATGCCGACATGTACACCCAAAGAGAATATTATTTGGCAACTGCAGCCGACTGGGTGTTCATGAATACTATTGGAATGCTGGATTTTAGAGGATTAAGCACGACTCCCACTTTTTATAAAAATACATTAGATAAAATAGGGGTTGAAATGCAAGTATTTCGCGTAGGGACTTACAAATCTGCCGTAGAGCCTTATATAACTACTCAGATGAGTGAAGCAAATCGAAAACAAACCGCATCATACTTAAACTCGATATGGGAAACTATTATCTCTGACATCGCAGAAGAACGTCAAATAGAGAAACACATACTGAATGATTATGCCGACTCATTAGTTTCTTTACAAGAGCCTCAATGGGTACAGAAAACCAAACTTGTGGATTCTTTATTATACCGTCCGGAAGTAGAATCCTTTTTAACGCAGCTTTGCGGTGTCGAAAATATTAATGATATCAATTGGGCATCACCAACAGATATTGTATCTACAGCTAAAAAAATCAAATCAAAAGATCGAATTGCCATAGTATATGCAGTAGGTAGCATAGACGGAATATCTTCGAACGGCATTATATCTGACAAACTGGTACGAACTCTAAAAGAAGTTCAAGACGACGAGTCTGTAAAAGGTGTTGTACTTAGAGTAAATTCTCCCGGAGGAAGTGCTTTCGGATCTGAACAGATCTGGCATGCGGTAGAACAGTTGAAACGAACAAAGCCTGTTGCCGTATCAATGGGTGATTATGCCGCTTCTGGAGGCTATTATCTATCTTGCGGAGCAAATCGTATTTTTGCAAATCCCGCAACACTAACCGGTTCAATAGGGATATTTGGACTCGTACCAAATGCGCAAAAGTTACTTTCAGAGAAAATCGGATTATCATTTGACGAGGTAAAAACAAACAAATACGGAGCTTTCCCTACCATAGAACGCCCTATGACAAATGATGAAAAACAGAAAATGCAAACATACATAAATCGTGGGTATGATCTCTTTATAAAACGTTGTGCCCAAGGACGAAAAATGTCGGTCGATCAAATAAAAAATATTGCAGAAGGACGAGTATGGAGTGGTAAAGATGCTTTAAAAATCGGATTAATAGACGAACTCGGTGATATGCAGAAAGCAACCGAATGGATTGCAAAAAAATGTGACATAACAGATTATGAAGTTATTGAATATCCAAAGAAAAAAAGTTTTTACGAAGAACTGATGAATGAACTTAGAAACGGAGTGTCACAATCTTTTATGAGATTATTTTTGGGTGATGAATATCATTATAAAAAAATTTTAGACCAAATAAAGCAGATCGACCCGATTCAAGCTCAAATGGAAAATATAGAACTAGAATAACAAATAATACTAAAGCTCATAAAGAATGCTGGAGGAGGAAAATGTAAAGCTATATAAGTGGTTATCTCCGTTTTCCCTCATTTACGGATTAGGAGTAAGATTGAGAAATAAACTTTTCGATTGGGATATTTTACGTAGCAAAAGTTATGATATACCTATCCTATCTGTAGGTAATATCACAGTGGGAGGCACAGGGAAAACGCCCCATATCGAATATTTAATACGATTATTGGCTTCTTCATATCGGATTGCCATTTTGAGCCGAGGGTATAAAAGAAAAACCAGAGGATTTGTTCTAGCAACCCATTCTTCTACAGCCAGAGAAATCGGAGATGAGCCTTTTCAAATAAAACATAAATTTCCGGAAATCGTAGTGGCCGTAGATAGTAACCGTCGAAGAGGTATAGAAAAGCTAATGCGACTTACGCCCGAAATCGATGTCATTTTATTAGATGACGCTTTCCAGCATAGATATGTGGCACCATCTACATCTATCTTACTATCCGATTTCAATCGGATGATTTATGAAGATAAACTTCTCCCATATGGTAGATTAAGAGAACCGATAGGAGAAAAATCTCGTGCACAGATCGTTATTGTAACTAAATGTCCTAAAGATATAAAACCTATAGATTTCAGAATTATTTCGAAACGTCTGCAATTATATCCATATCAACGATTATATTTTACCGGATTATGTTACGATGAATTAATTCCTTTATTTCCGAATGAAATTCACAATCCCATATCCATAACAAATATAAAAAAAGATAAAGCTTTACTGATCTCTGGGATTGCTTCACCCCAACCGTTTATACAATATATTCAAAACTTTGTATCTAAGACAGAGAGTTTATGTTTTCCGGATCATCATAGTTTCAGTGCGAAAGACATAGAAAAAATCCGGAACAGAGCATTAAAAATGAAGAATGGCAATACTTTGCCCCATATAATCGTGACAGAAAAAGATGCAGCCAGACTAATTCATAACCCTCATTTAACGAATGAAATAAAACAAAATCTATATTATCTGCCACTCAAAATATGCTTCTTACAAGATCAAGGCACAGCTTTTGATGCACAAATAAAAGATGTTATAACCAAAAACAGGAAAAATTATATTCCCAAAACTATAAAAACTTCTTAATCAAAAGGAGCGTCACGACATCGTTTGGGAAAAAATTAGAGTTCTTATTCAAAGTTTTTCGCTATATTTGTTATCAAATAAATTATCTAAAAAACCGAATTAGCTATGATTGAAAAAATTAAAGAAACTGCAGCATTTATCAAAGAACGGTTCTCTATTATCCCTGAAACAGCCATTATATTAGGTACAGGATTAGGCGAACTGGTAAACCATATCACCAACCAGAAAGAACTGGCATATAAAGATATTCCTAATTTCCCAATCTCTACAGTAGAAGGACATAGCGGAAAACTCATTTTCGGGAAACTGGGCACTAAAGACATCATGGCTATGCAAGGCCGATTCCATTTTTATGAAGGCTACGATATGAAACAAGTAACTTTCCCGGTGCGCGTCATGAAACAATTAGGTGTAAAAACTCTATTTGTTTCAAATGCTGCCGGAGGAATGAATCCCACTTTTAAAGTAGGAGACCTAATGGTGATACGTGATCATATTAACTTATTCCCGGAACATCCGTTGCATGGGAAAAATTATAATGAGCTCGGTCCTCGATTCCCAGATATGAGTGAAGCTTATTCTAAACGACTCATTAAAAAAGCTTTTGAGATCGCAGAAAAAAACAACATATATTTACAACAGGGCGTATATGTAGGGACACAAGGGCCTACCTTCGAAACTCCTGCAGAATACAAGTATTTCAAAATCATAGGTGGTGATGCCGTTGGAATGTCTACTGTCCCTGAAGTAATCGTTGCCCGTCATAGTGATATGGAAGTATTTGCAATATCAGTCATCACCGACCTCGGAGTCGAAGGTATTGTAGAAAAAGCTTCTCACGAAGAAGTTCAAAAAGCCGCAGCCCTGGCTCAACCTAAAATGACATTAATAATGAAAGAACTCGTAGAACAGTTCTAAAAGATATATTTGACAAAATGCGGAGTCTTTATCTGTAAAGTACTCCGCATTTTGCTAACCCAATTAAATAAAATGGAAGAATTTAAACGTACAGAAATAGCATCTCTTGGTGAATTTGGACTTATCGACCATTTAACCAAACATGTAGAAGTAAAAAACAACTCTACACTAAAAGGTATCGGGGATGACGCTGCCGTACTCGACTATAAAGAAAAACAAGTATTAGTAACAACCGATCTGCTACTTGAAGGTATCCACTTCGACTTAACTTATGTTCCTTTAAAACATTTAGGATATAAGTCAGCCGTTGTTAATTTTTCAGACATTTATGCAATGAATGGACAGCCGAAACAAATTACTGTTTCCTTAGGCATTTCAAAACGTTTCTCGGTCGAAGATTTAGAACAACTATATGCCGGTATTCAACTTGCTTGTGATGTTTACCATGTAGATCTGATCGGAGGAGATACTTCCGCTTCTCTCACCGGGTTGGCAATTAGCATTACTTGTATAGGTGAAGCAAATAAAGAAAAGATTGTATATAGGAATGGAGCCAGAGAAAATGACTTGATCTGCGTAAGTGGAGATCTGGGTGCTGCTTATATGGGGTTACAATTGCTCGAACGTGAAAAAAAGGTTTTTGCTGGAGAAAAAAATTTTCAACCTGCTTTTGAAGGTAGAGAGTACCTCCTCGAGAGACAATTAAAACCGGAAGCTCGTAAAGATATTATCGAAGAACTGGCAAAACGGAATATTGTACCAACAGCAATGATGGATATTTCGGACGGACTCTCTTCTGAATTATTGCATATATGTAGACAAAGTCATACTGGATGTCGTATTTATGAGGAACGTATCCCCATAGATTACCAAACAGCCGTTATGGCGGAAGAATTCAATATGAGTCTTATCACTGCGGCTCTTAATGGTGGAGAGGATTATGAACTGCTGTTTACCGTACCGCTGGCTAAACATGATGACATTTCAGCTCTTCCAGGTATTCGTATTATAGGTCATATTACAGCTCCTTCCCTTGGGGCTTATATGATTACCAGAGACGGTGCTGAGATAGAATTAAAAGCTCAAGGCTGGAACTCTCTCAATGAAGAAAATTAAAATATAGCCGACAAAATGTTGTGCAAATATAAAATTATTTATATCTTTGCACACGCAAAAACGATGGTGCCATAGCTCAGTTGGTAGAGCAAAGGACTGAAAATCCTTGTGTCCCCGGTTCGATTCCTGGTGGCACCACTGAAAAAGAGAGTTATATCTTGTAGCTCTCTTTTTTATACCCTAAATTTACTTAGATTACAACCTAAATATTAATTTATATTGTAATATTTTTATCATTATTTAAAAATATTCTTTTTCCTTATAAAATCAAATAATATAACTTTTCATCCAAAAGTTTAAAATCCGAATCTCGAAGTATCGACACTCTTTATTCCTCTTTTCTTATAACCTCCAAAACGATATGCTAAATGTATTGTAACAGATCTTGAATAATAGTCCCCATTCATATTTAAATATTGACCTGCAAATCGGACTTTCATTTTCGGAACTCCTGTATTAAATATATCATTACAACGAACTGACAAAGTGATTTTATCTTTCGCAAAACTCCATTTCATCCCAATCGCAAGATCATAACACATTCCAATATCAAATGTTCCTTGTATAACCGGCGTTTGCACATTCCCTATTAATTCAAAAGACAGTTCCCGACTCACTTTGAATGTATTATCCAACACAGCATTAAATATCCATTTTTTTCGATCAAAAGGAATATCAAAAAAATTATCACAACGTTGACGCATTTGCATAGTTGTAAGAGTAAAATGAGAATCCAGCCAATTTCCAGATTTGAATGGAAGTATTACATTCATGCCCCATAATCTCATATAATTCCAATTAGTATTTTTGTAAATCAATACAAGACGTTTTGTCGATTGATAAGCCGTTTGTGTAAAATAATCAGAAGAGTGTACGAAAAACATGCCAAATATATATTTTTGTTTCAAAACATAATTTCCATTCAAACAATAAGCCGTCATAGGCTTTAGTCCCGGAGTCCCGTGCAATTCGGTATATCCATTCAAATGATTAACGGAAGATTGCATATTCCAATAACTCGGATAAGTTTTATTAGTAGATAGAGATAATTGAAACATATGACTCAAGCTTCTAGAATATGAAAACGAAGCTTGAGGATATATAGCCCATTTATGATAATTACTTATCGTATAATACTCTCCTGTAGCAGAAACAAAAAATGAAGCTCCGGTCTTACTTTTCTTATTCATCGATACATAAAAATTTGTTGTTGTTTCTTTCAAATCAGAGCTCGTATTTTGAGTATAAATATCTCCTACGACCTGATTGTAAATTTGAAAATCTTTATCTCTAACAAATTGAAAAGAAGCGCCATAACCAAGTTCCCAATTCCTTGTTAACCGATGTTTCTGATCTGCATAAATAGAATACCGATCAACCCTTTGTCCGCTTTTCATGTCAAAATAATCTTGTTCTCCATTCTGAAAATTTGCTCTCAAATTCTGATTATTATCAGAATGATAATAAGTATAGTCTCCTCCTATATCAAGACCAAATTCTGACTTATACCGCACTGTCACATTATGCATCCTCGTATTTATATATTTATCTACATTCCCAATTTGATAATTTCCGGTTGTCAAACTATTATTATGTCGAAAAGGGACATAATTGCCTGTATATGATATACTGACATGACTTTCCTCATTAAAATCATACTCAAACGCAGTTCTTAAATTATGATTCCAATATTTACTACGAAGTTGTTCATTCTGTTCAATATTATATATCTGCCCTAACAAAGTATGCTTAGAATAGAGATCCATATATTCCATACTTTTGTTATTTTCCGCACTATACATTACATCTAAAATCGCTTTAGATATAGATAAACGAAAATTTCCATTCATTCCACCGCTATTGAAATATTGATTTTTATAATCACCACAAATTTCTCCCTGAAAAAAATAATTATCAGAACGTTTCATGACTACATTTAACACTGCTCCTTTTACATGATACTCGGGGGGAGCACTATACATTACCTCAACTTTTTCTACACGATTCACCGGAGTATTACGTAAAAAAGTCTCTATCTGCCCAACATTCATTGTTGAGGGTTTTCCATTTAAGATTATAGTCAGTTTTTCAGCTCCGGCCAATGCTAATACGCCTTTGTTCTCCTGTATTCCCGGAAGTTTTACTAATGCTTCATAAGCATTAGTAGCCATTCTACTCCCCGGAAAAACAGATAAATTATACTCCAAATGTCCATCCTTAACTCTTACAAAAGGACGTCCCGACTTTATTACAATTTCATCTAAAACATAATCTTTCGGAATAAGTCGAATAGTATCTACAATCATCCCTTTATTTAGTACCCGTTTTGTCTGGTACGAAAAATGCTGTATTACCAAACAATACTCTTTCACATAATTATTTAAAATAAATACTCCGTCTGTACCTGACACCGACGTTCCTATATAAGCAGAATCTGCCGCTTGCAAAAGAATAGTCGCCCCCTCTATCGGTTGTTGCGTATCATCATCCACCAATGTTCCAATAATCGACTGTGCTTCAATTACTCTAATAAAAACAAATACAAATAACAAAAATACAGTTAACCTTCTGACCATTATTTTATACCAACATTGCACTTAAATCATAATAAATAAACATGAAAAACAAAATTATAAGAATGTTTTAAAATTAAAGAGGTATAAAACATATCCTACTTAGAAAAAAATTACTATTTTTCTAAGTAAGTTTTCAAAATGATAAAAATACGGTATAATTATCAACATTCAGGATATCATCTTTATTTTTTCAATTTTCCCAAAACATATCATCAAAATAACTGTTTTAATATATAAACACATAAGAATTATGAAAATACTTTATTTAACTTTCGCATTATTCTTCATCGGGCTTTCATCTGCTCTTGCCTGTACAGGAATTTCCTTTTTTGCCAAAGACGGCGGATATGTACAAGCTCGAACCATCGAGTGGGGAGATAGCTTTTTACCAAGTGAATATGTAATTATACCCCGTAATCTAAATCAGACATCATATACTCCAACGGGCATAAACGGGCTAAAATTCAAATCCAAATATGGTGTTGTCGGACTTGCAATCATCCAAAAAGAATTTATTGCCGAAGGTTTAAATGAAGCCGGATTATCAGCCGGATTATTTTATTTTCCTCATTACGGAAAGTATCCAGAATATGACCAGAAACAAAACAGCCGTACATTATCCGATTTACAATTCGTCTCATGGATATTATCCAATTTTTCGACTATCGATGAAGTAAAAAAAGCCATTGAACAAGTACGAATCGTTTCTTTAGATAAAGAGGGAGCATCTTCGACTGTACATTGGCGTATAGGAGAAGCTTCCGGCAGACAAGTTGTGCTTGAATTTGAAAACGGAAAACCATGTTTTTATGAAAACCAAGTGGGTGTATTGACAAACTCTCCTGACTTTAAATGGCAGGTTACCAATCTGAATAATTACGTCAACCTTTTCCCTGGCAATGCTCCTGTTCAAAAGATCGGAAATGTCACGATATTTCCGTTCGGTGCAGGCTCCGGTTTCTTGGGTATCCCCGGAGACATCACCCCTCCTTCTCGTTTCGTCAGAATAGCCTTTTACAAAGCTACAGCTCCCCAGCAAAATACATCAGACGAAACGGTACTGCAATGTTTTCACATCCTTAATAACTTCGATATTCCCATCGGTGTTGAATTTGCACCAGGAAAAGCTCCGAATATTCCCAGTGCAACACAATGGACTTCTGCCATCGACTTGACACAAAAGAAACTATATTACAAAACCGCTTACAATAACAATATTCGCTGTATCGATCTTAAAGATATAAATTTCAATACAATTTCTTACCAATCACATCCATTAGACCAAACACTTAAACAGCCTATCGAAAATCTACAGTTCAAATAAAAGGCTAATTATAAAACAATGGGACACTTCCGTAAGGGACTGTCCCATCGGCTTTCTTAACAGTTAACCTTAAACTTTCTCAATTATAAGACACATTTCATTAGAACAAATTTTCATATAACCAATTTAAAATATATATCGAATTTGACTATATTTAAAACCCGATTTCAAAAATATCGAATACATGGAAGTAAATATAGAAGACAGTTGGAAAAGACGACTACAACCAGAATTTGACAAACCATATTTCTATAATCTGACAAATTTTGTAAAAGAAGAATATTCTAAACATACGATTTATCCTCCTGGGAAATTTATCTTTCATGCATTTAACACCTGCCCTTTCGACAAAGAAAAGGTTGTCATTATCGGCCAAGATCCATATCATGAACCGGGACAATATTACGGGCTCTGTTTTTCCGTACTCGATGGAGTTCCCTTTCCTCCCTCTCTTCTTAACATATTCAAAGAAATAGAAAACGACTTGGGTAAACCTATGCCCGAATCCGGGCGTTTAGAACGGTGGGCTGATCAAGGAGTATTACTCATCAATGCTATTCTTACGGTCAGGGCTCATCAAGCCGGATCACATAGAGGAAAAGGTTGGGAAGAATTTACCGATGCTGTCATTAAAATACTAAACGATGAGAAAGAAAACATCGTTTTTATGCTTTGGGGCTCTTATGCCCAGAGAAAAGGTGCATTTATCGACCGTAACCGACACTGTGTTTTAACAGCCGCACATCCCTCTCCTTTATCTGCAGACCGAGGATTTTTCGGATGCAAACATTTCAGTAAAGCTAATCAATATTTTAAGAGTAAAGGAATATCAGAAATCGAATGGTAGTTTTTTTAGATCATGTTTGACCTTTGTCCGGATATTTTCAGAAAACTTTCGAGTATATTTTCTCATTTCACAAAGTTGACAGCGAAATATCTGATGAACAAAAACAGAAAAACATTCTCGAAAGAGACTCTCAAAACTGCTCCATGCAAAATCTATACAGGTTCTTAGTTTCAATTTGATTCAACAAAAGAATACGAACAAATGTTATTATACCAACAAAATCTATTGATATATGAAAAAAGCTTATAAATTTATCATGCCTATTTTGTGTTGTTTCTTAATTGGATTTATAGCCGGACAGATTCAAGAAAGTTCTATTTTAAACTGGTATCCCTACTTAAATAAACCAAGCCTGACACCTCCTAATATAGCCTTTCCGATCGCATGGGCTATACTTTATCTCTGCATGGGTATCTCTTTAGGTCTTATACTCAATTCCTCCCATTACGGACGCAAATCACTGATACGACTCTTTATACTGCAATTAATTTTTAATTTCACATGGAGTATTTTTTTCTTCTATATGCAAAATCCATTACTCGGATTCATAAACATTATTCTACTCGAATTCTTAATAATTGTGTATAGTGTAAAAAGTTACGGAATAAACAAAATCAGCTCAATTCTATTCATTCCGTATATACTGTGGGTAACTTATGCAACTTATTTAAACCTTTATATTCTGATATACAATTAAAATCGAATATCAAAACTCGGTCTTAACTTCATTTTGTAACTCTGATCCAGTCCGAAAATCACGAATATTCTGCAACGTCGTATTTGCAATATTTGCCATAGCTTCTTGAGTAAAGAAAGCTTGATGAGAAGTTACGATGACATTATTAAATGAAAGCAACCGGGCAAGCACATCATCATCAATAATATAATCCGAACGATCCATATAAAAATAATTGCTTTCTTCCTCATATACATCCAATGCGGCAGAACCAATAATTTTTTCTTTCAACCCGTCTATCAAATCGTTCGTATCGATCAAGCGACCTCGTCCAGTATTAATAACCATAACCCCCTTTTTCATCTTAGATATGGCATTCTTGTCAATCATGTGATCAGTTTCCGGAGTAAGCGGACAATGCAATGAGATTATATCCGAATCGGCATACAGCTCATCCAACGAAGTATAGGTCATTCCTACCTCATCGGCGAACTTTTTGTCCGGATACAGATCATATCCCAAAACATTCATACCGAATCCCCTCAAAATGCGAATCAAAATTTTAGCGATTTTTCCGGTTCCGATAATTCCGGCAGTCTTATTATACATATCGAATCCCATCAATCCGTGCAAAGAAAAATTACCGTCACGGGTACGCCACGAAGCCCGATGTATCTTTCTATTCAAAGTGAGCATTAAAGCTAATGTATATTCAGCTACGGCATGAGGTGAATAAGCCGGAACTCTTACAACCTTCATTCCATATTCCCGAGCAGCTTTTAAATCGACATTATTATATCCCGCACATCGCAAGGCTAATAATTTAGTTCCGTTTTCAGATAAAGCTTTGACTACTCCTGCATCAGCATTATCATTCACAAAAATACAAACGACATCGACTCCCCTCGCCAATATCAGGTTATCCAAGTTAAGGTTTCCCTTATAATATTTAATTTCGAACCCGAAATTCTTATTCGCTGCATCAAATGATGCTATATCATAGGGCTTTGCCCCGAAAAAAACGATTGAAGACATAGGATATAATTATATAAAAGTTCATTACTGCTTCTTATTTGTAAAGATAGAAACTATTCCCAAAGAAGCTCTTTATATCCTAACAAATTATACAAACAAAAATATTAACCTCTGTCAAGTTGTGCCAGAGCAAATGTATATGCACCTAATGCAATAGCTTTACTAGTCCCTAAAGACGATACTAGTATCCCTGTTTTCTTGATTTTGCGATATGGAACATATTTATCCGAATCAGGAACTTTTATAAGCCCATCTTCATCCGATAAAAAAGAATCGAACTCTTGTTGGTTCGAAAGGTCAAAAACATCCATTTGCAAAACAGGGAAACTATCTCCGGAAAAAGAGAAAAGATTTCCTCGCAACTCCTCCAGCAAAGATGGCATAAAATAGTTTACCGCCCCTGTAATTCCTCCTCCCAAAACGACAATTCCGTCCACTATATTCAAAGCTCCGGCAATAGTCATTCCCGCAACTTTACCAAATTCCTGAAAACTTTTCACTGCGGCATTTTTATTACCATCCATCTTTCCGTCCGCTATTTCAAAAATATTTTTTGGAGTCAAATCTGAATCCTCTAATCCGGCAAACTGTTCATACACCCGTTTTACAGCACGAATACTGACACTCTCCTCCGCTATCATGTTCGGATAACAACCATTGCGAGCAAGCCATACATCACCACCGCAACCGTTATCTCCCGATAGCAAGACCTTATCTATCACAACTCCTGCTCCAAACCCCGTACCGAAAGTAATACCTAATAAATTTTTATAACGCCGATTACTCCCCACAGACTCCAAACAACTATTTACATAAGGCAATGCTCCGGCAAGCGCTTCTCCATATGCAAACAAATTTCCATCGTTGTTAATATACACCGGTATACAAAACTTTTCTTCAAGAAAAGCTTTTAGTGCTACACCTCCCCTGAAAGAAGGGAAATTCGGCAAATCTCCGATTACTCCATTTTCATAATCCGCAGGACCGGGAAAAGCAAAGCTGATTGCAACCGGATCTTGAGGCAACAAAGAACATACTTTTCGGAAACCACTTGACAAACTGTTCAAGCATGATTTCAGGTCATAACTACAAGACGAAACAGAAAAAGGTTCTATTATTTCCTCACCGGCCTGTATCGCCGAAAAAACAAAATTCGTTCCGCCGGCATCCAATGTCATTACTATTCTATTATCATTTACATATCCCATACCGTTTCATTTAAGCATTTAACCGAACAAAAGCTTTTATAGTAGCACAACGTTTTCCCGAAGCTGTACCATAAGGCGTTATCGTGTATGTTCCGACCGAAGCCGGGACAATGACCGTTTCTGCATAATGAAGCACAAACGGTTCAAATCGTTCATCAGGACTCTCTATAATAACCTCATCTCCTTCCACCAAATTCAAAACGTTGACACTATTCCTTGTATAATGTGTTACCGTTCTTTCAAACCAATGCCGACGGGTTTCAATAAATTCATTTGGATGCAGTCCGGTCTTTTCCTCTATCCATCCGTCACCCTCCGCAACAACCTCCACACAATTCACCAGATATTTCAAAGCATATTCCGTATCTCTTTTCCAATTTATTACATGACTACCATGTTCCACATTTATCGGCCGAGGTTTACCATCCAAACCTAACCGTTTCCAATCCCACAGTTTAAAAGTAAATATACTCGGGGTAGAACTTATCTCCAAAACCATTGCACCAGCTCCGGAACAATGTACTGTCCCTCCCGGTATCAAAAAATGATCGTGTTTGAATGCCGGAAAACAATTGACATAGGGTTGCGGATCAAAAATCGTTTCTCCAGATTGGGCGCTTCTTAAATCAGCTAACATGCTTTCTTTATTGACATTCGTTTTTACTCCTAAAAAAACAGATGCCCCCTCTTCGGCATCAAGCAAATAATAGCTTTCATCCTGAGTGTAAGGAATATTAAATCTATCCCGTATATATTGAGTTGTCGGATGCACTTGTAAACTGAGATTCCCCCCACCTATAGTATCTAAGAAATCAAACCGTATCGGAAAATCCTGTCCGAAACGAGCTTCAACCGGTTCTCCAAGCAATTCGGCGGTTTTCAAATAAACTAAATTCACCGAAGGCATTTCAAAATCGACACCATTTACTCGCAACATCAAGCTATTCTCTTCCGGGACACAATCGAAACACCAACCGAAATTATCGGCATTTTTATCTAAATCACAAACATCCTTCATCCACTGACCTCCCCAAGGGGCCGGATCAAAAAACGGAACAACTCTGAAAGGTCCCTCAATCGTCTTGGCAAGTCCCCGCATAAAAGTATCTTTACTTATCATCTTAGGAGTCAGTGGAATATTCATATCCAACCAATAGCAGACTTTCTCATATATACTTTTTTTAAGGGTATCACACACCTGCCAATCACAAAAATACCCACGCTTGTATTGCCGGGCTGGTGATTCGTTTCGGATATCCACACCTAACGCTTTTATTTCATGACGACGAAAACGCTGTTGCAACTCCCAACGTGCAATATCTCCATATACCAACAAATCAGCATCAGGGCAAATCCAAGAAGCTCCACACCCCAGAATAATTTTTATGCCTTTTTCAGAAGAAATCCGTTTACGGAAAGCCGAAACTTTTTCATGATCAAAAAAATCGGAAATATTTAATCTTGTTCTATATCCGAACAATTCGTCATCAGTCACATACGGATAAGTCATATCGCGAACTTCATTTTCCGGTTTCATCAGACATTCCGTATTTATACACAAATCAGGATGCAGATTTATTAAACATTCATACAACTTATCCAAAGAAACTCCGACATAACAATCCACAACTAATATAAAATCTTTTTTTACAATTTCACGCTGCAATTGCGAAATTATATCCTCTATTCCTACCCATATCTCTCCCGTTATATTTGTTACCGGGAATTTATCATAATTTGACCTTCTCATATAAATAAATTCAATTCACATTTAATGGCCTTACCTGCAAATTATCAAAACATACTCTATTCCAATCAGATCCGACTCCAAAAAAACCTTTTACATAATTACGATCAGCCGGGATATCGGCCAATATACAATTATTGACTATGGCTCTGACTTCAGAGATTCCACATTCCAAAACAAAATGATTCCATGCAGAAGGATCAATTTCTATAACTCCCTCTTTTATAACTTTTTGATTTATAGATAATTTCCACTCCCCGCTATGTGTTATCTCTAATCCAACGCCGTGCGGAGCTGTATTGCTTTCGAACCATGACACTACTCCGAAAATCCGAGCACACCCTTGTTCTCCGATTTTAAAATCGGCAGATACAACATAATCACTACTGTTCGACGATCCGGCCTGCGTATATGGTTCCGGATTATTCTTTCCCCAAGGATCCCAACAAATCAACGATTCTGTTATTTGCTGTTGCAATACTCGGTTGCCATCCGGCAACTTCACAACCTCAAAAGCTCCTCCCTGATCAGATAACCAGCGCGGAGTAATACGATTTTTCTCATACGACTCAAAATTCTCTGTATAATATGCAGGAAATTCTGACTTTGCAGGAATAGGATGAATAGCCTTTCCTTTCTTTTGCCCTACCGTATTTGTTAACGAATAAATAGCATCCGGTGCAAGGGTCAAAATTAAACGCCCGTCCTTGACAGGGACAGATGTCTGTCGGATAAACTGATCTTTTTCATCACTTTTCCATAAACAAAATTCTGTTGAACCAATAAGAGAAACATCCAGAACAAGAGTATCCGGTCTATTTCCGGTTACGATAATCATACTATACAATTCTTTTCTCGGATGCTTTAAAGTAACATATGACAATCCCGTATCGGTTTCACCACAAGCATCATCTAAATAACGCCATCCCGGATCTGCAAACTGCGTCGTATGAGCTATCGCCCAAATAGCCGGACGCACATCATAATAACCGCACCACGGCATACGGGCTTCCATAGCTCCTACCCCATTCCAACTCACATTAGGGAAATATGCATCTACAGGACACCATATCAATGTCTTGACCGCACGACTCCGGATATAATTGCGATTCGTATTTCGCGCAAAAGTAAGAGCATCTTTCCAGTTTCCAGACAAAATAGATGCCTCACTTTCCCAAACAGGCATATCTAATGATTTCACGTCCTGTGTAGCATCGACATTCAAATAATGATACCCCAGGATATCTATATTTTCTTTCAGAATCGAATCATTCAATAACTCTCTCGCATAACTCCACGGCTCATGATGTTCAGGTGAAGAGCAATACATATCATTACCGACTATTTTTACTTTTTTCAACCCGTTTTTATCTAAAACCGGACGTAAAATATTTACGGCATAATTGCGGGATAAATCAGGTATATGTTTTTCATTCCACAATCCGCAATAAGCTATATCGATATTATGATAACGCTTCATTCCCTTTATATACGATGCTAAATACTCTGCATTGTCCATAGAATAAAAACCTCCGTCAAACCACCCCGGAGCCCCCCACTGCAATATATCGAAAATCATATTTCGGTTTCTTTTCAAAGCCTCCCGCGCCAACCACCATTCGTAGCCTCTTTCAAAATAAAGCCGGACCGGATTCTGCATTTCCTGCCTCGTACGGGCATGAGAAGGTTCTGTTCCACAAGTAGAATTTATATCTCCTCCAAGTTCAAATTTAAAATGTTGTAACGAAGCTCCAAAATGAGGTTTAAATAAAAAATCCAATATATCAGACCTGTACGGTTCTGGATAATCAATAAGTAGACGTGACGAAGCACCAGCACTTACAGCACCAATACCTTCAAATTCCAATCCGGAACTTCCCCTATCTATTCGAATTACAGTCTGAGCAGATATTCCGGAAATTCCAGCAACGAACAATAAAAAAATTAAATATCGTCTCATTTTTCCATAACCATTCTATAAATTTCACTACCAGCCAATAGAAAAGCTCCCGTACCATATACTTCTGTCATATCTGCTGATCCTTTTTGAGGGTCAGATCCGATAGCCTGCACCCAACCTAATTTTCCATCCGGATGTACCGCCCGCACAAGGGCACTCCATCCTTTTTCCATTATAGGAAAATATTTCTTTTCAGGCAAATATCCACGACGAATTCCCCAAGCCAAACCATATACAAAAAAGGCCGTAGAACTTGTTTCAGGCATTCGGTATGTTTCTGTATCAAGCATACTGGCATGCCAATATCCTTCATCATCCTGTAACCCGGCAACACGTTTCATAAGCTGCTGATATAAAGTTATATACTTTAACCGTGTCGGATAATTTTCCGGTAATTGGTCTATAATTACGGCCAGAGCCCCCGCTACCCAACCATTACCCCGTCCCCAGAAAACTGGAGCTCCATTCTTTTCACGCATTGACAAATAACGGGTATCTCTATAAAAAAGATTCTCTTTGCGGTCATATAGAAGCTCTACGGTTTCCCAAAACTCTTTTTCCATAAAATTCCAATACCGTATGTCACCTGTAATCTTTCCCATACGTGCATATACGGTAGGAGCCATAAACAAAGCATCACACCAGCACCAACGATCATGGGAATGCGGAGCCTCATAAGTCAGTTCTGCCTTTGAAGGATGATTCATTACCCACTCCAAACGGGCTTCTGTAGGTTGAAGCATTACCGGATCTTTATATTTTTCATATAACTGACAATAAAGCTGCGACACACAAATATCATCAGCAAAATACATACCCTTTGCCGGATGCCACCGTTCTTTTGCAGCAATTTTCTTCAACCATTCAAAATAAGAATCGTCTTTCCACAATGAAGCCCATTCCGCCATTCCGATATACATTACTCCATTAGTCCACATTACAGGAGTATGCGTCCATTTATGTAAATGCCGAGGATAATCCGCTATTTGCCAATCGGCAACACGTTTCATTACACTCATTAATGAATCGGGAGAAATTTTCGTGTTTCCAGCTTTCATATACCCTACAAAAAAGATGCAGAATAATAAGCATACATATCTCAGTCTCATAACTCAATTATATTTCATTTCAATATTTTATTCCTTTATAATCCGGATTATATACAGGCATTTTTGCAGCACATGAGCACAACCATTCTCGCAGTTCTTTCTGTAAAGACAGAGCTCTCTCCTTTTGAGTTTCCGCCAAATTTTCCTTTTCAGAAATATCCATTTTAAGATTATATAATTCTATATGATCATCCTCATAAAACCATATTAACTTATAATCTCCTTTACGCATAGCTCCTGCCGGAGAATCACCTTTACCTCCATAATGAGGATAATGAAAATAAATAGCTCCCCGATCAAAGACCGTATCCCCTTTCAATAAAGGTACAAGACTTACTCCATCTTTATGCTGGCAAGGTTTCAAGGTTGCTCCGGTAAGCTCCAATATAGTAGGATAAAAATCCGTAGAAGAAACGGGAGTTCTACAAATCCCAGCCGAACCTTTCATATAAGGAGCCTTAATAATATAGGGAACACGTATCCCGCCTTCATATAGCCAGCCTTTTCCTCCCCGTAACGGGAAATTAGAAGTAGGAGAGCCTTCAGCTGTAGATAAACCACCATTGTCAGAAACTAAGCAAACGACCGTATTATCATATAAGCCCTCTTTTTTTAAATAATCTAAAACTTTCCCCACATTTTCATCCATACTCCATATCAATGCAGCATATTCGGCATCACTCTGTATCGTACGTTCTTTCCAATGCCAAACTCTATATGGAGTATTCCGTATCCAATCTTTATTTGTCGTAAAAGGAGAGATCGTATCCAAACCCATTTCCCGAGCCTTCTTCTCGAAATATTTCGTAACCTCAGGTTTCGCCTCTATCGGAGTATGCACTGCATAAAACGACAAGAAAAGAAAGAAAGGTGATCTTCCTGCCGAATCCATTAGTTTCAAACATTCATCTCCTAAACGATCCGTAAGATACTCTCCATCCGGACCGTCCGATAACATCGGATTATGATAAGGAGAGAAATATGCTCCCCGTCCTCCTTTTTTCCGGACATCCCCGTTAGGTTTTCCCATTAACCATCCCCCGATATTCACATCAAAACCTTGATATTGGGGATAGAATAAAGAATCTTCAGCACAATGCCATTTCCCGACATAATATGTTTTATACCCTTGTTCCCTTAATGCTTCTCCGATAGTAACTTCCTCAAGCGGCATATTCAATGGCATCTCAGGAGACAACATTTTATATTTGCTCAGTTTCTGTTTATCCAGACCATATTGATAACCCGGAATCCAATCGGTGATCCCCGTTCGTGCGGGATTCTTGCCTGTCATTATACTTACCCTTGCAGGAGAACTTACCGGAGCTGCGGCATATCCGTCCGTAAAAATAACTCCATCCGCAGCAAGTTTGTCGATATTGGGAGTTTCATAAAAACGGCTTCCATTGCACCCGACATCTGCCCATCCATAATCATCCACAACTATGAACACGACATTCGGACGAGTCTGGGTTTGAGCCGGAAGCGGAAAAGATAACAATCCCGCCACCGGAAATAACGCAGAAGAAGAAACCGGATATTTCATAAAACCAGATTTTTAAAGCAAACTTTTCCAATTCCCGCTACAATAAGCAACAACCAATTTTTGTTGCAGGTCTCTATCTCCTGTGCGAAGACCGTAATTCATCAAATCTTGAAACAGATAATATTGCAGCCAATATCCACGATGATATTTTTCCCGCATCGACAGAGCTTCTATCCACCATGCATACCAAGAGGTATTCAACCCGTATTTGTGAGCTACACGTACGGCTGTTTGTGCACGTTCCCATATTCCGTCCGACATACGTTTCATCATTTTAGTATAATCTCTGTATGTAAACGATGAAACATCGATCAGTTTAGCGCTATCATCAATCCCTAAAGCTTTCAGATCAAATACAGTCTCAAACTTCCCGTCACCATCCATATCGTATTCTACATAATCCAGAAATCCATTCCCGTTTTTATCTGTATATTTTACCGTTGCAAACTTTTTAGGATTTTTATTGATCCAAAGACGATCCCAACCTTGATAATATTCCGTATTCTGATCTACACGCCAACAACCCCATTCAGCTCCATATAAGTGTAAACGTCCGTCCAACGGACTGATATATAAATTACCTTTTCCCGAACAGTCCATATCCCATTCTCCCCGGTCTCCGGCAGCA
>ERZ772819.1258-NODE-1258-length-20818-cov-5.636661_pt1 | contig 20818 bp, 8 predicted proteins | sample MGYA00580860_ERZ772819 | MGnify/ENA primary metagenome ERZ772819 (study PRJEB29015, sample SAMEA2737683) | human gut metagenome | biome: human gut; feature: human-associated habitat; material: faeces | place: China | collected 2012 ...
CAAGCGCGGCTACGACGTGACCGTCTACGAGGCGAGCGATCATCTGGGCGGCCAGATTGTGCTGGCGGCCGCGCCTCCGCGCAAGGACGAGATCATGCGCTCGGTGGAGTATTACGAGAAGATTCTGCCCGGCCTGGGCGTAAAGGTTGATCTCAACCATGCCGCTACGGCCGAGGACCTCAACGCCGCCGACGCCGCGATTGTGGCTGTGGGCGCGCACGACGTGGTCATCCCCGTTCCGGGCGCCGATTCGGACAAGGTCGTCTCGAGCTGGGACGTGCTGGCCGGCAAGGCGGAGCTCGCGGGCTGCGTCGCCGTTATCGGCGGCGGCCTGGTGGGCACCGAGACTGCCGAGTACCTGCTGCAGAACGGCTGCGAGGTGGCGATTGTCGAGATGCTCGACAAGATTGCCGCAGGCGAGTCCGAGACCATTCTGCCGCTGATTATGAACGACTTTGCCGCCCACAACGTTGAGCAGCATGTTAAGACCCGCCTGACCGCCATTACCGACGAGGGCGTGGAGGCCGTTCGAACCACCGAGGACGGCGCCGAGGAGCCGGTGAAGATCGCCTGCGATTACGTGGTGATGGCCGTGGGCTCCAAGGCCAACGGGTTTGACCTGGACGGCGTAACGGTGCCCGTGACCTGCGTGGGCGACTGCTCGGGCGAGCGCACCGCCGACATTGCGAGCGCCATTCGCACGGCGTATCACGCGGCCAACGAGCTCTAAGTAAGAAAGCTATCGCGTATTGAGTGGGCGGGGAGTGCCGTATCGGCGCTCCCCGCCTTTTTTGCCAATGAGGGCGCCCCTGACCAGCGGGTTCAGAAAATCCGAATTTCATGCACCAGAAAATCCGACTCCTTAGAACATGAAAATCCGAATCGCAACCACCCGAAAATCCGAATTTGCTACAGTGGAATAGAGGAATCAGAAAGCAGGAACTGGAAATCTGCGGGGGTGGCTCATGGCGGGCGAAAGGCTACATCGGGACGGATACATCCCGCGTATCGTGGATGCGCAAATCGAACGCTACCTTCGCGTCTTTGGCGCGGTCGAGATTGCGGGCACCAAGTGGTGCGGCAAGACGTGGGCCGCGCTTGAGCACGGGGCGTCCGCCTCGTATGTCGACGAGAATCTCGACCTCGCGCGTGCCGACCCGGCGATGATGTTGCTGGGAGACCGTCCGCATATTATCCATGAGTGGCAGCGAGTTCCCCAGATTTGGGACTACGTTAGACACGAGGTTGACCGCACCCGGGGCACGCGCGGCGCCTATATCCTCACGGGTTCCGCCACGCCTGCGTTTGGCTCAAAGACGGAGGCACCCGCGCATAGTGGAGCCGGCCGCATCGGCCGCGTCCGCATGTACCCCATGACGCTTGCCGAGACAGGTGAGTCCAGCGGCAAGGTGAGCCTGGCGGGCTTGTTTGAGCATCGTTTTGAGCCCTGTCGGTGCAATGGCGATACACCGGGGCTTGTCGAAGCCGCCTGCCGCGGCGGCTGGCCCGAGGCGATCGATATGGTTTCGGCTGACGCCCAGCTCATCGCTCGCGAATATCTCAACACTACGTTTTCGAGCAGCTTCCCGGCGGTTGGTCTCGACCCCGATATTGCTCGTCGAGTCTCCGCATCGATCGCGCGCAATCTGGGACAGGCGACCACGTATAAAACGATTCTTATGGATATGTTCGGTGCCGAGGGGGAACCCGCAGCGTTTGCCGACGAGACCAAGGTGCGCAGGTACCTGGATGCCCTCAAAGGCATGTTCATTCTCGAGGAGGTCCCCGGTTGGGTTCCCGCCGCGCGCGACAAACGACGCTTTACCGTCAAGCCCAAGCGCTATCTGGCAGATCCGAGCCTTGCTTGCGCCTTGCTAGGTATGTCCTTGCAGGCGCTGCTTGCCGACTGGCAGACATTTGGTCTGGTGTTTGAGAATTTGGTCATACGCGATCTTTCGGTCTACGCACGTTCGCTCGACCTGCTGGATAGCACGCCCGTGCGCTATTATCGCGACGATTCGGGCCTTGAATGCGATGCCATCGTGCAGCTAGCCGATGGACGGTGGGCCGCCTTTGAGATTAAGGTGAGCGAAGATAAGGCGAGCGCCGGCGTTGAGAGCCTCAAGCGCGTTCGCAAGAAGGTCTGTGGAAATCTTCGTTCACGCACACGCGAACCGGAGTTTATGGCCGTGATTGTGGGGGTGGGTGAGTACGCCCGCGAGGTCGAGGACGGTATCTACGTGATACCCGTGCGCGCGTTGGGGTGTTAAGGGGCGGCACGCCGTGTGCCCGCTGCCCGGTGCTGCGGATTGGTGCAAGTGGTCAGGTTTGTTTGCACCATGTCCTTGGCATATGGAAGAAGCTGCTATTCGTAATCTTTAAGACATCATTAAGGCTTGCGCTGTGGAGCAAACCGCAGGTCAATGCTATTCTTTTACCTTATCGTATGGTGTTGTATTCTGCCTGAATTCTATGCCTACGAGCAACGGATTGATCGCGACCAAGCGGAAAGGACGGCACGCCCGCTAGCAGGGCAAACGCAAACGATGAGTGGCATGGACCGACATAGCGAGCTCCAGCAGCACAAGACGGCGGCCGAGTACCGCCAAGCTGCCGACGAGCATGTGCGGACCCTCAAGGATTTCTGGAAGGATTTCCTGGTGAGCGGTCTGTTTGTGCTGGCCGCCATCGTTGCCATCTTTGCATGCCTTGCCTGGTTTGCCGCGAACAATCGAGTGAGCGCCACGGGGAGTACGATCGGGGCGAAGGGCCCACGGTTTGTGCTCTCGGGAACGCAGGGCGGCACGGCAGGTAAGTACGACGCCCAGGACAACTACGCGTCGGACAGTACAAGCCTTGCCGTGAACAATCTTTTCAACCTCAATAACATGAGTGCCGATGGCAGTCTTTCTCCGGGGTCGGCGGGCCAGCTTCAGCTCAACGTCAAGCCGCTCTGCAACGACCTGCACGATATTACGGTGGAGATGACCTGGGAGATTTCTGTCCAGACGAGCGTTGCGGGCACGGACGGCACTGCTACGGACGCATCGAAAAATGAAGAGATCATCAACTCGCTTAAAAATCTGGTGCGCGGCCATATCTTGGTTTTCCAGGGCAAAGACACCTCTGGCTTTTACTCCAATCCGCTGGTTCCCACGACAACCACGGTGACCCAGGACGGAGCGAGCGTCACCGTCATCACACAGAGCTTTACCATTCCGGCGAAGAGCTTTCGTGCTGAGGGCTCAAACAATACGACCGAAACCGTCACCAAAACCCTCTACTGGATTTGGCCGGAGCAGTTCAAGAGCTATGTTCGCACGGGCAACGCCGGCTACGGTGGCAACCTTTTCGCTAACACAGGCGACGAGGGGGGATACACGACCCTCGTCGGCGACATCAACAATAACCACGCGTGCTATTTCCGCGCCGATAGCACGAGCGTGCCAGGTCAGGCGCCTAGCGCGGTTCCGCCTGTCGGAGCCGGCATGTCCTCTGCGGATGTGGAAACCTGCGCCAATTATTACAACAACGCCGACGAGATTATCGGCAAGAACGTCAAGTACATTCGCGTGCGCTTTACCGCCAAGGAGGCGGATAAATAAATGGACGAGCAGCTTAATGCCCGCGAGCAGGGCGATATCAAACACAACGAAGGAGCGGCAAACCCCGGCGGCAACGGGTTCGGCTCGCACGGCGAAGCGCGTCCGGCTGGCCGCATCGAGCGTATCAAGGCTTGGGTGAGCGGCCACCGTCGCGAATCCCTTGCCATCATGGGCTTGCTTACCGTGCTTCTCGTGTTGCTGGGATTGACGCTCGGATGGTTCGTCGATGCCAATCGCGGCTCCACCGTCGGCAAGATCAAGGAGCCGGCAGAGCTCAAAGTGCTGGGCCCCAACGCTACGGCAACAGAGCAGATCGACCTGAGCTACAACCCCGAATACGGCGATACCAAGACTGGCAACACGGTGACGCTCAAGCGCGCGTTTTGCGTGCAAACGGGCGGTGACGGTTTTGAGCTGCAACTCGCGAATACGACCAACATTACAGGTCTCACTATTGAGCTGTACAGAGCCGAGAACACGTCTGCGCTCCAGACGCCCGACGTGAGCGGTACCGCAGACGGCAAATCTTATAGCTGGAAAGCAACCGGAGAGAACCTGCTTACGAGCTTCGAATATATCAACAAGGAGAACGACGGTCTGGCAGCCGTGCCGGGCGAGGGCGCAAGCGACCCTACGTTCAAGGACTATCAAAACGTCCAGCGCAACGCGCGCCCGCTCTACCGATACAAGAAATTCGGCAAGAGCGAACTCAACGCTAAGACGCTCGACGGCTCGACTGACAATGACACGCTCAACTTTATCATCAAGCTTTCGTGGGACGAGAGCGCCAAAGAGACCGATGTGATCTACCTGATCGCGCGCAACACGAGCGGTAAGTAGGAGAGGGGGCGCACATGGAGAAGCGAGAGAAGCAGCAGGATGCCGAGCGCGAGCAGCTGGCAAAAAGCAAGAGCCTAGCCAAGAATAAGCTGGTTGTGGCAGCAATCGCACTTGCTTGCGCCGTGGCGCTCGTGACGGGTGGTTACTTTACCTATTCCGCCTACACCGCCAACGGATTTCTAAAGTCCGTCGCCGCAACGGGCACCGCGCAGAGCCTGTTTGCGAGCGACCTGCTCACGGGCTATATGAGTGCGCCTGGCAACGACGAGCTCGACCGCGCCCAGCGCTCCGTTACGGTATATCCCAACAACAAGCAGTGCAGCTTCACCTTTAGCATCTATAACTATTTGCTGAGCAACAGCAACTTCTGCAACGATAAAAACGTGACGTATACCTTGACGGTCGAGGGGTATGGGCTCGATGGTGCCACGTGGAGCTATGCGCCCCAACCCGCCGGAAACGTCAAGCTTCCGGAGAATCAGCCTACCAAGAACGATTACACCGTGACCTTTCCTGAGGACAAGTTGGGACATGCCTACTTTGTGATTAAGGCCATGGTTGTTTCGAAGGAGAGCCCCGGCACCGAGCTCACCTGTCTGGCGGCGAAAGTCGTGCCGTCAAAGAAGGCCGAGGTCAAAACCGCTGCGGTTGAGGGCGCGCTGGTTGATGAGGCTGGCAAGTTTGCTGATTACGCTGCGTACAACTACCGTGTGACGGTTACGGGCGCACCGGCAAACGTCACGCTCACGTGGGGGGAGAACGTGGAGATCGATCCGTTCTTCGAGACCAACCATGGTGTGACGGCGGATGCTGCAGCTCGCAAGGCTACGTTCACCATGGAGCCGGGTTCGATGGTCGTCAACTTTTACCGAGCGGACGGCAAAACGCCCGGTGGCTGGGGCGACCTGGACATTAGCGTGAGCGGAACTACTCTGACGGGCGCGACGGAGACTCGATAACTCTGGAAGCGGAGTTTTAGGATAAGAGGTACGGAATCGATGAGAACGGCAAAGCGCATATTCGCAGAGTTCATGACGGTGGTCATGGTGCTCCAAGCATGCTCGCCCACGGTGGCTGCTGTGGCGGCAGGCTGGCAGAACATCTCGAACGAGATTGCTGCCGCATCTGCGAAGGCGTTGGATACTGCCGAGAGCGGCGAGACCAACGGCGATGTCACGATCGGGTCTGGGTCGAGTGATGCCGGCGCCGACAGCGACAGTGCTGGGGATGACGCGGTGAAGGATGACGCTGCAGCAGGCGATACCACCGATAGCGCCACTGGTTCCGATTCCACGGGCGACCAGACGGAAGGCGACGATGCCGCTGACGATGCCGCCGCTGACGACGCCGAGCAAGATGCCGATGATGCGACTTCGGAGGACGCTGATGCCCAGGCGGGTGCGACGATCACGGATTTGAATAAGCTCGTCGAGCTGCTCGAGAAGAACGGCGCGGAAAGCATCGTGCGCAAAGACGACGAGAGCGGAATCCGAAGCCTCGATGTCAAGTCGTCGGAGGCGTTCGCCGTCCTGTCTAACGCCGACGCTTCGCTTTACTATGATGCGCAGATCAAGGTTATCATCACGGGCGATGCGAAGCTCACCGAGTCGGCTAATAACGGCATGTCTTTCCAGGGTCTTGGCAGTGATGAATGTCCGTTTGAAGGCAGGATCTATAGGGACGTTGATAGTCCCGTCGAGCTTACGACTGATCGGACGGTTTTTAATAACCTCAAGCTGTCTGACCAAAACAAAACGGTCAGGATAAAGTGGGTAGGCGCGACTAGCTATAGCGCACCGATGATCGCTTCGAAGGTCAGCGGTGCGGAAAACGGCGAAGAGAGCAAGACACTCATCGCGTCGGTTGACATCGTGGAACCCGTGAGCGTTGATGTGAAGGATGCGACTTCCGCCTTGACGGCACCCCTCCTGGGTGCGACGACGGGCGACCTTGCTGCGAACGTTACCTATAGCCTCACCGATTCTCGAAAGAATCTCAACGCGAATGCGACGGGCAACATTGGCTTGATTGCCAACACGGTCGAGAGCGGGAGCTTGACGGTTGAGTCCGTCACGTTCCCCAACGATCTGACCTCAGGCGGAGCCGTCAAAACGAGCTCTGGCAACGCTGGCCTGCTCGTAGGCGAAGTCAAGGACGGTGCGACCCTGAGCATTGGCACTCTGGCAAACGTTCCCACCGCCACCGTCCAGTCTACGAACGGCTCCGCCGGTGGCGTTGTAGGACTCGTTGGCTCGAGCACGGGTGCCATGGTCAACGTCGCGAAAGCTCTCGACCTACACGCGCTCACCGTCAAGGGCACAACTGCCAGCGGCGGTTTTATTGGTAAAGCGACCGTGCTCACACTGGGCGCGGATAATAAGCAGATTGGGTGTCCTCTAAATATTGGCGACGAGAACAGCGCTTGCTCTGGTGGCGTTATCGGCGACGTGAGCTTTGCGCAAGGATTTGCCGTTACGTCCAATATGTTCGACCTGGGCGACCTTGTGACTCTTGGTGCGTCGCAGCGCGCCGGCGCTCTTTTTGGCATGGCCGATATCTCTAATGGAGACATCGTGGTGCAAGGCGGGACGTATAAGAGCAAACTCGCCTTACCAGAAGATGTTAGTGTCAACGGCAGCTACGGCGGCCTTGTCGGCAAGGTGTTCGCGACGAAAACGGACGACGACGGCGCTTTGCGCGCCTTTGTTGTTGAAAAGGATGCAGATAATAAGAATACGTGCTCAATTGAGTTTGACCTTGCGAGCAAGTTGTCCGACGCAGGCGGCGTTGTTGGCTATGTTGGCGATAGCGCAAATCCTAACTCGCAGCCCGTTGCCGTTGTCTTCAACGGCGTGACGGTTGCGTGCAAGGGAGATGCTTCGGCGCGAACGGGTACCGGAAAGTTCGGTGGCGCCGTGGGCGTTGTCGATACGCGCAATGTCCTTGACGTGCGAGATTTCAAACTTACAAGCGACAATCCTATCGGTAAGGCGCAAAGCAACCGTGCCGCGGGAATTGCGGGATCCGCGTGGAATGCTGTAATCAAATTCAGCGGCATCACGGATCTGTCGGGCGCAAGTTTTGCCGAGAACGCCACGACGGGTCAGCTCGTATACGAGAACCACAACGCGCTGATCTTCGCTGCCGGCAATGGCTCTAATGGTGATCTGGGAGACAAGGGCGCTGCGGTCTGGACCTTCAAGCGTAGCAACTCAGCCTCAAAGACGGACGACATCGCGACCTACGGTGAAGTTGTTCGTCTGGGCGGCGACTTCATTAAGCTTGATGTGGACACTCATAAGTTGACCTTGCCGGATTCGCTGACGGCAGCTAACGGTGCCTACGCCCTAACCACAGCTGAGGATTTCGCCAAGCTTGCGATTACCTGGCAAACCAACGGCTACTACTCGATGGTTGACGGCGTTACCGAAAACAACCTTAACGGCTTGCAGTCCTCGACCATTACGGTGAACGGCACTATTGATCTCAAGGGCACGGGCCTGACGGGTTTCACGCAGGATCGTGCAGACGGCTCGCAAGTTTTCTCGGGAACGTTGAACGGTGGCGGCACAATCAATCTTGCCGTCGGCGAGGCGTACGGCAAGCGTGGTGAAGACGTGCTCGACGGCAATAACACGAGCAACGGCAACGGCAAAATCTACCGCCACGGCCGCTTGGGCTTGTTCGCGGCCGTCAACGGTGCAACCATCTCCAACGTCACAATCGCTGGCTCCATGAAGTTCGATAACGGTTCGGCTATCGATGCCGGGTCGCTTGCGTGTGCCATCGTCGGCAACCTGTCATTGTCTGGCGTAACGTGCAAAACGAATATCGCGTGCGATGATACGTTTGCCAATGACGTGAACATTGGCGGTATTGCGGGCAGCGTGCTGGCGGCTTCTACGGTTGCGTTTAAGGATAACAGCAAGGCTCAAGCGACCATCGCTGCAACTAAAACGCTTAACGGCAATAGTCGCATTGGCGGCGCCATTGGTTATGCGGGCGATTATGGCTCGTCATTCAATGTTGCGGGCCTCGAAGTCGCCGGATCAATCGAAACTGGCGATTGCGCCGGCGGCAAGATTGCCCAAGTCGGTGGTCTTATCGGCTGCATCGCACAGAGTACCTACAATGCAGGGACAATAGCCAACTCAGCTGATAAGTACGTGAACATTTCGGGCCTTTCGTTCAATTCATTCGAAATGAAAGTCGGCAGGAACGGCGATAAGCTCAATGGCACGGGTGGTTTCTTGGGTTATAGCTGGGGCAACGCGGTCGTAACTATCGGAGATGAGAGCATTAACAAGAATGAAAACTCTTATGCTCTGAAAACGACCAACGCTTCTATAACCGCGACTGCGGATGATTCCAAGGAACTCGGTGGTCTTGTATACGCCGCGAGCGGCCACTGGATTATCAACAACTATGCCATCGATCTCTCGGGCACAACTATTAATGCGGGCGCCGCTCAGACGCTCGGCGTTCTAGTTTGCCGCGGCTGCAAGGTGGATGATAAGACGACATATGGCGTCGAGAGCTACCTAGGCCTGTACTTGGAGGACAGGGCTTATTGGGATACCGCCTATAGGGTGCCCACCGGCGAGGGGGCCATCGTTGCGTCGGGCGTAACGTCCTTCGATGAATGGGTTGGCAGCGGTGTAAAACCAAACAACGGCAGCAAGCTCATGGACGCCGACTGGAACACGGTCGTTTCGCTACACACACAGAAAAACAAGCTGGACATGGACGGCGATTCCACAAAAGACAACAGCTACCATAATCGCTCGTCTTTCGGTCGAAGCCAGAATGCGAACGGCAATACCCGCTACTTCTACAACCTCGACATAGTCTCTAAGAATTGTGAAGGCGGCTTTAGTGGCAGTCAAATCGATACAGCGGAAAAGCTGCTCTTATGGTCTGCTTACCGTTATGCTCCCGAAGGTATTCGTTCGACAATCGTTCCCAATGGCACGACAGGGCTCGATGATTCCATAACCATAACGGGTACAATCGATTTGGCCGGCTACAGCTATTATCCAACTCAGCCGAGCGGAGAGGTGACGGTTGAGAATGCGACCATTACCTTCTGTTACTCCAAGATCAAGGCCGAGCAGAATGGCAACAAGCTAAATTCCGATGCTACCCAGCACGAGAACATGCACTGCGGTCTTTTTCGAACGGTGGCAAACGGCGATCTCACAGTAAAAAACGTCACTTTGCGTGGTACTGTTGGGCCCGTTATTAATGACGGAAAGAGCTCTGAAGACACTGATGGAGCAAGCGGAAGCTCTTCGGGCGCGCTCGTGTGCCGCTACGTGTATGGGTCCAGCGACGGCAATGGCACCAAGATTAGAAAGATCTCAATTGATGGTCTTACGCTCAACAATCTGATTGTCGACGGCGCCAACAGCGCCACGGATGCTAACGCCTATATGCCTCTGCTCATCAACGAGATGCAGAAGTACGTGAGCCTGAACGCGAAGAATATCAAGACTACTGGGTACACGAGTGACACCAAGGCGGCTACGTCGCTGTTCGGAAAGCTTGGTGTAGGCAGTGAGGCCGATCAGGTGACGGCAAAGTTTGAGCAAATCAGCTTGCCCAGCCAAAAGAACAAAACGATCTTCACCCATGCGAGCCTGCTGGAGAGTTTTGGCTACGGAAGCACGAGCACGGGCTCTGCGGACTACACCTTTACTAAGGCCGATGCCGATGCCGATGCAGGCAAGGTGACATACGGATCTGAGATTGATGGGAGTACGGAGTACCCGGGCAAGCAGCTTTGGTATTACGACGAAGCGACGTATGGTGCCGTGAGCGGCTATGTGACGGTTGATGGTAAGAAGGACGGTGACGTCAGGCCTTGGTTTGGTGGCTATCTTCCTTATGTTTATAAGGGAAAGGCCACCGAGAGCGGCGTCCAATATCATGAAATTAAAGTCAACCAGCGCATTCCAAAGCTGGTAGAGGGATGCGGCACATATGGCGATCCGTATGCCGTTAAGGACGCGACTGAGATGAACGCCATCGCCAACTACATCAACAACCAAACTGCGCTCGACGGTTGGGAGGTCACCATTGCCGTCAACCAGAGTACGCTCTGTACTCGCCGCAGCGACAATAAAACCGACAATGAGGTTACGTACGTCTATAAGCAGGCGAAAGACACTGGGAAGAAGTGGGAAAAGAAGACCGGCGACACCACTGATCCTTCGGCCACACTTTCCGACGAGATGATGCACCGCTATATCCAAAGCGCGTACTACAGTATTGAACCTACCGGGGGTAATACGATCACCCTCGACGGCGCATCGTTTGGCGGTTTTGGCAACAAAGCCAACCCGTTCCGTGGCGTCATCGTTGGCAACCCTAAAGGTGATAAAAAGGCAACCATCAAGATAGAGAATAACGAGGGTTCGCTTCGCGGCCTTATTCCCTATAGTTACGGCAGCGTGGTGCGCGATCTGAATATTCGCTATGTGAACGCGTCGGCGACTATTACTTATTCTGCCAAGGATGCCGACGGTGTTCCGACGTCGTTCTTCGGTGGCGTTATCGGCTGCATCCTTGGCGGCGATAACATTATCGACGGTGTGGCCGTGAATGGGACAACGCCCGATAACTCCACAACCGGCTTTACGGTTGCTGGTGGCGGAACTAAGCCACATCTTGTTCCCATCGGCGGTTACGTTGGTGCCATTGCGGGCGGCGGTGTGATCTTCCGCAATATGTCAGGGACGTCTTGGCGCGCTGGAACCAGCGACAAGTCTCAGGGTCTTGGAACGGGCAACTTCCGGCAGTACGACAATCCCTACGTTGGTCGTGTGATTGATGGCTATGCCTTTAGCGAGGGCTGCAAAGTCGAAAACGGTAACGCTAACTACAAGATCAACGAGCTCACAAACAAGGGAGCTGCCTGCGTCACTACCACGGGCACCGACAACAAGTATATCGGCACTGATGCCGAGGCACCCGTGACCACGGTGGAAAACGCCCAGGGCCTTTTGGTGCTCTCGGCCATCATTAGCTCGGGTGCGGGTGCTGGAGCGGCACATACTGACTACGCTAATTATGGCGTGTTCCGCGGCTCCAAGGCGTACTGGGGCAGCGATAAGCAGGACCCGGCGATAAACGGCTACCTGTTTGGCAACAAGGAATATGGTAAGGTGCGAAATGCCAGCTACGACTGCGTGGGCAAGCCTGCGAGCGCTTCCGGCGATTTCGAAACCGCCAAAAACGATGACCAGAAGGCCCCGGGCAAACAGGGGTGGCACGGCCCGCTCAACCATGATGACGATGTAAATTCGCCCTACCTGGTGGCGTCCTACGCTGCCGACTACCAAACGGGCTACGTGTGCGCGTCGAAATCGATCGGCATGAGCCTGGAGTTCAAGGAAAATGCCACCTATGATATGACTGGCTACGGCACGGGATACGTGGGTCTCAGCGGCCGTTACTATTCCAATGCTTGCAGCTCGAACGAGGCGTCCACCGATCGCGACCGCATCACGCCGCACGTGGCAACGATCGACGGCAACGGGGCCACCATCACGGTGGGCACCAAAGATGCCACTTACGGCGTCGTCGAATATGCCGATGACGACTATAAGGTCTCGGGCGTGGGCGGCCTATTCAGCACCGTGATGTTCACCTCAACCAATGTGGGGCAGAGCGTCACCGCGAATGACGGCGCTCAGGTCAAAGACCTCACCTTTAGTAACTGCAACGTATCGCTCACGTACAAAGACGCCAACGGTAGCATTGCCTCGGGACCGGCATCGAACGACCTCATCGGCACCGGCCTTTTGGCGGGCGCAACGGCCAACTACGACGGCAACACGCGTGGCGTCTACCGCAACGTACAGATGAAGAACTGCACCGTGTTGGGCGCAAAGAGCGTAGGAGGGCTTCTTGGCAGCTCGGGCCGTACCAGCCGAAGGACGGATAACGACGTGACCTATATGGTCAATTTCGGCTCCGGCACGCAGGCGCCCGCGAATCTCTGTGACTGCTCATACACTGGCCTTAGCGTCACGGGCGAGAAGTACGTTGGCGGCTATGTGGGTGCGATCGCCTCGCCGTGCGGCGTGTGGACAACCGCGGCCACAGGGGTATACGAGAAGACTATTGGCAAAAACTCGACCATAACCGCCACGGGTACAACACCCTACGTGGGCGGCGTGTTCGGTTATACCTCCAGTAACGTATCGGTGAACACCAAAATTGGCATCACGGAAGCCGTCGCATCGAGCACGGCAGTCATCTCTGGGGTAAATGTACTCGCCACCGGGTCGAACACCGATAAGTACATGGGCGCCGGCGGTGTGGTCGGAAGCGCCTATAGAGGCGTTATTTCTATAAGCAACGTGCGCATTGATGCCGGAGGCGATGCCAAGAGCGCCATCATCGGCGATGCCACCGGAACGAACAATAGCATCCGTAATGCGGGCGGCTTGATTGGCGAGGTCACGAGCAGTGGCAGCCCCAACACGTACTGGTTTGAGGACTGTAGCGTCGAGAATATCAACATTGCCGGCACCGACCAATGCTCGGGCGGACTTATCGGCTACTACTTCAGCAATGTGAACATAGCCTGCAACAATATCGCGATTGAGAGCGCCACGATCAAGGGCAGGTGGAGCGGCGGTCTACTTGGCGCGATTAACAGCGGTGCCGACGTCATCAACGTCACCAACACAAAGGTATCTAACACAACGTTTGGCGGAACCTCCAACGGCGGCATTGCGGGCGACGGACGCGGCCAGTTCCATCTGGTAAACGTGCTCATGGACAGCAATACCTACAAATTGGGCTCTAAGCAGGGCGTGCTCTTAGGCGAGGTTGACACAAACGGCTATAGCCTCTCCGCAGCGGGCGTGAACGTAAAGCTCGGCAACGGCAAGACCACGCGTGATCTGCCGCCGATGGTTTACACGACCAATGCGGCCGCCGTAAACATGAAGTCGTATATCGCGTTTGGTGACTATAACGACACACTGGAAGCACCTGACAAGGGGATCACGCTCTACGGCGCGGACAATACCGCCACCACGGCAGCGAGCCCGTATGTGACCACGAGCCCCGTAAGCACGCTGGCGGCGCGTGCCTCCGACAACGACACCACCGATCGCTACCTGTTTGGCGACGGCGCCACCATCGACACCGCGGCGACCGTCCAGAGCGAGGCAGGCACCGGTGTTGCCGATCGCTACACCTACACGAATATCGGCGGCATTAATGACAACGGCGCCTATCAAAATAAGTCGAGCTACGATGCCTCATCCGTGGCCAGTAAGTTCAATTCGAATAATGATACAAGCAGCAACCAAGCCACAGCGGATTTCCCCGTTTTGGTGATCTCTGGCAACGACAACACGACGGTCAAGAGCTATCTAAACATCGTCACGAACGGCGGCTTCTCCGATGCCTGCAGATTGAATAACGAGAATGGCACCAATCCGCACGTGACGGCCAAGGCGGAGGTGTTCCAACTCAAGAACGGTGTATTCGTTAAGGACGATGACGCGTCGAACAATCCCACGCTTCGCGTAGTGAACAATGGCAAGAACAATATGTCGTTTAGCCCAAGCTCCGATTGGGACAACGGCAAAGGTCGCTTTACGCTCCTGACCGTTACCTTTACCGAGGCGGGTCAGAGCTACAACGTTCAGGTGCCGATCATCGTTAAGCGCAAGCTCGAGATCGATTTCACTGCAACGTATGATTACGGCACTCAATTTAAAGAAAAAGACTACGCTAACCTTGGAAAAGATGCACACGTGCTTACGAGCTTTGGCGAGCCGATGACGGGTCTGCTTACCTGGACATACAATTCTGCCAATGGGAAGGAAGTCGACTTTGGCTGGGACAGCTATATGGCTGCTGGCGGCTCGATGAAGGGGCTCGGCAAGAGTATCCTCTTCAATGGTGCCGACGGAAGGTTGCCCCAGGGCACCCAGCTTACGCTCATCGATGCGAACGTTGATGGCAAGGCCGGTGGCAGAGAGTATCACTATACGGTGGGCGAAGGCGGAGCAACGAGCGTTTCGCTGAGCGGAAACGACGGCTTTAGGGATCCTGCGCGCAATCCATATCAGGAGCGATGGCTGAGCGAGATTTTGGATGTGTCGGCCACGCAGGATGGCGCCGGCACATGGACTAAGTGTGATAAGGAGGCTGAGGCGACCGCTAAGGCGAAACTCGATGGCAAGTGGACGCTGTTTAAGGTTGCGGGTGCTGACGTTCCCAGCAACAGTCGCTATACGCTAAAGGTACCTAAGGAGAAGGATACCGGCAGAGAGAAGCGTGCATCGGAGAGCGTCTACCTAGTTGTCAACGTGCCCAAGTCGGGCGACGGCGTGACGCAAGCTAGTATCAACGGTTTTACGGCTTCGTCTATTGACTCGAATTCTTCGGGTGGCCGCATATCTTGGAATCTGCATCATGTTTTACGCACTGATGGCAGCGACGATATTCAAAACAGTACGGCATCGACATACAGCATCTTGTCCAATTATGAGCAGAATGTAGTCGACAAAAAAGATGGGGCGTGCATTCCGGTTTCGAAGTCGGAGGACGGTGCCGCCTACGTTCTTTCTCTCGATGTCATGGATACGGTTGCGTTTAGCCCGAGCCAATACTATACAGAGAGCGACCATCTGTTCTATCAGCTCGATACATCGCTGTGTCGCTATGGCGCCAACAACAACCTAATGGGAGTAAGCAGTTTCCCGAGCGGAACTTCGGCAATTGCGAAGTTCTATGTTGCCATCGGCAATCAGAACTACAGGTGGAGTGGCAGCGATTGGGAGCCGTATGACGCTTCGACGCCTGCGTTTACACAGATTGTGACGGATACGGGTGATGACTCACTGAGGCTCACGCTCGACCATGACCTTGCCGGAATCCGCAAGCGTGCAGCGGGCGGATCCTTTACCGTGCGTACGGTAGTGGAAGAGATTCGCCTTACGCCGGACGGCTGCAACAAGGTTATCTCCCTGTCCAAGCAGTCTGGCGAGGACGCCTGTACCAAGATGTCCTATACCGCCAAGCTTTCGACGCGTAAGGAAGGCCTTAATACCTCGAGCCTGACGCAGACGAAGCGCGGTAACGTCGGGTACTATCGCATGGACACGGGTGATACGACCATTACGCTTTCTGCGCCAGATAAGTCGCAGCTTGGCATTAACGTGGACGACCTGCGTCCGATCGCGAATGGCGCGATTGGTCTGGGTGCCACGTATGAACTGGGTGGACTCAGCAACGCCGCCGAGGCAATTGCGAACGCAGACTCTGTTGTGTACACGCTCTCGCTTCAGCGCCGCGGAACCGACGGCACGTATGAGAGCGTAACGGATGATATCTCAAACTACGTAACAGTGACGGAGAGTAAGCTTGCCGCGGTCGCTCCCTCCGGTAGCACGATCACCTTCACTGACTCGAAGGAGAACGGCAAGTTCAAAACGAAGAACGGTAATACGACGTTTAGCCTGCCCTTTACCGTTAAGGTCAACACGCAGGTTGAACAGCGTGAGCAGTTCTACGCGAACTATCGCTTGGTGATGACAGCGAGCCTGGTTAAGGGTGACGTGGCGAGCGCAACGCCTCAATCGCCCGACTATGTGACCTATACGCTCACGAGGGTGAACCTCAACGGCATCGACCACTAGTTCCGAAGCCAACTGGCTTCGCAAAGGGGGCGGCAACCACCCGGTTGCCGCCCCCTTTTCTAGTCTGCGCGATCCCAGTCTTGGACTCCGCTGGACGGTTAGTTCAGATACGTATAATTCCAGACCGCAGCAGGCGCATCCGGCGCTCGTTTTGGGGAAGAAAGGGGCTCAAAACTAGGGTTCGGTAGCTATCTGGGATCGATTTGCGTGCAATGAGTCGCCAAAGAACCCTCTCCGGGGACCATAGCGCAGCTTTATCAGCATAGAAAAATACGTATCTGAACTAACTGTCCAGCCGCCGTTGGAGAAAGGTGTTTTAGCTCTCCCGACCCCTCCACCAAGCTTTCCAACTTTCCACTTAACTTAACACCTAAGGTGGAAAGCTGGGTAGAAAGCTGGAAAGTTAAGCGGAAAGCTGGAAAGTTAAGCGGAAAGCTGGAAAGTTAAGTAGAAAGCTGGAAAGTAAGCGGAAGACTGACATGCTAGCTCAGAGGCTGAGGGGTTAATAATTATGAAAACCATACCAAGCGAAACAAAAAGATATCAATCTGGTTGGTAAAACACCATCAATGAGCTGCGGGCTAACTAGCTGCGTAAATTAAACGTAAAGAAATGTCGCAAATAAATAGCAAATGCCCAGATGACGCCGTTGCTATTTTCAATTAACTGCTACGCGCGAACAGCAAAATGCTACTATCTAACATGCACGTAAGAAAGCAGTTTAACGGTTAAGGCTAAGAAGTGGCAGGTATGTCAGAAGCAACAAGGGCTCGCACGCATGCGCCTGAGGTTAGGCAGCGCGCCGTCGAGGTCCTCCAAGAGGGGGTCGGTCATCGTGCCCTCGCCGCGGAGCTCGGCATTCCCCAGGCCACGGCTCGTCAGTGGGCCCGCGCATACGCCGTGGGCGGTGCCGACGCCGTGCTTAACGCGGGTTCGCATCACCGCACGTATTCGTACGACGTCAAGCTCGCCGTGGTAAAGGATCGCCTGGAAAACGGCCTGACGGTTCGCGAGGCCATGATCAAGCACAAGATCCCCAGCGAGTCTTCGGTCAAGGCCTGGTGCCGCCAGTATCGCGAGAGCGGTGAGTCCGCGCTGGCCGATAAGCCGCGCGGTCGCAAGCCGCGCGTTAAAAAGGCGGAATAGCGAATGGGATGGTGCGCCCACAGGGGCGCATTTTTCTTGCCGCCCCTCTGCTCCAAAGCGGACAGACTCGTTACCCCGTACGCCTAAAACTCCCCAGTTGACCGAAAACCCGCCGCCGCTACTCCTCAACTGAGCTATAACGTTAAACAATTGCAGCGTTTTTGCATGGGGGAGTGATGGTATGACGCTACTGTATTTCCTTACCCTGTTTCCGCTGGTACCGGCGCTGGGCATGCTGCTCGCGCGCGGTGACCGCGCCCGCGATGCGGTAGGGCTTGTAGGCTCTGGCATCATTATGGCGGTGACGGTTGTAGTCGCCGTCATGTTTTTTGGCACGGGCCCGCAGAGCTTCGAGGTTGCCCCCGGCACCTCGCATGTGCTCTCGATCATCAGTTCCGTTATCGACGTCATCCTGTGCGCTGTCATCCTGTATAACGCGTACAAATATAGGAACGCGCTCACCACGGTGCTCGGCATAGTCCAGCTGGTGGGCTCGCTCGCCTTTGCAGCCATGACGCTGCCCGCGGCCGAAGCCGTCACGGCAACGCCACTCTACCTGGACTACATGAGCGTGATCATGGTCCTCGCCGTCGGCATCGTTGGCAGTCTAATCTGCTTGTATGCCCTGGGCTACATGAAGGACTTCCAGGCCCATGACGAGCACGAGGCCGCGCTGCGCGGGCAGACCGCGCCCGACCGTCGCCCGCAGTTCCTGGCGCTCATGTTCCTGTTCCTCTCGGCCATGTTCGTCATCGTGACGAGCGACAACCTTGAGTGGCTGTTCTGCGGCTGGGAAATCACCACCGTGTGTTCGTTCCTTATGATTGGCTACACGCGTACGCCCGAGGCCATCAAGAACGCCTTTACCCAAATCATCCTCAACATGCTGGGCGGCATCGCGTTTTTGGCCGGACTTATGTATCTGCACGTTAACGGCATGCCGCTGACCATCTCGGGCATGATCGAGCTTTCCGGCACCGGAACCGCGCAGTCCGCGCTGCTGGTGATGCCGGTCATCCTGTTGTCGCTCGCCGCGCTCACCAAGGCCGCACAGATGCCGTTCCACACTTGGCTGTTGGGTGCCATGGTTGCACCCACTCCCACGAGCGCCCTGCTGCACTCGTCAACCATGGTCAAAGCCGGCGTGTTCCTGATGGTCAAGCTGAGCCCACTCTATGCCATCTACCCCGTGACCGGCTTTATGGTCACGAGTGTGGGTGCCATCACGTTTTTGCTCGCTGCACTCATGGCCATCTCGCAGAGCAACGCCAAACGCGTGCTCGCGTACTCCACCATTTCCAACTTGGGCCTCATCAGTGCCTGCTTGGGTGTCGGCGCGCCCGAGGCCGTATGGGCGGCCATCTTCCTGATCTTGTTCCACACGGTGGCCAAGTCGCTGCTGTTCCTGTGCGTGGGCACGGCCGAGCATCATATCGGCAGCCGCAATATCGAGGACATGGACGGCATGTTCAGCCGCATGCCGCACCTGACGCGTCTGATGATGCTGGGCATTATGGGCATGTTTGTGGCGCCGTTTGGCATGCTCGTGTCCAAGTGGGGCGCCCTGGTGGCGTTTGCGCAGACCGGCAACGTGCTCATGATCATGGTGCTTGCCTTTGGCTCGGCCGCGACGTTTTACTTCTGGGGCAAGTGGCTTGCCAAGCTTTCGGGCGTCGACCCCACGGCTCAAAACGTTGAGGTCAATGTCCATAAGACCGAATGGATGGCCCTCAACACCATCGCCGCGCTGCTGATTCTGTGCTGCGTGGCGTTTCCGGTTATCTCGAGCGGTCTGGTGTCGCCTTACTTGGCCATGGTGTTTGGCCGCGTGCCGTACGTTATTGGCAAGGACGCCATGTATCTGATGGTGGTTATCGTGGCTTTTATCGCCGTGGTGCTGCTGACGTCATTCCGCGTGAGCAACAAACCGCACGTCAACGTGTACCTTTCGGGCGTGGGAACCGACAAATATCGCCATTTCCGCGGCTCGATGGGACACGAGGTGAAGGCCGAAAAGCGCAATTGGTACTCGGAGGACGCCCTTGGCGAGAAGCGTATTGGCCCCGCGGGTAGCGTCGTATGCTGCAGCATTATCTTGTTTGCGCTGCTGTGTTGCGCATGGATTGGGCCCGAGCGGCTTGCCATGAGCGCGCCCTCGGTGCTGCGCGGCAAGTATTTCGAAGGTTCGGGCGTCGTGGGCATCTTTATTGGCACCGTGGCGTTTGCCTTGCTGGCGCCGCTTGCGGGCGGCTTGATCGACGGCATCGACCGCAAACTTTCGGCTCGCATGCAGGGCCGCGTGGGCCCGCGCCTGCTGCAGCCCTTCTACGACGTTGCCAAGCTGCTGCGCAAGGCCCCTGCCAGCGTAAACACCATGGACGATACCTATATGGCGTGCGCGCTCATCTTTACCGTCGTGGGCGGCGGCATCTTTGTGTCGGGCTCCAACACGCTGCTGTGCGCTTTTATGGTTACGCTCGCCGCGATCTTTGTGGTGCTGGCGTCCGCCTCGACGCAAAGCCCGTTTGCCCAGGTCGGTGCCGACCGCGAGTTGCTGCAGGTCATGAGCTACGAGCCCGCCGTTCTGCTGATGAGCGTGGGCCTGTACCTTGCCACCGATAGCTTTGATTCCATCGCCGTGACCGGACAGTCGGCGCCCATCATCGTGTACAGCGCGCCCATTTTCTTGGCGCTGCTTGCGGTGCTCACCATCAAGCTACGCAAGTCGCCGTTCGACCTTTCGTACTCGCATCACGCGCATCAGGAGATTGTCCAGGGCGTCGCCACCGAGATGAGCGGCGGCACGCTGGCCAAGATGACCCTTATGCACTGGTGTGAGACCGTGCTGTTTTTGATGTGGGTGGGCATGTTCTTTGTTTGGGACAACCCGGTGAGCTGGGTCGTAGCCCTGGTCGTGATGGCCGCGACGTATTTTGTCGAGGTGCTGATCGACAACACCTTCGCACGCAGCACCTGGCGCAGCTGCTTTAAGCTCGGCTGGGGCGTGGCGCTGGTGTTTGGCCTGCTCAACCTTATGCCCATCCTCGTCGACGTGTTTATTTAGGAGGCGGCATCCATGGATCATAAAATGTCGCGCTCGCCGTGGGTTATTCATTACGACGGCTCGAGCTGCAACGGATGCGATATCGAGGTGCTGGCCTCGCTCACGCCGCTGTTCGATGCGGAGCGCTTTGGCGTGGTCAACACCGGCAACCCCAAGCATGCGGATATCTTTTTGGTGACGGGGTCGGTCAATGCCCAGAACCTGCCCGTCGTGCGTCAGATTTACAACCAGATGCTCGAGCCCAAGTGCGTGGTGGCCTGCGGTATCTGCGCATGCTCGGGCGGCGTATTCCGCGATGCCTACAACGTGATCGGCGGCGTGGACCGCGCGATTCCCGTGGACGTGTACGCGCCCGGGTGCGCCATTCGCCCCGAGACGGTGATCGATGCCATCGTGGAGGCGTGCGGCATCCTGGACCAGAAGGAGACCGTGTTGCGCGCGCCGATGACCAGTGCGACGCGGCTGATCGCCTTCATGTCGCGGATCAGGTAGCC
>ERZ772819.1296-NODE-1296-length-20408-cov-26.558198_pt1 | contig 20408 bp, 23 predicted proteins | sample MGYA00580860_ERZ772819 | MGnify/ENA primary metagenome ERZ772819 (study PRJEB29015, sample SAMEA2737683) | human gut metagenome | biome: human gut; feature: human-associated habitat; material: faeces | place: China | collected 2012 ...
GTGAACGGGGAAAACCCGGAATGGTGCGAGATGGCTGAACAGCCGCAGGAAGATGGAGATGAAATGGAGTCGGGCTTTTTGCTCGGCTCCTTTTTCGTGCCCTTCTCCGGGGTCATGCGCATGTGAATCTGAATTAGGAGGAGCCTACATGAAAGCGACTGCTGAACTGAAGATGCTGCCGGTGTCCGTACTCAAGCCGGCCGCATACAATCCCCGGAAGAAGCTGAAGCCGGGGGATAAAGAGTACGAGAAGATCAAGAACTCCATCACGGAGTTCGGGCTCGCAGATCCTTTGGTGGTCAATGCCGACATGACGATCATCGGCGGCCACCAGAGACTGACTGTTGCAATGGAACTGGGCTATACCGAAGTGCCTTGTGCGGTGGTGGACATCGACAAGACCAGGGAAAAAGCCCTGAACATTGCGCTCAACAAGATCACGGGTGCATGGGATGATTCCCTGCTGGCTGATCTTTTGAAGGACATCGAAGATTCCAACTTCGACCTTGGCAAGACCGGATTTGAGCCGCCGGAGATTGAGACCCTGTTCAACAAGGTCCACAGCAAGGAGGTCAAGGAAGATGACTTTGATGTGGAATCCGAGCTGAAACAGCCATGCTTCTCCAAAGAGGGCGACCTCTGGCATCTGGGTAAGCACATCGTTCTGTGCGGGGATTCCACCAAAGCGGAATGCTATGACACCCTGATGGACGGAATCAAGGCAAATCTGGTCCTTTCCGATCCCCCTTATAACGTGGATGTGGAAGAGACTGCTGGTAAGATCATGAATGACAACATGGGGGATTCGGAATTCTACCAGTTCCTTTTGGCAGCGTTCCAGCAGATGCACGGTCATCTGGCGGATGACGGCTCCATCTACATCTTCCATGCAGATACGGAAGGGCTGAACTTTAGAAAAGCATTCAAGGATGCCGGGTTCTACCTGTCCGGGTGCTGTATCTGGAAGAAGAATGCGCTGGTGCTGGGCCGCAGTCCTTACCAGTGGCAGCACGAACCGTGTCTCTACGGCTGGAAGCAGAAGGGGAAGCACCAGTGGTATTCCGACCGGAAGCAGACGACCATACAGGAATTTAAGAAGTCTGCAGTTGATGATATGAAAGAACTGGACGAGAAAAGAAGTGCATACTTGGTAACTATTCTATGGGAATGCAGGTCACTGGAAAGGCCGACTTTATTGCAGAGTATCTGGAAAGCGGAGATTTGTATGGTATGATTGTGTCTATCATCAAAACGATGCCGGGCGCGCCTGTTATCATGGTAGTTGTTCTGTTGACGATGATTGCTTTCTATGCGACTTCTTTTGATTCGATTGCATTGACAGCATCTTGCTATAGCTATCACACACTGGAGGATGGTGAGCAACCGAATAAAGGCATTCAGTTGATGTGGTGTATTCTGCTTATTTTGCTTCCGATTGCTTTGCTGTTTGCAGAAAGCTCCATGAACAATCTGCAGTCGGTGAGTATTGTTGCAGCATTTCCGATTGGCGCGGTAATTGTGATGATTGCAGTGAGTTTTATGAAGGATGCTAAAAAATATATGGAAAGTTTGGATAAAGAAAAGCAGAAAGAGGTTGACAATGATGGCAACGGGAAATAAACTTGTGAGCAGAACAGTTTGGATTGAACTGTTAAGAATTCTAGCATGCTTCTGTGTGATATTGCTCCATGTGTCAACAAAAGGGTGGAGTTATGCTGGTGTTGATACGAAGTCATGGTCTGTATATGAAATCTTCTGTGCGATTTCTCGGATTGGAGTATGTTGCTTTGTTATGATAAGCGGCTCATTGTTTCTAGGAAACACAAGAGGACAAAGCATTGAAAAAATATATAAAAAATATATTTTCAAGATCGTGGTTCTCATTGCTTTTTGGTCCTGCACCTATTTCGTGTTTAGGATACTGAACGGAAATTTAAAAATCACAAGTCTAAAAAGCGTTTTTGGTGAGTTGCTTTTTGGAAATTATCATCTTTGGTATTTGTGGATGATTGCAGGATTATATGCAGTAACTCCGATTCTGAACAAGATTGTGGAGGATAATAGGCTCTGTAGGTATTTTTTGATTTTATGTGCCGCTGTGTGTTGGGTGCCGGGAATGTTGGAAGTTGTCCCGGCATTAAATAAGTTGGTACAAGACCTTTTGCAGGATAAAATGTATTTGTTCTTGCCGGCTGGATATGTTGGATATTACATATTGGGCTATTATCTTTGCAAAAATAGACTTACAGATAAACAGAAAAACACAATTTTAGTTGCCGGAATTTTTGGCGCGGCCTATGCGATAATTGGAGGAATTTTATATAGTCAATATACAGGAGAACCAAGTCAGGCAACTTATAATAATTTGACATTGAATATCGCTTGTTATGCTGCAGCAGTATTTATGATTTTCAAAGATAAAGTAAGTGCAATTCAGTTTACAGAAAAAGTAAAAAGAAGAATTTTCGCATTGGGTAAAGCAACACTTGGAATCTATTTGATTCATGTTATGTTTGTTCAGGGAATATCTGATCGATTTATGGTTGCAACAAATTTTAGGCATCCATTTGCGTCCATACCAATTGCTATTCTGATTTTTATTTGTGCTTATTTTGTTGGAATTGTAATCCAAAAGATACCTTTTGTTGGAAAGTGGATTGTTTAATTAAGAAAGAAGAGAAAAAAATTATGAACACAACATTACTTATCATGGCCGCCGGAATCGGCAGCCGATTTGGAACAGGAATAAAACAGCTGGAGCCGGTCGATGATGCAAACCATATCATCATGGACTACTCAATTCACGATGCGATTGAGGCTGGTTTCAATCATGTGGTATTTATTATCCGTAAGGATATTGAGAAGGAGTTTAAAGAGGCCATCGGTAATCGCATAGCCGCTATTTGCTCTTCTCATAATGTAACGGTGGACTACGCTTTTCAGGATATCAACGATATTCCGGGAGAACTTCCGGCAGGCCGTACAAAGCCGTGGGGAACTGGTCAGGCCGTGCTTGCTGCGAAAAATCTGATCGAGACTCCGTTCATTGTGATCAATGCAGATGATTACTATGGCAAGGAAGGTTTCAAGGCTGTCCACGAGTATCTGGTGAATAGCAGAAAGTCTTGTATGGCTGGTTTCGTTCTGAAGAACACTCTGTCCGATAACGGCGGTGTGACTCGCGGTATCTGCAAGATGGACGAGGATAACAACTTGACTGAGGTTGAGGAGACCAAGAACATCGTAAAGACTGCTGATGGAGCAGAGGTAGATGGTGTGGCAGTCGATGTGAATTCTCTGGTCTCCATGAATATGTGGGGATTGACACCGAAGTTCTTGGATGTGTTGGAGGACGGATTCAAAGAGTTTTTCGAGAAAGAAGTACCGAGCAATCCTCAGAAAGCCGAGTATCTGATCCCTATCTTCATCGGTGAACTGCTGGAGCAGGGTAAAATATCCGTGAAGGTTCTGAAAACCAACGACACCTGGTACGGCATGACCTACCATGAAGATGTGGCAGCGGTAAAGGATAGTTTCAAGAAAATGTTAGAAAAAGGCGTGTACAAGGCTGATTTATTTGCAGACTTGTGATATACTGGGAGCGGTAGCTCCCTGCGCTGCTCTATAAATAAGCACACACCTCTCCGTGGTGAGCAGCAGGCAACGATCTATTATGATCGGCGAAGATGTGAAAAACTAATTTGTCGCTTATTGTTTTGCTTGGAACTTGGCTGAGTTGCATGAAGTTAAAACTTGAAACCAAAGGATTTGTCAAAGACATTGAGATTTATGGAGGTGCTGTGATGAACAGTCTGATTGTAACGTATATGTGGGTTCAGATGGGATTTCCTACGGGTGTATGTGGGGTTCGTAGCCAAATGCTTACATGAAACAAAACAGACGAGTAAAGAGTGTGACGCAAATAAACGAAACTACACCTAGAGGCCATACCTCTGGACCCTACTTGGAATATTGCGCGTTAAAACGTTTGGAATATATAAGAAATGAGGAATATGTTTTATGTCCATGTATGTTTTTGCCCCTGCTGGATCAGAAGCTTTTCATAATAACTTGTTAAAATATGCAGTAGAGTTTATTGGTTCACAGCAGAAAGGATTTGGCTCATCGTGGGCGAAAGGGAAACGCTATCTTAAGAAGGAAGTGCTGTGTAGTGGGACTGCACTAAAGCGTGCTTGTGTGATTAAAAATAAGTACGTAAATCATGACTTTGAGGAATATGGTACAGAAGTTTATTATTATCAAACGGAAGATTGCGCGCGTATTGTGAAAACAATTTTGGATTACATAGTAGACCATAAAGATGATGCTGCTTTGCCGCAAGCGTTTAGTAACAAGAGCTTTCAAGAACTGCTTGCTGAAACTTATGGCCATAGGATTTCTCAGGCTGAATGGGTAAGAGATATGGACTATAAAAAACAAGGCGATGCGGCGCAAATAGTATGTGAGAAGTTGAATACTCTTCGCTGAATTTTCATAGACTTATTTTGTAAATAGTTGTGAGGAGTTTTTCTTTGGAGGGGTCGATAGGTGAAAAGAGTTAATTTCAGCGATTGGCAAGAAATGGCTCTAAAAAAGGACATAGAGCAAATAAAGAAAAAACTGACTTCACAAGAACCGATTCTCTTTTCACTATGCTGGGAACTTGTATTGGCATTAGGATCGATTATTACTGACCATTTGTTTGATACAGAAAGTGCGCCAGAATGGGTTTGGATTATAGTTATAATTCTGGCTGTAACACCAGCTATAGTGATTTTAGGATGCATGGCAGCTAAATGGGTTCACTCAATATTGCGCGTAAAAAAAGGGATATTGAATGTTAAGGATTTTGTTGATGTTTTTGATAATGAAATTTCATATTGGGTGATGCTTAGTAATGCATATACTGATATGTTAACTGAAGATACAAATGCTGGAAGCTCAGAGAAGGAGTTTTTGTACCGCGAAGGATGTTATTATAATAATAAATCGATGCACGCTTTGTATGCCATGAAATCGAATTTTGATAAGGTTTTTAGTTATAATCTTGATGAAGTGCGTAAGAAGAATCTTGTTGATATGGAAAGATTATTTAACCTTTTGAGCGTTATGAATGAACAACAGATTCGATTGGATACTGCTGTTCATGGAATAAATAGTAATGGTATTGAAAGACAGAGAGAATTAAATAAAGGATATTTACAAGAGTTGAAAGCATTTTTAACGGACCTAAATACATTGAATAGAAAAAATAGTCATTCTGATTTTATTTGGAAATTACGGTAAAGAATGGCCGTGTGAACCAACCTGAACTTCAGAAGGTCACACGGTTATTTTTAGAAGCGCGAGTTAGCTACAACTAATCAAAATATAAGTTGCTATGTGCAAAACCTGATGCTAATATCCATCCTAACCGAGGAGCAAAATGTGAATTTCAGTTGGGAAGGATAGATGCCGTAAATTTGCCGCGATACCTTTTCATAGTATGCCATCCGAGGCGGTGCGACGAGGTAAGAGAGTTGCGGCTCGGTACGTTCCAGCTATCGGACATCTTCTACAACACAGTCGGCGGAGTAATCGGCGGCGTGTGTTACTTGGAAGTCATTAAGGTAAGAAAACATCTGTAAAATTGAGCGATGCCGTGATATACTTAAGTTATGAGAATATATAGTTCTTTTGCTGCTAGAAGAATCGAAAAGATTGTGTATATCGAATTTGAAAATTGCAGCATGAGTACGAGAAGATATATTTTATAAAAAGGTACACGGTTAGAGGGGGGAAAAAAGAAAAATGCCACGTCATTCCACTTTTGAATTAAAAGATGCTCCGTTGCATCAAAAAGGAAAAATTCTTCGAATGTCAAAGGCATATTCGCGGCTCTAAAAGGCTATGGTATTTGAAACGTACTGAACTTCAAAATGCACAGGAACCGGAGGTTATTAATTTAAGTGATTTGACTATAAATATGGCGGCAATGCATAGAGTTAGTGAGATTGCGAGATATAAACCTGAGCAATTAAATCGACTGATGAAATCGAAAGAAAACTGGCTGTTACACGAGTTTATCGCACAGGCATTAGACCAGTTTATTGATGAGTTGGCCGCGGAAATAACAAAGCAGGACATCATGAATGCAGGGCAAAAAGAATAAAGAATATCCATATTGCACTCACCCCAACACCATGCTATACTTAAACCACTAAAAAAGGAAAGAGGTTATCACCTATGCCCAGAACAAAAGGCAGCAAGAACAAACCGAAGGCAATCAATGACTACGCATCGCAGATTGCGGAAAAGCAGTCCGCAAAGGAAGCACTCTCTGCTGAGATTGCATCCATCACCGCAAACATTGACACCTTGAAGGCTGATCTGAAAGTGAAGAAGACTGCGCTGAAGAAGGCCGAAAAAGAAGTGACCACTCTTGAGGCAAAGAAGGCAAAGGCAGATGCCAAGGCTGCTGAACAAGCAAAAAAAGCAGAAGCGGAATCCGTTCTGAAAAAGCTGCTTGCCGAAGGCATGAGTGCCGATGAAATCCTCGCAAAACTGAAATAATACGAAAAACCCGTGATGGACAGGCATAACGTGCCGTTCATTACGGGTTTTAGAGTTATAAGAACATAAGTTCATCCGGCGGCCACATCAAACTGAAAATGTGCCGGAAGGTTGAATTGCTTGATAAACGCATGATGCTGGGCGTGGTAGTGACACAGATCGTACCCCAGATGATGCAGTTCCAGCAGCTTCACCAGCACCAGATTGAGGTGGATTCCCTTAGCAGCGTCAATCTGAGCAGCATCCAGCCCGCACTTCGTCATTTGATAGACTTCATCACTGTCCAGCATCAGGTGGGATGTGAAAGCGTTATGCTCGTAAAGAAGGATGTGCTTGTCCTTAATGGTCAGAAACTTGTTCAGGGTATGCAAGTCCATAAGCAGCTGATGCTCCAGATAATGCCCCAGCGCATAGCCGCACACCAACAGTACACACTCTTTTGAAAATGAGTCGATTGCCGCTTAAAAATCCAAAGACCTTTGAAAACTTTGACTTCTCTGTGATTAAAGGCCGGGACGTTGAACGTTTGAAAAATGTCAGTTCTCTTTCTGCTGTATATGCTCACCGCAATTTGGCTTTTATTGGTCCTGCGGGGACAGGAAAAACGCACTTGGCTCAAGCATTTGGCTATGAATGCTGTCAGCAGGGACTTAAAACCTATTTCATTAAAGCTTCTGAGCTTCGTGACAAACTGACGAATGCGCGCAAGGCAGGAAAAACTGCTTCTTGCCTGAATTCTTTGGTTCGCCCCTCCTGTCTGATTATTGATGAGATTGGCCACTGCGAATTTGATCGAGAAAATACTCGTCTGTTCTTTGATTTGGTTGACCGCAGATACAATAAAGAGGGCAGTTTTAATACCGTTTTCACAAGCAACAAGAACCCGGCACGGTGGCGAGATATTTTTAATGAAGACGATGCGCTTCTATGTGCCCTTGACCGCATCTTTGATGATGCTGAGGTATTTAAAATCCGCGGAGAAAGTTTCCGGGGTAAGCAGTTGGTGACAATATCGTTTCAAACAAGCCGCGTAAAGGAATTTAATCCTACTGAGGCTGAAGTTAAGTAATTGACCAAACGAGTACTGGGTTGTTTGGTCATTTTATTTTGACCGTTTTTGGCAATTTTTACCCGGCTCTGAATGGCGATTTTCGCCCGCCGCTAACAACAGCAATGATATAATTTGTCCTGTTGAAAAATTTTGCATTGTGTGGTAATATATCTATACATATAATATATGGGCTTCTGTTGAAATGGGTATCATCTATCGAGGAACAATAGCATGGGCATATATATTTTCGTTTCCTGCTGGGGTTATTTGGGGCAAGATTAGAAATAAGGAAATTACACCAGAAAAGAAAAAAGTTGTCTGCATACTTTCTTTTGCCTTTAGTGCATTGGTCGTAAATTATAGATACGGAAAGACACATGAGGGTCTAGAAGAACTGTTTTTTACATTACTTGCGGCAGTGGGAATTATAGCTTTCTTTGAACTAATCAACTTAGAAGATTTTCCAATAATCGGTGGGGGCTGTATAGGCTTGGAAAAATCTCGTTTTTTATGTATTTGAATGAATATTTTGTACTACTTAAAATGGGATTTTTGAAAAACTACATGAATGAGTATGTGGCAGATTTATTGATATTGATATCAAGTATTTGTTTGGCAACGGTTGAGCAAACAGTTTGGAACTTGTTTAAGGAAGGGAAAAGTTCAGACAAAATAAGAACGGGGAAAAGAATATGATTCGAGTACTTCAAGTTGTTAATATAATGGATCGGGCAGGGCTCGAAACAATGCTTATGAACTACTATAGAAATGTAGATAGATCTCAGGTGCAATTCGATTTTTTGACGCATAGAGATACGCCAGGTGCTTATGAAGGTGAGATAAAAGATTTAGGCGGAAAAATATATCGAGCCCCGCGTCTATACCCACAGAACTATTTGCGTTACTTTTCTTTTTTATCAAATTTTTTTGATGAACACCATGAGTATAAAATAGTGCATTCTCATATTGATACTATGTCAGCATTTCCACTGTATGCAGCTAAAAGAGCTGGCATACCAAATAGAATAGGGCATAGCCATTCATCAAAATTGGACTTGGATTTCAAACTTCCCATTAAGTATGCTGCAAAACTTCTTATGCCCTACGAAGCCAACTGGTATTTTGCCTGTAGCCAAAAGGCTGCTGATTTTATGTATCCTGGGGAAAATGTCAAAATAATACACAATGCAATAGATTTAACAAAATTTCAATATGACGACCATAAACGAAATGATATAAGAAACAAGCTGAACTTGAATGGGAAATTTGTTATTGGACATGTTGGTAGATTTTACTATGTGAAGAATCAAATGTTTTTATTGGAGATTGTGAATGAGATAAAGAGGGAAAATACGAATGTTCGGCTTCTGCTAATCGGAAAGGGAGAAGATGAAGAAGCTCTTAGAAAAAAGGTTGAAGATTTAGGGCTTCAGGAAAACGTGATTTTTCTTATCGATAGATCGGATGTTAATGAGTTGTATCAAGCAATGGATGTATTTGTTATGCCATCAATTTTTGAAGGACTTCCTGTTGTGGGGGTGGAGGCTCAGGCAAATGGTCTTCCGTGCTTGTTCTCAAATACAATTTCCGATGAAGTACTTCTCACAAATCGAGCCGAAATGATGAGCCTAAAATGCCGACCTAGAGAATGGGCTGACAAAATTATGAATATGCGAAGAGAGAAAAGCCAGGATACGCGAACTCAATTGGCAGAAAAAGGCTATGATATTCAAATTGAGGCCCAAAAGTTACAGGAATGTTATGTTCAAATGTACAATAGTAAATAAGAGTCAAGAGGAGATACATTAAACATGCGGATTGCAATGATTGGGCACAAGAGAATTCCGGGAAGAGAAGGCGGGATAGAGGTTGTAGTTGAGGAACTTTCAACACGAATGGCAAATCTTGGAAATGAAGTGACGGTATACAATCGGAAAAGCAAATTTATTGAGCCCCAAAAGAAGTATAAAGGTGTTCGCATAATTACTATTCCAACAATTGAAAAGAAGTCAACTGATGCAGTGGTTTATTCTTTTTTTGCATCTATTCATGCATTATTTCAACACTATGATGTTATCCATTATCACGGAATTGGACCGAGCTTTTTCTTACTTCTTCCTCATATTTTTGGAATTCGTACGATAGTAACAGTACATGGGCTAAATTACAAAACGCCAAAATGGAAGGGATTTGGCGCAAAATTCATGAGGTGGGGTGAATTAATTGCAGCCAAGTATGCTGACGAGATTATTGTCCTTTCCGAGGAACAAAAAACATACTTCAAAACCAGATATAATAGGGAAGCTATATATATTCCAAACGGTGTAACCCTTCAAGACATAATTCCACCCGAAATTATACAAGAAAAGTACGGATTGAATAAGGATGGTTATATTCTTTTCCTTTCCAGATTGGTTCCTGGAAAGGGAGTGGAATATCTTATTCGCGCATATAAGCAGATTCCTTCGGAGCTTCCTTTGATTATTGCTGGCGATGCTCCATTTGTTAGTGATTTTGTTGGTGAGGTCAAGAGGGAAGCAAAAAGTGATGATAGAATTCGGTTTGTCGGATTTGTAGAAGGCAAGGAACTACAAGAACTTTATTCTAATGCTCGGCTTTTCGTTTTTCCAAGTGAAGCGGAAGGAATGCCGATGTGTCTATTAGAGGCACTAAGCTATAATATACCTTGTCTTGTTAGTGACATACCTGAAAATATTGAGGTCGGTGGAGAATACGTAACTTCCTTTAAAAGCATGGATATAAGTGATCTGAAAAATAAGCTGGAAATGATATTAAGTCGTCAGTGTGAAAACAGTACAGATCTTCGTGAATATGTAAAGAATAATTATGATTGGGATACAGCTGTCAGAAAAACATTAAAAGTGTACAAGGCAAAAAATTCAGAATGAGCAGTATACTATCCGCCTGACCAGACAATCAGTATGTTTCATTATGCTCATAAGATATAGTAGAGGATAGAGATAAAGGATATATCTGGTGGAGGAAACTCGAAATAGGATAAATCTTTCAAAATGAGGGCTCAATAAACCTAAGTGTGTGGATATGTAAGAGAAATAGATTTCTTCAATAAATTATGAGAGAATATTGCAGGAGAAATAAAGCTGATGAAAACAGTAACAATCATAACACCAACTTATAATCGTGCTGAACTGTTAAAAAATTTATATCAATCCTTAGAACAGCAAAACAATAAAGACTTTGAATGGCTGATAGTAGATGATGGAAGTACAGATTGTACGCAAGAAGTCGTAGAAAAGATTGCGAATAAGGCATCGTTTCACATTGATTATATTTGGAAAGAAAACGGCGGAAAACATACTGCACTAAATGTTGGCATAAGGACAATACATACAGAACTAACGATGATTGTAGATAGTGACGATCGGTTGCTTCCAAATGCTGTGGATGACATTTGCAAAACTCATCGTAAGTACTCTAATAATGGTGAGATTGGTGTTTATTCATTCTTGAGGTGTTACTCGAATGGAAAGCCGGTTGTTTCGCTGGAGGCAGAAGAATTTGTTGATTCTTATGTAAAATATCGAATTAAGGAAAACAGACCGGGAGATATGGCTGAGGTATTTAAAACACCTGTTTTGAAAGAATTCCCTTTTCCGGAGTTTCAGGGGGAAAGGTTTTTAAGTGAGGATGTTGTGTGGATTCAAATCGGTTTAAAGTATCAATATGCTTTTATTAATAAGCCGATTTATCAGTGTGAGTATTTAGAGGGAGGGTTAACAGCAAATGACAAACAAATGAAGTTTGCCTCTCCATGTGGCTCGATGCTACGCGGCAAGATGCTGATGAGTAAAGAGTGTGGCATTATTCAGAATTTAAAGGGTGCCATAATATATGACTGCTACAAAAGAAATTTAACGGATGCATGTCTTGACGAAAGATTGAATCTGAACCTAAGAAATAAAACCATGTGTATTCTTTGTGAACCTATATCATTTTATTACTTCGCGAGGTGGAGAGATAATATAAAATGAAAAAAAAAGCAAACTTGTTTTTATATTCAGGGACATTCCTTCTTGTTATTAAAACAGTGTTTTCTGCGTCCAAAATTATTCCATACAGTGACTTTATGGATACTATTTTAGCAGCCGTAGGTGCATTTTGTATGATTTTAAGCATTATTATGCAGCGATATAGGTTGAAGGTATTGCTTCTTTATGCAATGCTCATAGGTATTACGGTATATAATGCTTTGATCACTAGAAACAATGCTTTGGCAGCAACTGTCATTACTTGTTTGGCGATAAGAAAAACTGACTTTAAAACATACATTCGATATGTTTTTAGGATGCAGAGCGTTTTGGTAATATGTCACACGATAATAGCTATAATTGGCAGCATGATTGGTGTATTTGACATAACGCAAAATATTGGCGGTATAACAAGATATGATTTCGGAACACTTCATCCAAATTCATTTGCAGCGCTTGTTTTTAATTTGATAATTATGGGGATTTGGCTAAATTGGCATAAAATTAAAACAAAGCACATTATATATATGATTCTCGGGTCTGGTATTCTATACTGCTTTTGCAAAACAAGAACTAATTTTATTGCAATGTTAGTTGTGATTGGTTGTGTTTATGTCTGCAGAGTTAAGCATAAGTTTGTTCGACTTATAGGCAAAATAGCAACTGTAATAATTCCACTTCTTTCGGTTGCTATGGGGACAGCGATTATCCTATATACTACAGGCAATGGGATCGTGTTGCTATTGAATAAAGCGTTAAATGCAAGAATAATTTTAGGTGCGTATGCTTTGGCACACGAGGGATTCACTTTGTTTGGTCAAAATATGACATCCCTATACACGGAAACGACATGGGATCCCATTTGGAAATTAAATGCTTTTACATTTGATTGTATATATACATATATGTTGATTAACCAAGGAATAATTTGGTTGATTCTATTGACAATACTTTTTGCAAGGCTCGCAAAAAGAAAAAATCCAAAAGATAATGTTGCAATTATAGCTTGGGCGTTGTATGGCGTAACGGAAGTACAGGGATTGAATTGTTTTTCCTGTATGCCGATTCTTTTGCTTACAAAATTGTTTGGAAAGGGACCAGAGCAAAATGGATAATATTCCTCATATAATACATTATTGCTGGTTTGGAAAAAATCCCAAACCGCAGCTCGTAATAGATTGCATTTCGACATGGGAAAGGTACTTTCCAGGTTGGGAAATTAAGGAATGGAATGAAGACAATTATAATGTTAGGACAATTCCATATATTCAAGAAGCTTATGAGGCAAAGAAATGGGCATTTGTGGCGGATTATGCTCGATTTGATATTTTATATCAATATGGTGGAATATATTTGGATACAGATGTAGAGTTCATCAAACCGTTACCACAACAATTTTTACAATTAAAAGGATTTACAGGGTTTGAATGTACCGGAATTGTTGCGCCAGGATTGATATTTGCGGTGGAGAAGAATTTTCCTATTTTAAAAGAGTTTATCAACCAATATAAAACTGAACATTTTGAGATAAAAGCAGATGGAATTTATAAAACTGTAAATCTTCACGTGACAGAGATTTTACAAAAAGAGGGATTGAAAACAGATAATACACTACAAACAGTAGCTGGATTGACGGTGTTTCCATCAGAGTATTTTTGTGGTTATGATACCGACATCCATGAACCCGATATCACGTGCAATACAATTTGCTGGCATCATTATTTTGCATCGTGGTCGAAGGTGCCTTTTAAATCTAAAGTCCAGAATGTCTTAAAAAAAGCAATTGGAAAGAAAAATTATAAGAAATTGATTTTACTAAAGCGGAGACTCAATAAATGAATGAATACATTAAAAGCGATTTGTATCGCTGCTATGGTAAAACTGGATTTAGAACGTTTATCAGGGGGATGTTAGAAGATCCGGGATTCAATTATATGTTTTGGCTCAGAATGTGCCAAGCCGGGGGGGCGAGAAAGATGTTCGCATTACCTATTCATAAGTGGAAGCGAACATTTGGAAAAATAAATATTGGATACAAATGTAAGATCGGTTATGGCTTATATATTGGACATGGAGGTCCTTGCGTTGTTAGTGACAGTGCAGTAATCGGGGATAACTGTAATTTGTCACAATTTGTTACAATCGGAGCAAATGAAGGTAAAGCTGCAGATATAGGAAATAATGTGTACATTGGACCGGGAGTATGCGTTGTTGAGCATGTGACAGTAGGCAGTAATGTAACAATTGGTGCGGGTTCTGTGGTAGTCAAAGATATTCCCGATAACACAACAGCAGCTGGAAATCCGGCACATGTTGTTAGCTATAAGCAACCAGGAAGATATATAAAAAATCAATGGCTTGAAAAAAGGAATATAAATGGACAGTAGACTGAAAAAAAACTATGTATATAATCTTTTGAGCCAATTGCTTACAATAATAATACCGGTTATAACGACTCCGTATGTATCAAGAGTTCTGGGTGCACAAGCAATTGGAGATTTTGGCTATGCAACTGGAATAGTGTCATATTTTTGTATGGTTGCAATGCTGGGAACCGCAAATTATGCCCAGAGAGAAATAGCAAGGAGGCATAAATCAAAAAATGAGGTAAGTTGCATTTTCTTCGAAATTCTATCAATTAGAATTGTGATGATTTTAATTGTTTTTGTTTTCTATCTGGTTTTTATAAACCTGCCTTCTTGGAAACACTATAGAATACTCTTTTCTGTGCAGGTTATTTCTTTTGTAGCATGGGGATTTGATATTAGCTGGCTGTTTCAGGGACTGGAACAGTTCAAAGTTACTGCGCTTAGAAATTCCATTGTAAAGATTATTTCTACCGTACTGATATTGACTCTCGTAAAGAAAGAAAGTGACCTTGTACTATATACCATCATATATTGCCTAAGCGATTTGATTGGCAATATAACAATGTGGCCTTCCTTGAAAGGGAAAATAAATAGGGTTCGTTTTTCCAAATTGAATTTATTTCGTCATTCTAAGGGAGTATGGGAACTGTTCATTCCCAATATTGCGCTTCAATTATATACAGTGTTCGATAAGACTATGCTGGGATCATTAGTCGATACCTTGCAAGTCGGTTATTATAGTCAAGCGGAAAAAATTATTAAAATTATACTGGTTGCTATAAGTTCTCTTTTTACCGTGCTCCTTCCACGCTTTTCATACTTAAGTGATCAACATGGTGACACTGAAGCTAACAGCTATTTTGTATCAGCCATAAAATATACGTATTTCATGGCTGTACCATTGACAATCGGTTGCATTTGCGTTTCGGATTATTTTGTTCCTGTTTTTTTTGGACCAGGATATGATGAGGTATCTCCGTTAATGAAGATTCTAGCAATTTTATTTATTGTCATGAGTATAGAAAAACTGTTAGGAACAGTTTTGATCGCATATAGCAAACAAAATATATATACAACATCAGTTGTGATTGCTTCAATTGTTAACGTAACCTTAAATTTGATATTTATTCTTGTCTTTCAGTTAGATGCAATAGGCGTTGCCATCGCATCAGTGATTGCAGAATTTGTTGCCATGTTAGTTCAGTTGTTTAATTTACCAACTTGTTTTCATAAATCTAATGTCTTGGTGCAGTTAAAAAAGTATGCTATAGCTGGTACAGGAATGGCTTTTGCATTAATGATTATAAAAATTGTACCTATGGGTTTGGTGGGGCACTTAACGATAAGTGTATTACTAGGTGCAACAGTATATTTTGGTTTGCTGATTATCACAAAGGATGATATGGTTTCCAATGTGATGGAGTGCATTACAACAAAATTGCGGAGATGATGCGATAGTAAAAAGATTCCCTGTATACAATATGGTGGAGTGCAAGAGCCGTGGAGCGTACCTGATGGGTCTAATGACCTATAGCAACTATGAAATCGAGGATCAGGTGAACTTCACGGTGTATGTTCCGAAGGTGAATGAGCACTTTTTTGAAAGTCTGGCTGTCATTCCGTTGCAGTTGCTTGGCTACTATGTATCCGTTGCTAAAGGCCTTGATGTAGACAAGCTGAGAAATCTTGCAAAGAGCGTGACTGTGGAGTAAAATATAAGCCGCAAAAATCAATCATCATAATCTTCCGGTATTCTTTTGTAAACGCCATAGGATGTTTCTTCATCCGGAACAGATTCAATCTCTGTGTAGTTTTCCAAAGAACCACTGACTATTTTGCTCTGATCCAGTACAAAATAATCAAGCCCGTCCTCTAGAGCAACCTGTTCGACCTCATCCAAGTTAATCTGATCAGCGTTTATAGGCCCAAAACAAGGGGACTCCGAATTCCACCATTCAGCATAAGACCCATAGGGCATCATGATTGTTGCATCGTACTGCCGAACATACATGGCTAAATCTTGAGGAAAAGCAGCACGACAAGTTTCACCGTTTTGTTGTGCTAGAATGACGTCACAGGTTTTCTCAACAGATGCGGGCACTTTATATGGATTCGCAGCTACTTCCCAAGGCCAGCCGATATCTACCTTAGGGTAGATAGTGTTATACTGACGAGTGGAGGACATTACGCCCAAAGCTAATACCGCTATAAGCGCAGCTTTGGCTGCCGGATGTTTTGCCTTCCATAGACTGTCAGCAATGCAGTATGCAACGATTAGGTCGAACGGCAAAATCCAGTAAAAGCGGCATATCTGTATATAATCGCGTCCCTCAGCGTAGCTACCTACGAATGGGGAAAGTAGGATAAGCATTCCCAATGCAGTCGGAGCCAAAAGAAATGTGATGGCCCGTTTGTGCTTTTCATCATCTGATAAAATGAGATAAGCAATAGCAAACAAAAAGGGAAGAAAATAAAACCCACAGGACGTAGCAAGATCAAATATATCAAGTGCAATTAAAAACAATTCGTGTAATCGATTCATTTTTCCTGCCTCCACCAGTTAGCGAGTGATGTAGTAAAGAGCCAGGCAGGGAATGGTGCAAATGCCTAACTTGATGCAGAAAAGCAAATTCCGCTTTCGGACAAAATGACACAGGCCAAGTACGCCTAAGAGGAAGGGAACCATAAGGAAGGACGAAGCTGCTACCATACAGCCTGCCCAGGCCGTCAGGGCTAGCAGAACCCAGAGCTGCAGCTGATGCCTTTTGTTGGTTTCGTTTTCGAGAATAAGGAATAGGTACAGAATAAACGGGCAAATGAGCACAGCGGCCACAGTTTTGCCGTACCAGCTGTACATAAAAAGCCACCATTGTCGGACGCCGGCGCCACAGCTGCTCAGTTCATAAGCAATTTGTAGAAATAGTAGACCGGCCAAGGGCTTTTCTTCTTCGCTACCAAACATGTCCTTCAAAATCAGGTACATGATGATATAGGCAGCAGGTATAACAATAACAGGTAGGAGTGTCCGGCAGAGAATGGATGGATGAATGCCTGTAAGCTGGGTCATTGTGGCCCATATGATGCCCCAGAGAGCAATCTTGTGGTGTGGCTCATCCTGAGCGAGAATGTCCACTTGGCGGCCAGTCTGCGGCTCATACTGATTGATGGTGTTGGTGTAAAGGGCGGTTGTAGATTGAGCTAAGTAATCTGAGTCATCGAAGGCAAGAAAATATCCAGTCACGGTGCGGGCTGTCTGTAACACAACCATTACAATAACCAGCGCCAATAGAATCCGAGCTGTCCGGGATAGTTGCAAGCCCTTTGCAGGGAATAGTGCCATTCGACCGTGGGTATACCGCACCAATACGCCAGCAATGGTCAACAGGATCATTACTGCACTCCACAACACAGTAAGGGTGGTAAGTGATGTTTTAAACAACAGCGCACAGGGTAAACCGATGATCTCATATGTGCCCCAAGCAGTGGCAAGTCCTGCCAGATATGACACAGGAGAAATTACACTCCGCTCAGGGAAAAACAACCCGCCAATGGCTAGTGGAACGGCAAGCATAAGTAAGTAGAACCAGACCACTTGTAAAGCAAACATAGTAAGCCCCCAACGATTTCATTAAATATTATATATTATAACATAATGTCTAGATGGGGGCAATGTTTCTGCTCTCTCTAATTGTCCGCTAAATGATCTACTTGCGTGTCCAGCAATTGACCTACGCGCTGTCCATTCTTGCACAATCTATGGTCCCCAAGTAGGCATCGACCATATAATTAATAAAGCCTTCGCAAGTGCGAAGGCTTGGCTTAAGGGCTATTTAGTAAGCTGAACTATCTATCAGAGGTAGCATTGCTATGTAGAAACCTTGTTTATCCCATATTAGCTTTGGCGGCCTCATGCGCTCTATAAGCAAAAGTAAACTCGCGAACAGCAACGATAGCGAGGGCAACCAGCAAGAAGACTACGGCTGTCATAGCGGTATCCTTTGCTGTATCTTCCACACTGCTCTGGGTGGCCTCGCTTGCAGGGGAGACTACCGTAATGGTGGCATAGTTGGTAGCAGAAGTTACTGCATCGATGCCGGCATTCACGAGGCTTGCGCAGCCTTCTTTAGCATCAGAAGCGTTATCGGCAGTCACAGCGACTTGAATGGTCTGTGTGCCATCAGGGACCGTGACATCCACATTGCTTACGGCAAACTTATCGGAAACAGGTGTCATGATGGAGTCACTGTTGACAATTTGGGAGAAAGACTTTGCCAGCATACTCAGAGTAGAAGCGTCATAAATGTCGTTGGAGCTGGAATACTGCTCACGATCTAAATCTACAAATAGCAGTGCAGAGGAAGTGTATGTTTCGGAAGCATCATGTTTTGCTTTTAGATAGCCGAGCACACTGCCAGCCAGAACGAAAATCAACAGCAGAACGATATAGCGCTTTAAAATTAACACGCCCTTTTTGCAAAAGTCGACTATATCGTAAATATCCATTTCATCATCGTCATCGGACTCATAGCGGACATAGACATACTCGCGATTGTTAGCCTCTTCCAAGGCAGTGCCATTACGATTTAGTTCCTTTTCCATACGGGTTCCTTTCTATGCTTGCATCATACAGATGATTACATAATAGCATATCTTTGAGCAAAAAGCAATAGAATTCTCTTGAGCAAATAATGAATAGGTGACTGTTTTTTGCGTTAATGCGGACAGTATGCGGATCAGTCATTGGACATGCATGTGGATCATTTGGCGGACGATTTGAGTGTGCAAAAACAACATTAATAGTTCGGAATGTACAGAAAAAATACAACTCTTCGTTAACGAATTACAAGTCTATCGTTAATGAAAAGCAACGATAGCAGTAAAGCGCCGCTTCCACGAGTCTGTGGAGGCGGCGCTCTTTTACTTGATACCATATTTTGTTTGGATATTACGATTCACCTTGAAATATGGGAAACTATTTCATATCGGGAAACTAAGTTATGCAGATTCCAGCAAATATCTTGCTTTCTCTTGGATAGAGCTTTCCAGCATTTTAACGCGTTCATCACTGAGATTGTAGCGACCATGCTTTTTAAGCCTGAAAGTGGGCAAATGTCGTAGTTCCTGCTTTTGTTTTTGTCCAATAACATGAAGAGCAACCTCATCGAAGTTCGCATACAGGGCAGGAGCTAATGTTTTTTCCTGTTCTAAGAGGTTGTTTAAATCATTGTCCATAACATAGCAATACAAGGACAGTCCATTGTCAAAGACGGGTGCTGGTCTCAACAACTGATTCGTATGGTTATCGACCAAGAAGCCGAAGTTGCCGAGGTGACGGTCTGTATTGCGAATGATGGCGTCCAGAACCAGCATATCTGCCAAGTCGTTTTTCCAACCGTGGTCATCATACCAATCAATGATTTTAGAAATTTTGGAAGTATTGATAAGTGTGGATGCCGGGACAAAAGAAACATCTTTGCTGGTAAACAGTTCGCAGGTGGAGCAAAGATGCCCCTTCCATTTTGAAAGACCATAGGTGACATGAGGTATGCCCATTGCCTCTGCCACCTGTGCGGCATAGAACTCAGAATAGGGTTCCTTACCTGTATTGGCTAAGCCGCTCGTTCCGCCTTTATAGAGCAGAACCTTACCTTCCTTCCTGCGCCACGCTTTAGGCAGCATACCATTTGTAGTAAATTCAGGAGAAGAACGGAATTTGGATACCGGAGAACTACCATAGCCAGTAAATGCAATCTGAGAAAGCACTTGGCTAAAACGATTATCGAAGAGATTGACTTCTGCAAAGGTCTTTTGGTCATTCGGATGTGTAACCCAATAGCAATCTGTCAGAGAAAGTCCTTTACAGATTTGCAGGATACCGATAAAGTCGTTTTCACTCAAACCGTTCTTTGATAAAAAAATTGTGCATACGCACGGTTTGCCGGAATCGTCCGATGTCGTAACCAGCGTGTGAGCGATTCGCTGGTAGGTGACATACCAAGAGGAAGTCGTTCTGTCTTATCTTTATTTATTGCAGTGATAGAAATATCCATGCCATCCATGGTACGCTTAGCCGAAAAATTAAGCAGAACATCATCAAATTGTTTCAGTACAAAATTCATGAGGCTTCCTCCTTTCGCAAATAATTTATAGGAATATTATAGCATACAGCGCTATTTTTCTCAACATTTTATTTCTTATAGTTGTCACCGCCACAAAGTACATAGCGTTTGTTCAGGGCATGTGCCTTTTTATATTTGCGATATAGTTGTAGATTCCCCGATTCGTTGAGGTTCCTTATTTACGATATAGTTGTAGATTTTGAGCAGCTGTACCATTGTGCATTTTCTTATATTTAAGATCTTGAAGGATGTGGCCGAGCAGGAGAGCGCAAAACAAGAAGGCCTTGTAGTAGAACGAGCCTACAAA
>ERZ772819.1299-NODE-1299-length-20387-cov-10.195751_pt1 | contig 20387 bp, 20 predicted proteins | sample MGYA00580860_ERZ772819 | MGnify/ENA primary metagenome ERZ772819 (study PRJEB29015, sample SAMEA2737683) | human gut metagenome | biome: human gut; feature: human-associated habitat; material: faeces | place: China | collected 2012 ...
GTATAAGCGTGGGTTCATCATATTTGGTGTGGTATCTTTAACTATGGGAAACTCCTCGTTCCCATTTACTGACTGCCTTATCCGAAACGTGCAATCGTTCTGACAGTTCCCGCTGTGTCATACCTTGCTTTTTTCTGGCTTGGGCAATTCTATAACCAACTTCTTCTGCTTTCATAGGCGTTTCCTCCTTGTCCTTATTTAAACATGACAATGGAAAAATGTCACTCTACTTAAGGTAGAACGCAATGTTCTACGCAACTCTGTACTTTCTCATATGTTATTTCTCCGGTGCACAATTTTCTATCGTTTTATCCAGCCATAACTTTTCAATTCTGATTTAAAGGCACTTCTCCTTGTATACATATCCGCATAATGTGACATATAAATCTGCTTTGCATTTTTCTCACCAAGTTTTTCTTTGACTTCACCGATTGCAGCAATGTACGCAGCACACTCTCCATAATAGTTCCGTCTGTTTGCTCCCATAATTGCCTCGACACGTTTCTTCATGAGATTGTCTATATGATCCAGTATTTTTTTCCTGTCAGAGTTTTCTATTTTGGTCGTATCTTTCCAATTCAAAAATAACTTGTAAAAATATTCGTTTTCCGTTTTTTCTACTTTTATATTCTGCCCCTTTTTATACTCTTCCAAACGAAATTCAAATGCGTGCTTTGTAAGTTCCAACATACTCCGGCTTCCCTGCTGTAATTCTTTTCCATCATGCAAATAGAGCAGAAAAAGTGCCAGACCTTCTTTCATAAATGTTCCAGTCCATCCAAGTGAACTTTTCTCACCGACTCCCTTTCTCAGCACTTCCATAAATTGACCATCCAGAAACTGTATCACATACAGCATATTTTTTTCCGGTATATTTTCTGCTAATTCTGGCAACCCAGCATTTCCATTATTCCAAGCAGAATTTTTTCTGCAATTATATTGTCCTACTATTAATTCTAATTTTTTATTGCATTTTTCTTTATCTGTGCTATTAAAAAATGCACGCAAATAGTTTACTGCATTTGTTCTTGACGCAAAAGCTTCTACATAGCACCATTCCATAAATTCTGCATCTTTACCTTCAACAAGTGCAAATTCTGCTGTCTGTAAAGCTACATCGCTTCGCACACATAGATTTCTGGCAATCCGTTTCATCCCATCTTCTCCTATGATCACGGCATTTTTCGCACTTATAGTGGAATCATTTAAAATTTCTTTATACATTCCAGGATGCAATTTCACATATTTTTTTGCATTTTCAAATTTCACCGCTATATCACCTGTCAAACTAACGGCTTCGAGAAATAACCTCTCTGCTAACGCACTATTCTTCTTTCCAAGATATGCGATCCACTCTGGAAGGAACTGATCAAATCCCTGCAGTCCACCATCTCCATGCTGCATGACATCTTCCAGTTTTAAATCATGTATTCCTGAATTTGACCATATTTCATACATAATATCTGCACGTTCTGCTTCTTTCTTCACCTGATAACATGCATACAATGTATCTAGCGCAATTTTTTTCAGATCGATATCCAACTCATTGCAACAAATAAAATCTTCCACCTCCAAAGGGCCTGTCATATATTCATCATCCGTCAGAATTTCCTGCATGAACAATCTTCTTCCTGTCCTGAATGCCTCCTTATATTCTCCTGCATCCACGCAGCTGTGAATCAATTTACATACTGCTTGAATCATATCACCTATTCCATCAGGATCTTCGTATAATATTTCCTCTACGGAACTATTGTACCAGTCATTATACACTTCCCTTAGATAGACTTCTCCTTTTTCAATTTCCGCCAGATAATGACTGCATTTTTCATATTCCTTTTTTAGTTCAATGACTGTTTTTTCTGTTCGATTAATATTCCCTGCATTCAGATTTATCTGATTCAGGAAATCTGTTCGTTTACTTTCCGGCAATGTTCTTGCAATCTCATGTATTACCTGCAAAAGTTCTTCTCTGCCATACTTCTCTATTGTCTGATCGACTTTATTTAAAAAACTTGTCAGATTCATTTTTTTCCTTTCTCCCGAGTACCACAAAATAAATACTGCACAAAATAATTCCAAACACGGTCGCTGTCGGTGCCGCCAGACCAATCTTCGTGAGGGATGCATCCGGCTGGATACTCATAAAATATGACATCGGGATTCGAACCAGAAACGTCTGCGCCAGTCCCTGTGCCATGACAAAGAGCGTTTTTCCTTTTCCATTGAAATATCCCATATAACTGAACAGGAAGCTGGTAAGAACCGCCTCCGGTGCAAAACCTCTTAAATATTCTGCCGCCCTTCCTATGACCGGTTCATCACTCGTAAAGATTGCCGCCGGAAGACTTCCCCTGAAAAATACAAATAGGGCAACCGCTGTTCCCACTGCTGCGCCCACGCACATGCCGCATACCATTGCCTGTCTGGCACGTTTTTCTTTGCCAGCTCCAATGTTCTGTCCAACAACCGATGACATCGACTGCATCAGAGAGGACGGCACCAGCATTACAAAAGATACGATTTTCTGCGCCACTCCATATCCCGAAGATGCTTCCAGACCAAGCCGGTTGATCAGCGCACATAAAATCAAGAACGAAATATTAGTCAACATCTCCTGCAGTGCGATAGGCGCGCCGAGCATCAGGAATTTTTTTACCTCGGAAGAAAAACGAATGTCCTCTCTTTTTACCTGAAAGATCCCGCCCTGTTTCCGGATGATCACGAGTGACAGCACGACACTGACCGCCTGTGCCAGAATGGTTGCGATCGCAGCACCTGCCACATTCATTTTAAAACCTGCCACCAGCACCAGATCGCCCACAATGTTGACCACGCATGCAATCGCCACGAAAATGAGAGGCAATTTCGAATTTCCCATTCCGCGGAAAATACTGCTGATAACGTTGTATGCGATGACAAAGACGATCCCTCCACCGCAGATCCGCACATACAGTGTCGTGAGTTCCAACGCTTCCTCCGGTGCCTGCATTAATTTTGCAAGAACAGGCGCTGCCAGAAGCAAAGCGATTGTAAGAATCACTGCCAGTATCGCAAAAAACCAGATAACGCCTCCGATCACTTTTCCGATGCGTTCCTGCTTTTTCTCCCCTATGTAACGGCTGATCAGCACCGTGATCCCCATCGACAGCCCGGTCACGGTAAACACCACCAGATTGACCAGATTACTTCCTGTCGATACAGCGGAGATTCCTGCGGTAGTTCCAAACCAGCCCACGATTATCAGATCAACTGCTCCATACATTGCCTGTAAAACCAGTGCGCCAAATATCGGTACCATAAAAAGAACCAGTTTCTTTAAAATATTTCCCTGTGTAAAATCGTGTTTTGTTTCCATTGTGTTTTTTTGTTCCTTCTATTATGTTTATTTGTTTAAATATTCTATCTGTCCATGTCAACAGTTTTCCGTTCAAAATCGTTTCATTCATGGAATCGTTTCTGAATAATCCATGTCTTCCAGATTTAAATATATAATATGATCTCCATGTACGCCACGCTCTGCCAGCTCGTCTTTGATTGTTTCCAACAAAATCGATTTCCCGGATTTTCTCACCCCGGTAATCACTTTGATAATATCCGAATCATAATATGGGCGTATCTGTTCAAGGTATACTTCTCTTTTTAAACGCATATTGTGCACCTCCACACTGCACATATTACCATTTTTGATTTTTTATGTGCAAGATTATCTTGCACATTAGATTTATTTTTATAATATTGTGCAAATTCATTCTGCGCATTTTGCTGTCGCTTTATCCAGATATAACTTTCCAAGCTGCCATAAAAACACTTTCTCTTGTGTACAGAACAAAGTTTCCTATAACAGAAAAAATCCCCGGCGGACTGTTTCTGATATACTCATAATACAGTCCGTCAGGGATTTTTCATCTCGCATCAATTTACTCCACCTGCACCTGACACATTCTCATTGTAGCCAATGCTGCTTCATGGCTTTCCGGTGTGACACCTGCGCAGCAGGAAGCAATGACTTTGACCGGGATCTCCGGCAGATATGCCTTAATTAAAATTGCATTGGAGACAACACAGATGTCGGTGCAAAGTCCGACCAATGTAACGGTGATATCTTCTTTCTCTGCGATTTTTGTAATCTCTTCCGCAAGAATTTTTGAACCGAACGTTGGCTTGTCGATCACTACTGCGTCTTTTAATGCTGTTTTCACTTTCTCATTGACCTGCCAGCCGTCTGTACCCTTCACGCAGTGCACAACCGGAAGATTTTTTCCTTCCTGAGTCTCTAAATAATTTTCCGGGTGTGTATCCCTTGTTGCAAAAATGTCTTTGGTATCATACTTTGCAATCTCTGCGATTACGTTATCCACGATAGCCACTGCCTCTTTTGTTCCGAGTGAGCCATCGATAAAATCATTCTGCATATCTACCACTACTAGTAAATTTCTCATTATGTAAACCTCCAATTTTCTTTTTTAATTATAAAATATCAAAAATATTTTTTACTCCATGACACTAATTGTATCAAAGATCCTTTTTCTTATAATTGCACTTCTTCCTAGTACACCGAATAATAAATAACTGACACCTTGCATATGAAACAATCATCCGGCGTCAATGTATCAGAAACTTATTATTCGATGTACTAGTCTTTCAGTGAAAAAATACAGCTTCTTGTACCCAAGCTGCTGGCACAGTTTTGTCAGATACGGCTGGTCAATCCTTGCCTGCTCCAAAACACCCTTCTGTGCAAACACTTCCTCTTTTGTGCCATCTGCGAGCACTTTTCCGTGCGCCATAACGATCACACGCTCGAAACTCTCTGCCACAAAATCCATATCGTGTAAAATCGCAATAACCGTTTTTCCCTGACTGCTCAGATCCCGGATCATTTTCTGAATGATCTTTCTGCCCTTCCAGTCCTGCGCGATCGTCGGTTCATCCAGAATGAGCACTTTTGTATCCATCGCAAGAACGGAAGCGATCGCAACCAGTTTCCGCTCTGACAATTCCAGATCATAAGGATTTTCGTCTGCAAGCTGTTCCAGCCCGACCAGCTTTAATGCTGCAACAGCTTTTTCCTTTGCCTGCTCTTTTGTCATTCCGATATTCTGCGGTCCGAACATGACTTCATCGATCACATGATATTTGAAAATCTGGTCGTCCGGATTCTGGAATACGTAACCGATCTCCCCTGCCAACATTGCAACGGTCTTTTCTGCCATGTCGCTACCACCGTAGTAGATGCTGCCGCCCACCGGCTTTAACAGACCTTTTAACAGCTTTACAAGAGTCGTTTTTCCTGCGCCGTTCTGACCGATGATCGCAGTTGGTCTGTGGTCAATTGTAAGGTTTATGTCCTGCAGAACCGGAACATTTTCGAGATATTGAAATTCCAGATGTTCGATGTCAAAAACATTTTTCTTACAACTTATAGTCAGTTTCATGCTTTCATCTGTAGTTACAGAATCTTCCATCTGCCCATTCTTATTTTTCATATCTTTATTATTGTCTAATAATATTTTTTCCGGGCAGAATGCTTCCTCCCCCGGAAACAAATCTTTTAACGCCAACGCATCCTTAAGCGAAGCCGGATAACATCCATTCTCTTTCTTCACGCCAAAAGCCTGACAGATTCTTGTATAGGCAGGTGGATTCACCCCATAGCTCTGCAGATCCGCTCTGGAAAAAATCTGTTCCGGCGTATCGAATGCGATCTGCTTTCCCTGATGCAGCAGCAAAATCTTATCACAGTATTCTGCCAGCTTTTCCAGCTTCTGTTCCACCATAATGATCGTGATCCCTGATTTTGCAAGCTTATCGACCGCTGCAAAAACTTCCTCGCTTCCCGCCGGATCAAGCTGTGAGGTAGGCTCGTCTAACACGATCACTTCCGGTTTCATCGCAAGGATACCTGCCAGCGCAACCCTCTGCATCTGACCACCGGACAGATCAAACGGATTTCTGTCCCTGTAAGCTGCAATATCCAGCAGTTCCATCACTTCATCCACACGGCTTATCATCTCTTCTTTTGGCACGCCGAAGTTCTGCAGGCCAAATGCAATTTCCTCAAAAACAGTTTCTTTTGCACCGGAGAGCTGGTTGAACGGATTCTGGAATACCAGACCTACTTTCTGACACAGCTTTGAAACAGTCGTTTTTGCCACCTCAGTGTCCTCGATCAGAACTTTTCCTCCATAAGCCCCTTTGAAAAATCCCGGAACAAGACCGTTGAACGCCTGACAGAGCGTACTTTTTCCGGCTCCGTTCTCCCCGACGATCCCGACAAAAGAACCTTTTTCTATTTCAAAATCCAACCCATCCAACGCAAGCTTTGTTGTATTTGGATAGCGGTATTTTAAATTTTCAACCTTTATATATGCCATAATTCTTCCTTTTTCCATAAACAACTCAAAACACAATCCTCACCACGATAGCCCCTGCAATCACCACAGCCATCACCAGACATAACATGCGGTCGGAAGTTTTCATTTTCCCTTCCCTGAGATAGGTCTTTTTCTGCCCAGCCTCAAAGCCCCGGATTTCCAGTGCGATTGCACGCTCTCTTGTGTTGATGAGCGAACTCATGACAACCGGCGAAATTAACGGTAGAAAAGATTTTGCCCTGGTGATCAGATTTCCCTCCGTCTCAAGCCCACGGCTCCGCTGTGCATCCATGATCGTGTTCATCGTGCCACTCATCTGCGGTACGATCTGAAAAACAGAACTGATGACATATCCGATCTTCGGTGAAAATCCGGCCTGCTCCAGATCCTCTACCAGCTCTGCCGGCTTAGTTGTAAGTACAAACACCGCAAATGCCTGCAGCATATTCAAGACGTTACAGCTGATGCGAAGCGCATACATCATTCCTTCCCGATAGAACTTTAACGGTCCTAACTGAAACATTAAGTTTGCATTTTCATGATTAAATAAACCATGGATCAAAAATATGGTGATCAGAATTGTAAATGAAAAAGCAATCAGTGGAAAAACCTTTTTCATGATTTTTCCACTGATAAGCATTACAAGACTGATTCCAATGAATATAGCGAATGCCCATAACTTCCCTGTGATCAGCGATGCAGCGACCGCTGTCAGGATATAACACAGTTTCGTAAACGGATGCATTCTGGTCAAATAGGTATCTTTATCCACATAAAGGCTGATACTTTTCATCTAAATCACTCCATCAGAATATGTTTTCACTTCTTAGTCTAAGCTCTCCACACTGTCGTTCACATCATAAAGAGCAGTAAGTTTTTTCGGAAGTCCTTTTAAAATCGCAAACACGATCAATACCGTAATGATCTTATCCGGAACATCCACAACGACTTCATCCAAGAAAGAACCTAATACAACCGGGAGATTTGCTGCCTGTGTTGCTGCGAATACTGCATCGCCCCAGACATTTCCTGTTGTACCACCCCAGAAAATAACGTTTAACGGAGTGGAGATCAATACTGCTGCAAGACCGCCGGCTAAAGAAGTCAGTAACGCACCGTTTACTTTTTCCATTTTGCCGAGACGTGCCATAATACCAACGACAAGACCGATGCCAAGACTTGTGAGGGCATACACTAATGTAATGGAATCACCGGTTGTAAAACCATAGATCAGGTTGTTGGCTGCTCCACAGATCGCACCAATGATCGGTCCGCCGAGTGCGCCACCGATACAGGTTCCGATGGAATCTAACCATAACGGCAGTTTTAATACGGAAGCAAATAATTTTCCGAGGTAATTGATACCAATACATGCCGGGATCAATACCAGACTTGCTGTGTTTAATTTTGTTTTAAAAATGTTCTTCATAACGTTGTCCTCCTCATTTTCCGGAGCACCTGTACAGTGCCTCCAATGCTACATGAATCTCATTTTTTTCTCCCTGTACGGTTGCATTCACTCCATCCGTATAGTTGTTAATGTTATCTTCAAGGTTATCCTCGTATTCCACCACCGTATTTAAGATAGAGGCAGTCTTCACACCCCGGAGTTTTCCGATCACAAACAGCGCCGCCGTCTCCATATCACAGCCAAGCACTCCTCTGCCGGCCCACAGTGCGTCGATCTCGTCCTCTCTGTCCGTGTAAAAACTGTCATGACTCCGTGCCATTCCGACATGCGCCGGAATCTGCTCCTCCTCTGCTGCCTCTACACAGGCACTCATTAACTCAAAATCCGGGATTGCCGGATATATGGAATCTATGTATGTTTTGGAAGTTCCTTCATCTCTCACTGTGCCCTGCACTAAGATCAGATCCCCTAATCTGATCTCTTTTTGTAATGCACCGCAGCTTCCGATACGGATTGCGTGCGTCACGCCGATACGCGCCAGCTCTTCCACAGCAATCCCGGTCGAAGGACCGCCGATCCCCGTAGAAACTGCAAGCACGCGGATTCCCCTGTAAGTTCCTGCAATGCTTTTATATTCCCTGTTAAATTCTAACTCCTCCACGTCCTCTAACTGTTCTGCGATCCGCTCCACCCTTGCCGGGTCTCCAGGAAGGATCGCATACTGAATGCCGAGGTCATCGCGCAATTTTAAGTGAGGCATTACTTCCATTCCATCATCCACTCTTTTCTCAGATTTTCCTGCCTTATCACGACAAAATTTCTCATTACCATGGTTTTAAGATTCTTGTTTAAAGTATCACTTTACAACTGTCTTGTCAACTGTAAAGTCATGTATGCACTGACACAATTACAGATAACTTTCCTTCCGGTTGACAGCTTTTCTCAAATAATTTCCAAGATTTGTCATGCACATGAGCATGGCTGTAAGAAAAAGACCCGGTATGAGGATGATCCACCATGACTTTGTCATCAGTGCTTTGTCTGCATTTGAAAGCATGCTTCCCCACGAAATCTGCTCTAGCGGCAGACCAATTCCCATGAAGCTTAAGGTTGACTCTGCAATGATCGCACTTCTGATATTCATGACAACCATAAACATGATCGATGAGGCAAAATTGGGAGTCAGGTGTTTCCATAAGACATGCCAAAAGCTTCCTCCCATACATCTTGCTGCGATGACATACCCGCTGTTTCGGATCTGTCTTACTTCTGTGCGCACCACTTTGGCAATACCTGGCCAGCTTGTGATCCCGATAATAAATGAAATACTGAAAATGCTGGCTTTTCCTAAGATTGCCTGCAATAAAATGACCAGCAGCAGATTCGGGATGCTTAAGAAAATCTCTGTAAAACGCATGAGCAGTGAATCCACCCACTCCGGCGCACATCCGCTGACTGCACCAAAGACAATTGCAAGTACCGTAGAGAGAAACGTCGCAAGCACTCCGATCAAAAGTGAGATCCGTCCCCCATACCAGATCATGGAAAAAATATCTCTCCCCATCGTATCTGTCCCAAAGAGAAACTCTCCTCCCGGTGCCTCATTGTAATGTGCCAGATCCATATAGCCGGGATCTTTTGTCATGATCAGATGACAGCACAGGCAGCCTGACAGGATGACCGCAAGCAGCAGCGCTGATATCAGCGGTTTTCCCTGATACCATTTTTTATGCCTGCTAACAATCTGATCCTCTGTATTTCTAATTCCCACAATCTGAAAATCTGTATCCATCATCGGTTCCTTTCTGTCACTGACGTATTCTCGGATCGATCCTCTCATTTATCGTCTGGGCGATCATGTTGCAGACAACCACGACAATACCTGTAAGAATACATAAAACCATCAGTAAATTATAATCTTTATATCTGGCACTCTCATAAGCCAGTGTTCCAAGCCCCGGATAAGAGAATACCGTCTCAACAATATAGGTTCCTCCTAAAATATGAGGCACCGAGATCGCCATAATGCTCAGATAGCTTGGAATAATGTTACGGAGGCAATGGTGGAAAAGGATCTTATTTTTTGTTAGCCCTTTTGATTTCGCCAGCAGCACATAATCTGCCCGCACTTCCTCCAAAATCGTATTGCGGATCATATAAGCGTAGTACCATAGGTGTCCCATCACTACAACTGTGACCGGCAATATGAGATGCTGTATCCTGTCAGCAGTATCTTTCTCTTTTCCGATCGTGTAGGCGCCGGAACTTGGCAATATATGAAGCTCAACTGCAAAGAAAAGGATCAGTACCAGTGAAAACCAGAACTCCGGTATACAGCTTGTGACCGTTCCGACCTGGCATATGATTTTATCCAGCCATTTTTCTTCGTGCCATGCACACAAAATTCCCAATAACAACGCCAGTGTAAAAATAAGCACAAAGCCAATCCCGCCCAGCAGCATTGTATTTCCGACTCTTCCGGAAATCACTTCCAGCACATCCATTTTGTATTTATAGGAGATGCCGAATTCTCCATGAAATGCATTCGAAAGCCATTTTACATACTGAACAGAAACAGACTCGTTCAGTCCCAGCTTCTCCATCGCCCAGTCATGTTCCTCGGGGCTCATTTTTTCCACTCTTTCCCCATAGTAAGAGACAAGCGGATCTCCCGGCGCCAGTCTGGAAATATAAAATACGATCACTGACAACAAAAAAATACTTGCCAGAAACAGCAATATTTTTTTTATTATATAGATACCAATCTCTTTTTTACTCATGTTCTTTCTCTCTTGCTCTTTGCCGCTCCCTGTGTGGATCCGGAATTGGGATCGACTCGATCAATGCCTTCGTATATGGGTGCTTCGGATGTCTGAAAATATCCTCCACATTTCCTACTTCTACTAATTTGCCGTCATACATCACACCTACCCGGTCACACAAAAAACGTACCATGGAAAGATCGTGTGCAATGAACAGAAACGAAAACCCGTGTTCCTTCTGCAAATGCCGGAACAGACTCACGATCTGTGCCTGAATGGATACGTCTAAGGATGCGATCGGTTCATCTGCGACCAGCAGTTCCGGTTCCATCGCTACTGCGCGCGCAATTGCAACACGCTGCCTTTGTCCGCCTGAGAGCTCCGAAGGATATTTTTCCAGATAGGAATTATCCAATCCAACATACTTCAGCTGAAATGCTGCCTCCGCTGAAAGTGTTCCTCTTTTCGGTGTGATGTGCTGTATCCGGAAGGGCTCTGACAAAATATCCTTCACTTTCATACGAGGATTCAAACTGGAAGTGGAGTCCTGAAAAATAATCTGCCGCTCACACTGAAGCATTTTTTTATTTTTCCGGAACTCCTTACTGCGGCAGGTATCAATTTCCTTATATAAAATCTCTCCGCTATCTGGTTTACATAAATTCATCACGCAATTTGCCACAGTTGATTTTCCGGAACCGGATTCACCTACCAGTCCAAAAACTTCACCCTTATAAATCCGGAAACTCACATCATCTACAGCTTTGTGCACATTTCTTTTTCCAATGGAAAAGCTTTTCGTGAGATGATTTACAGCCACTAAAGTCTCCCTGTTTTCTGCATCATTCTGACATTCTTCCACCACAGAAGTCTTTTTACGCTCCGCTGTTCCTTCACATCCTTCTCTCTGATCTCCTTCTGCCAAAAAGGAACTGCATACGGTCGAAGGCGGTTTTATTTCAGGTGCTCTCTCATCCAGCAGCCAGGTTGCCGCATAGTGTGTGTCCGATATTCTAAACATTGGCGGTTCTTTTTCATAATCAATTGCAAGTGCATATTCATTTCTGCATGCAAACGCATCCCCCCTGGGAGGATCGATCAATACCGGCGGCATTCCCGGGATCGCATGCAGCATCTCTTTCCCTTTTGCATACGCCGGAAGTGCCTGCATAAGCCCCCATGTATATGGATGCCTTGCATCATAAAAAATGTCCTCTGTTGTTCCAAGTTCCACGATTTTCCCTGCATACATGACAGCCACCCGGTCCGCAACTCTTGCGACAACGCCCAGATCATGCGTCACAAAAATAGTTGAGGTATGCATTTTCTTCTGGATATCGCGGAACAGATCCAAAATCTGTGCCTGTATCGTCACATCTAACGCTGTTGTCGGCTCATCTGCGATCAGGATAGACGGATTTCCTGCCAGTGCGATTGCTAACACACTGCGCTGTCTCATGCCTCCCGAAAAATGATACGGGTATAAATTCCTCCGCTCGTCTGCCTGATCGATACCGACTAATCCCATCAGCTCTATGACACGCTTTTCTAATGCATCACGCTTTATATGAGGATTGTGTATTTTAATTGCTTCTTCTATCTGTCTGCCAATTGTCATCGTCGGATTTAATGCTGTCATCGGATCCTGAAATACCATGGAAAAAAGCGTTCCACGCAATTTCGCCATGTCACGCTCTTTGTACCCGGTAATATCGATTCCATTTGCCAGAATTTTTCCTGATTTTATTCTGGCATTCTCCGGAAGCATTTTCATCAGACTTTTACACAGGACGCTTTTCCCACAGCCGGACTCTCCCACAATCGCAAGAACCTCTCCCTCTTTCAGGGAGAGGCTTACATCTCTGACTGCCTGTACTTCACCGGCGTCCGTTTCAAAACTGACCGATAAATCTGAAGCTTCCAATATATATGTTCTGCTCTGTTCTTCCATAGTGAATTCCTTCTGCTGCCTCCGGCAGTTATTTCCTAGTTCCCGATCGTCCAGTCTGCAACATTCCAGAAAATTCCGACACCGTGATGTCCCATAACAGTGTCTGCTGAGATTCCCTGAATAGAAGAATTTGCCACATAATTTGCATCAATATAACAGATAAAGGTAAATGCCGGATCTTTTGCCAGCTCTTCCTGAAACTTGTCATATGCCTCTGCACGCACCGCAGGATCTGCAGACTCTCTTGCCTCAATCAGATACTGGTCTACCAGTGCGTTGGAATAAGAACTGTAGTTAGCGCCTTTATCTGTACCGAATACTTTGTAAGTATGGTCATCTGCATCAAAAGGACTTCCCCAGCCGATCAGATACGCCATCTGTCCGCCCCAGTCAACCTCTGTCGGAACTTCTACCGTACAGTCAATACCAACTTCTTTTAACTGCTGTGCTGCTGCCTGGGCGATATCGAGTCTTACCTGGTCACCTGCTCCGACACTTATAACGAAACCGATCTTTTCGCCGTCTCTGTAGTAGAATCCGTCTTCACCCATCGTACATCCGACAGACTCCATGATTTCTTTTGATTTTTCCGGATTGTAATCATAATGTTCTACATTCTCATTGTTATAAATATTACGCTGCAATGGTCCGTATGCAGTCATTCCCTGTCCGAGGAGAACCGCATCAATGATCGCCTGTCTGTCAATTGCATAATTGATGGCAGGGATAATGTCTTTATTGGCTGTCCAGTAATCATTATTAAAATTGTAAAGGATTCCACGGTAATCCGATGTCTTCATATCATAGCATGTATAACCATCCTGATCTGCAAAGGTCTTCGCATCCTTCGGTGTCAGTAATGCAAGATCCAGTTCTCCGGACTGCATCTGGATCGCTTTTGCATTATCATCCGGTACGATCTTAAAAATGATCTTGTCGATATTTGGTGTACCCTTGAAATAATCCTCGTTCTTTACCAATGTGATTGCCTGTCCCGCATCCCAGCTGTCTAATTTGTATGGACCGGTACCAATCGGATGGCGGAAGAAATCCGACTCCTGCATATCTTCGCCTTCCAGTAAATGCTTTGGCAGAATTGCCATTGTCATATAGTCAAGAAAAGCTACGTTCGGCGCTGAAAGTGTGAATGCGATCGTATGATCGTCGATCACGTCAATGGCTGTTACGTCTTCGTAGTTTGGTGCATTTTCGGAACCGTTATCAGGATCCATGATTGCTTCGATCGTGAATTTTACATCATCTGCTGTAAATGGTTCCCCATCATGCCACTTCACATTCTCCTCTAAATGGAATGTATAAGTTAAAGTATCTTCATCGTAGTCCCAGCTCTTTGCAAGCCCCGGAGCAACCTGATTCTCACCATCATGTGATGTCAGTCCGCTGAAAATCAGAATATTAATCTCACCATGCTCATCCATTGCCGGATTGATACGCGTGTAATCATTACTTCCATATACAAGTGTCGACTCTCCGCCCGCTGCCTGCGCTTCGGTTCCAGCGGAATTTTCTGTTTTCTTTTCTTCTGTGCCGTTTCCACAGGCTGCCATGGAAAGCATCATTGCTGCTGCAATCAGCATCGCAAAAATTTTCTTTTTCATTCCTAATCTCCGTTTTCTTTTTGTAAGATCCGCCACCTGTCAGGGTGCTATCATCTCCATGCCGACTATTTTACTTTAGGAATGTCCGGTCCTGCAAGCTCCCCGGGGGGATATATCTTGCAATTGCCGGGTGATTTTTACTCTAACGTTTGCGTATAACCTTAATATCCTTTTGCCTCCAGATATTCCAGCAATGTCTGTGCACGATATTGGGTCTGACAGCACATTCATTTAATAAATGCAGTATGTCATTATCACACCCCGGTGTTTCTATGATCAAAGGATATTCTAAAAGCTTCTCTATCGTAACATGGGTACAGGCAGCCAAAGGATGCTCCGGTGGTACTACCGCACACAATCTGTCCCTGCACAGCGGTGATCGCACTTGGATATAGTGTTTTCTATTTTGAGGTACAGCTTCCAAATGGCTCCACCGGACAGCTTCTCGATATCATGGACTACGTTAGCAATAGTGTGATGATGCCGCTCATTGCCCTGCTTTCTACCGTTCTGATTGGATGGCTGATGACACCGGATTATGTGATCGACGAAATGGAGCGGAGCGGACATAAATTCCGCCGTAAAAAGCTTTACCGCATTATGATCCGCTATGTCGCACCTGTCATGATGTTCGTCCTGTTTTTACAGTCAACCGGTATTTTGTCTTAATGATATGTGTTTTTACGATATTGTTTTTTGAATAAGGAATTGTTATCAGCGCCGCAACACCGTTTGCGGCGTTTTTCCTACGATCAGTTCCCCGTTGCAGACATAACCTTCCTCACTGTCTCTTAACGCTTCCGTCAAAAGACAACGCAGATGTTTTATACGTTTGCGATAGGCATCCTCATGGATTGCATTATGCGTTTCATGGGGATCTGTTTTTAAATCGAAATATTGCTCCTCGCCTGTCTGCGAATACCAGATATACTTATCCTCTTTCGTGAGTATGAATTGTGATGACAATTCTCCCAGCGTATGTTCTCCATGCAGCCAGGTGCGGGACAATGCGTGCAGCAGACTGCTGCCATCTATGTTCTCCGGAATCGGTGCTCCGGCCAGTTCTAAGATGGTTGGCATGATATCCCTCAGTTCCGCAAGATCTTCACACCTTTTATGCCATTCCCCCACATACTTTTGAGGTCCTGAAAGAAACATTGGTACATGGACACTTCCCTGATATGGCTTCGCCTTTTGAAACTGCAGATGATCACCTAACATATCTCCGTGGTCGGACACAAACAATATGACCGTATTCTCCATAAGCCTGCGTTCCACAAGCTCTAAAATGATCCGTCCGATCTGGTGATCGATGTGTGTGATCGATGCATAGTAGGCTGCCCTCATCTGTTGCACATAGGTTCTGTCAGCAGGTCCTGTAAGAGAGTGGTAGTTATGTCCCTCCCTTTCAAGCCTTTCCTTATCATTCCAGTCTCCAGTGTAAGGTGGCACTAACTCTTTATTCTGATACAAGTCAAGATAATACTGCGGCGGATCGAGCGGTGCATGGGGACGCACAAAGCTTGCCATCAAAAAAAACGGCATCTCGGTATCCCGCCTGCGAAGAAAATCGAGACATTCCTCTGCCACCCAGTTAGTCGGATGATATTTTTCTTCCTGCATCCATGAGCGGCTGATCCAGCTATTACAATCCAGCCCGCTTTCCAGTGGATCTGCCGCCACACCCAGCTGCTGCTTGAGCCACCAGTAATAATCGTCTGCCACCTTCTGGCTTTCATAATATGGAACATCTGGTGCACGATACGCATGAAGATAACCATCATGCAGACGGACATTATGAAATCCCAGATAATTCCGAAGCGGATGCACATGCATCTTGCCAACGCATTGCGTGTAATATCCGGCTTTACTTAGTTCACCCGCTAACGTATGTTCATAATCCCACCGTACACCATCCTCATAGCCGACACGTCCGGTATGTCTCTGAGACATCCCTGTATGCAGCGTAGCACGTGCCGGAACACAGGTAGGACAGGCGGAATATGCATTCGTATACAGCGTACCCATATCCGCCAAACTGTCCAGGTATGGTGTTTTCACATCCGGATGTCCTGCGATACCAAGACAATCTCCTCTCATTTGATCTGTCATCAATAAAACAATATTTGGCCGTTCCTGCATCATAAAACCTCTTTTCTCTCGCATTTTGCTTAATGATCCGATACTTTCCTACCTGCGATTCTATAATTTTCCAGATGCTTTTTCCATACAAAATATTGTCAGGAAATTGTATAATATTGACATTTCCTTCAATCGGTGGACATAACAGTTTTGCCTACTCTTCGATCTTTGCTATCAATTCTGACACTTCCTCCGTTGTTTCAGCATAATACTCTGCTCCGTGCTCTGCTAAAAACTCTTTGTCACGGAATCCCCAGAGAACCGAGATACAAGGCATGCCCGCATTTTTCGCGGTCTCGATATCCACATCAGAGTCGCCTACATAGATTGCTTCTTCCTTTGTTTTTCCTAATTCCTTCAATGCCTCAAAAACAGTATCCGGTGCCGGTTTTCTGCGGATGCCCTCTTTTTCACCGATTGCTACAGGAACGATTCCTTTAAAATAAAGGTCGTTTAATTCTTTGACCGCAAAATCAATCTTATTCGATACGATCGCTACCGCATAGCCTTTTTCCTTTAACGTCTCGATCAGCTCTACAACGCCTGCATACGGCTTTGTATTATCATTGCAATGTTCGCCGTAATATTCCTTGAATAAGGAAAAAGTCTCCTCAAATAATGGATTGCTCTCCCCATCCGGCACCGCCCGGATCATTAAAAGCCGCACTCCGTTTCCAACAAAACAGCGTACTTCCTCTAAGGTGCGCTTTGGCATTCCCTGCTGTTCCAGTGCATAATTGACAGCATTTGCAAGATCCTGTAACGTGTCTAATAATGTTCCGTCTAAATCAAAAACTACAGTTGTCTTTTTCATTACTCTGTCCTCCTATCGCACAAACATTCCAGCAATCACAACAAGTTCTTCCATACTATGAACTATCTGATTTGTATTTAGAATATGGATTGTAAACTCCTTCTCACCAAAATCCATCAGATGTCGTAAATTAACTGTAATATTTTTTTCCATTCCCATTTTTAAAAGCCAATGTGCACAATTATCGCCACATGTTGATGCATTAAACACTTTATCCGGCACCTGATCGATCGATATAAGCGTTTTCACACCACCCGATAGTTCTCTTGGGGTAATTGCTCCCAACACCGGACTTTCAATGATTCTTGGTGCAATTACCGTGGATTTATCTACATCTTTTATCATCGCTTTTGAACGCTCGTTTGTAATCCAGCTATCCTGATAAGTATTTTTAAAATAAACAGCCGGATTATAAATTGCTTCTTCCATATCCCCAAAATAAATATTTAGCATTTATAATATGCCTCCACTTCCGATATTTACCAAAAATATATCCCTAATGTATCTTTGATTATACGAAAAATATTATGCTTCTTCAATGGGCTATGTATTTTATTAACTTTTTTAATTACATATATTCTGACATACTTTCCTTAACATTTAGTTATTCCACATTTATTGTAAATCTCCACGTATCACTCACTGAAATCATTGACTTGATCCGGAATTCCGATGAATGGATATAGGCTGGCTTTAAATGCTTTTGCCCTGAAGACGGAGGAGGATGAAAATGGCACGAATCAAGAATATGAAGACGATTGATTTGAAGATTGCTGAAAATGAGGAAAATCTTAGGAAGTTAGCACTGATATGCTTTTTTTCAATTTATCAAAATCTACCATAATAGTATTTTTTGTTGTAAACGTCTCTGTGTCTCTCTCATCCATAATACTAATGCATATATCATTGCCATCAGAAATAGCGTTACGAATGCTTTCATCTTGTGATAGTTCTAAATTGGTTTGATATAAAGTATCAGTATAAACATCCAAAAGATAAAAGTCTTTGCCACTTCTTAAAAAAAATCCATAATAATTATCTTGTGTATTTTTACCGTTATAGGCTATACGCAAATTAGGCAAATCAAGAAATGTTTTTACCTGATTACTTTCTATTTTTCCTATTGCGCCATAATCTGAAAAATTTCTTATATATACATAATTATCAAAACAATAAAATTGTACAATGCCATTATTAGAAACAAATTTTTTTAATTCAGAATCAAAATACAGCTTACCAATTAAATCATAGTTTTTATCATCATAGATTTCTATATATATATCATTTTCTGTTTCAATTTGATTTACCATCACATAAATCTTTTCGTTGTTGCAGGCAAATGCTTTTATCTGCTCACCTGTATTATCTGTAAACTCTTTTTCAATGCAAATATCCATCTCATTAGTATTTTCGTTATATTTTCTGATATAACTCGTTGCAGTTGAATTATCTTTCTTAGAACTTAACATATAAATGCTTGTATTCATTGTAGCAACCGAATCTATTGGATAAGAATTAAATTCATTAAATATCATTTCAGACGTGTTAGAATCAGTATTTATCATCATAAGTTTATGTTCATTTGTATTTAATGTTATAGGTAAAATAACAGAATTATCAATAACTGCGGGTAGTCCACTTGAAATATAAAACCCATTTTCACATATGACATCTGATTGTTTTTTTGAAGCAATATCATAATAGCCAATTACCAAGGCATCGTCATCATTAATATAATTATAAACAATCGCATCTTAAAAGAATGGAAACGTATACTTTATTGTTCGCTTGTTTCCAGCCTTTCCACTTGTACCGATATGTCATCGGATAGTTTTGCTGAATATTCTTGATTCAAAAAAATCAAGGCAGGCTTTACAATAAAATTCATTATTGTATTGATATATCTCAAAATTTTTGGCTAATCACTATTTTGGGACGGGATTTCAATAATAATATTTTGTGCAAGCCCTCTTAATAATTCTTTTGTGATTTGCAGGTTAAAATCTTCCAGCGCATAATACTTCATGGCTTTACCACTTTCAGATATTTCCATTGCACTTGTAACAAGTCGAGCTGTTTCCAGCTTCTTTAAATGCATATAAAGCAAAGGTCTACTAATATTTACCAATCGGGCTAGTTCACTCACATATTGTCGTCCCTCTGCCAATATACCGATTATTTTTATCCGTACTGGATGCGAAAGAGCGTCAAAAATGTTGATGTAATCTTCGTATTTATTTAATTTTAAATCTCCAACAATATTTTCCATAATTAAATATCTTTCATCATTTTATCAATGACTTCGACTTTTTCTTTTACCGTCTGTAAGTCCTTTTTTATTTCGGCAATTTCACGCCTCATTTCTTCTGCAAAACTGTCAAACTTTGCTACATCAACGCTCTTAATTCTTTCTCTTTTTTCCATACTCCGAATAATCAGAATAATTGAAATAATAATCATACCAATTGATCCAATTACAGGCATAATAATAGAAATATTCATTCTCTTGTTCTCCTTTTAATATATTTTTATCATGTGTAATAATTTTATTACACATGATAAAAATATATCAACATCGAATTAGAATATAAAAAGTATATGTGTAACTTCTATTTGTTAACTTTGTGAACTTCCAGAAATTTTAAACCTAAAAGTCTCCCGTCTTAGCAGCACTGACCACTGAAACTCGGAGACTTTCTATAGGTTATAATTCCTGCTCTTCAGATGAATCCGACCGAATGCATCTAAGGATCTCCTCATAGGAGCGACTGCTCTTCATGACTGCATTCATCAACTCCTCTGTCTGCAGTGCTTTCTTTTTGTCCAATAGACTCTTCAGTTTATCAGTTGCTTCATCATACTTTTCTTCAGTTCTTCACTGATCCAGTTCGCTCGGTATTCTATGTTCTTGTCCGTCAATCCAAATGCATTCAGGATATTTTTTTGCGTCTTTGTTACCGCGTGATCAAGACGATATACATTGTCGGATTGTCTTGTCACCACGAAAAGCTTTCTCCGACATGCATGCGTTTAGCTGATACAATTTTAGTCTCTATATCTGGTTTGGTGGTTTTGTTCCTTTTTGGTCTTGTTGGAACCGGATCTTTTTCACCTTTTGGGATTTTGGCTAGCAGCTTGCTGCTTAGCACTTTGTTGTATTTTTTGTCAGTATTTTCAAGGTCTCGCTCCATGTTGCAAGGTGATAAAAATAAGTAAATAATCGTTTTGAGTAACTAATTTACGACTTTAGGGTTATCATACAAATCGCATTTTCTTTGTCAATCATAACAGAAAGGACGAATGCTCAAATG
>ERZ772819.1314-NODE-1314-length-20183-cov-5.278468_pt1 | contig 20183 bp, 28 predicted proteins | sample MGYA00580860_ERZ772819 | MGnify/ENA primary metagenome ERZ772819 (study PRJEB29015, sample SAMEA2737683) | human gut metagenome | biome: human gut; feature: human-associated habitat; material: faeces | place: China | collected 2012 ...
GGAGAGCCCGGAGCAGGCTTCGGAGCTGCTGACGGCGGCCAACGGGGCGGCCGTCAGCCGGGCCGCCGTGAAGATCACCACCATGCACGATGCGCTGCGGTCCTTTTTTGAGCGTAAAACCCGGCAGGCGGTTTATCTTAGCTGGCCGGTGCGGGAGCTGGACGACCGACTCTTCGCGGAGCCAGGGGATTTTATCATCATCGGCGGGCGGCCCAGCTCCGGCAAGAGCGCCTGGGCGCTGCAATGCGCCTGGCATTGGGCGCAGAAATACCGGGTGGGCTTTTTTAGCCTGGAGACCTCGGACGAAAAGCTGTTTGATCGGCAAATGTCGGCGCTGACCGGCATTGCCATGGCGGATATTAAGCGCAGCAAGATTTCGGACGACGACTGGACGCGGATCGCGGAGATGTCCGAGGCCATCAGCACCAGGCCCCTGGAGCTGGTGCCGGCGGCCGCCATGAGTGCGGCGGACATACGGGCGGTGACGATGATGCAGGGATACCAGATCATCATCATCGACTATTTGCAGCTGATCCAGACCAAGGGGGACAACCGGGTGCAGCAGGTGACGGATATCTCCATCGCCCTGCACACCATGGCCCAGAGCCTGGGCATCACGGTGGTAGCCCTGAGCCAGCTGTCCCGGCTGGATCCAAAGGCCGGGAAGCAGGCCCCGGACCTGAGCAGCCTGCGGGAGTCCGGACAGATCGAGCAGGATGCGGACATCGTGATGATGCTTAACATCGCCAAGGACAGCGACGACCGGGAACTGTGGATTCGGAAAAACAAAGAGGGCACCTGTCCCCAGATCCGGCTGGCCTTTGACGGAGCCCATCAAACCTTTTCCAAGGCGGCCAGCCAGGAGGGCAAGGCGGAAATGGATAAGCTGCGGGCCGCCGGGAAGCGACACCGCAGCACCCCGGTGATCGGACAGCCAGAGGAAAAGGACTTTGAGCAGCTGCCCATGGACACACCGATACCGTTTTAGGGGAGGGCCTTATGACGTACAAGGAGTTATACACCGCCCTGCGGCGGCTGGACGTGGAGACCGGGAGTCTTCCGTGCCTGGGCTGCGAGTGGGCGCAGGACTGTGGCATCCACGGGTGCCGGATCCTTCGGGCAGCCGCGGAGGCTGTCCGCAAGCTGAAACAGCAAAACGATCTTCTGACGGCAAGGCTTGCCGGGAAAGATAAATAAATCACAAAAGGGAGCGACGACTTTGAGAGTGACGGCTATTTGTAATCTAAAGGGCGGGGTTGGCAAGTCCACCACCGCCATCAACCTGGCGGCCATTTTGGCCAAGGGCGGAAAGCGGGTGCTGCTGATCGACGCCGACAGCCAGTGCAACACCACGGCTTTTTTCGGAGGTGACCCGGCAAAGGGCAGCGTGGCCAAGGTGCTGCGGGAGGCCATCAAGCACCACGACTCCGGGGCCTGGGCTGCGCTGGAAATCCAGTCCACGGCGTTCTGGGGCATCGATCTTCTGGCGGCGGACGACAGCCTGATGGACCTGGACTTAAGCAAGGCGGAGAGCGGCTCCGTGGATGCGGGGGTGCTGAGCAATCTGGCCTACACGGTGCGGGAGATGTACGACGTGATGCTGATTGACTGCCCGCCGGCCTTCAACGCGGCCTCGGCTTCGGCTCTAATCGCGGCGGACGACGTGGTAATCCCGGTAAAGCTGGACGCCTTTGCCCTGCAGGGCATGGGCAATCTGATGCGGCAGATCAGTAACATGCGCAAGCTTAACCCCAAGCTGCGGGTGGCCGGGGTGCTGCCCACCATGTGGTACAAGGACAAACTGGTGGAGGAGAGCGAGGCCCAGCTAAAGGCGGCGGGGCTGCGGGTTTACCCCCACATCCGGCAGAGCAAGCCGGTGGACAAAATGACTTATGCGCAGCAGCCGCTGTGCATTTCCAGTCCCCGGTCCGGGGCCGGGCAGGACTACCGCATTTTCGCGGCGGAATACATTGAGGAGGGCAAGAGCTATGGCCTTTGATCTGGGCGCGGCCCTGAAAAATGTGTCCAGGGTGGACACCGGCAAAGAGCAGATCACCTATCTGCCCATCGGCAGCCTGGACAGCGATCCTAAAAATTTTTACGAGCTGCGGGGCATCGAGGAGCTGGCGGACAACATCAGCGTGGCCGGACTGCAGCAGCCCATCCGGGTGCGGGCCGGGGAAGCGCCCGGGCGGTACACCATCGTTTCCGGGCACCGGCGGCTGGCGGCGGTCAAGGCGCTGGCCCAGGAGGCCCCGGAAAAATGGACGGATGTGCCCTGCATCATCGAGACGGACGATGCAAGTCCGGCTTTGCAGCAGCTGCGGCTGATTTACGCCAACGCCAACACCCGGCAGCTGTCCTCCGCGGAGATCAGCGATCAGGCAAAGCAGGTGGAGATGCTACTGTATCAGCTGCAGGAGGAGGGTTACAGTTTCCCGGGCCGGATGCGAGATCATGTGGCCGAGGCCGTGGGGGTCAGCCGGAGCAAGCTGGCCCGGCTAAAGGTCATCCGGGACAATCTGATCCCGGAGTTTGAGGAGAGCTGGCGGGCCGGGAAAATCTCGGAGGGCACTGCCTACACTCTGGCCCAGAACAGCCGGGAGCGGCAAAAGCTGATTTTTGAGGCCCAGGGCAAAAACAAAAACGGGGGCCTGGAATGGGTGAGCGAGAGCACCGTCCGAAACTGCCTGGAGGAGATGGACAAGTCCCGAAAGCTATGCGGCGAGATTGACTGCTTTCGGGGCTGCAAGTGCGATCATGCAGCTGCCCGGGAACAGCGGGCGGCGAAGCTGCAAAGCTACAGCGCCCTGAATTGCCGAGGCTGCTGCCGCGAATGCAGCAACCTTGCCGGATGCAAGGGGGCCTGCGAGTATGCCGGGGACGTGAAGCAGCAGCAGATCAAGGTCGCCCGGGCAGAGCAAGCAGAGGCAAAGGCCGCCGAACAGGCCCGGAAGGCGGAGGCCGAGGCCAAGGAGGAAAAGGCAATTGACCTGGCAGCCGAGATTTTCCGGCGGACGGAGGAGCTGCGGGTCGGGCTGGGACTGTCGGTGGAGGAGCTAGTTGGCACCTGGATCGCCTACGGCAACGACTACTATGTCCGGCAGTACGAGGAGATCGTAGCCGGGAAGCGGCCGGATCCGTACTCCACGCTTCCGGGGGACATCCGCCCGTCGGAGGCGCAGAATCTGGTGGCCGTGGCGGACAAGCTGGGGTGCAGCGTGGACTACTTGCTGGGGCGGGATGCTCCGGCACCGGCGGGAGCCACAGGAATCTGGAAATCCGGAGAGCCGGAAGAGCCAGGCAATTACATTACCGTCTATGATTATGACAATGACGGCAAGTTGAAAACCGAAGAAATGTACTGGAACGGCCACGGGTGGATCTTGTATCGGATGCCGCTGTTGGAGGAGTGTACGGTGTATTACTGGACGGAGGTCCCGGAGGTGACAAAACATGGGTAAATTTATTGAGCTGCATAGGTTTCCTCTGGCGGGCGGCGATGCGTATCCTATGCTGTTAAACCTGGACGATGTGTCTGGGTTTGTCCCGGGCGATAATGAGACAATTGTCTCGCTGCGGCGGGTGCCTAACGCAATGGATATGTCGGTATTTAGGGTAGCAGAGTCTTACGATGCAATATCCGCAATGCTGGCAAAGTATATAGGCGTTTACAAGTGTGAGGAGGGCTGACGATGTACAGAGTCGGTTTGGTCTTTATCATCTGGTTTGTTGTTAGGATTGTCGCTGTGCTGGTTGTCCTCGGGCGGCACGATGACGACTACTTTTTTGAGGATTACGGAGGGCCGCGGGATGAAGAATGACGGAGACGCGTGGTGGGCCAATTCTTTGCCCTATCGGGTGGTCAATTCCGGCGGGGCGGTGCTGCTCCAGGCTCCGATTGCTCTGCGGCATCCGCCGCAGGTGGAGCGGGCGCTGATGGAGCAGGGGTGCACGATCTGGATCGACGGCAAGCGGCTGACGCGGAAGGAGTTGACACAGCGTGGCCAGGAAAACAAAATGCAAGGTTTGTCTCGCCCGGGGAGCTGAGATAGGCCCGGACGGGCGGTGCTGCGGATGCCGGATGGCGTTCCTGGCCACCCGGCGGGGTCTGCGGTACGGAGCCCTGATGGGGCAGCTTTACGCGGCCGGCATAGACCCGGAGCTGGTAGACACGTCCGATCTCCCGCCGGTCCGGGACAAGCGGCGGCACTGGAGGTGACGGGTATGGACGGCAAGTGCCGGGTCTGTGGCGTCTCCACCCAGACGGACCACCGTGGACGGTGCCGTCTGTGCCGGGAGGTTAGAGCCGCCTACGATGCGGGCAGCAGCTACGGCCGCTACAAAAGCATGCTGTATATGCTTTACGGAGACCAGCCGGAGCTGCCGCCGGAGTTTTACCGGGAGTGCCCGGTGTGCCGCCGGGTGTTTTTGCCTCGGCGCAGAAATCAGATTTACGATGTACCCGCCTGCGGCCAGATCGCCGCGGCACGGAAATACCGACAAAAGCAGCGCGCAGGCCATGGGGCTCCGGCGATAACAACGGAGGATGACCATGGCGCAGACACTGCGTATCAAGACGGCGGGCGGGCTGACCAAGCTTAGCCTGTCGCCCCGTATCAAAAAATCCGACGGATACCAGACCCGTCGGGAGAAAAAGAAAATATCTACGGCCGCCCAGAAGTATGTGAACGCCAAGGCCCAGCACGATCAGCTGGAGTTTCTGCTGGCCGCCAACGTCCGGCCAGGTGACTGGTTTGTAACACTGACTTACGACGACCAACACCTGCCGGACTGCTGGGACCGGGCGGATAAAAACATGCAATGGTTTTTCCGCAAGCTCCGGGAGAGCCGGAGACCAGCCAAAACCATCTATTTTTACAACATCGAGCGGGCCCACTGGTCCGATGACCCCGGGTGCTGCCATCGATGGCACCATCATGCGGTCATCCCGCAGGAGGTTGCCCCGGAGGCAATCCAGCAGCTGTGGGGCCGGGGGCACGTGGATATGCATCCCATCATCCTGGACAGGGATCACACCTATGGCAGCTTGGCCACGTATCTGCTTAAGGAGTCCAGCGAGTTCCCGGGCAAACGGGGCTGGCGGAGCTCCAAGGGGCTGGCCAAGCCGGAGGTGGATTGCATGGTTGTGGACGACGACTATGTCATCCCGGCACCGGAGGGCGAGGCCGTTATGGTTCTGGACAACCCCGGGCCGCAGCTGACGGTCTACGGCAAGTTCCAGGTTCTTAAATTCCAGGCCCTTGACGGATATGACGGTGGTGTGTTATCTTCAAAGCACGCCCGGCGGCGCAGGTCGCCGAGGCGCAGGGCTGCAGCGCACGGTGCTGACTGACCGCTGGCCCTTTTATATACTTTTTGCTTGAGTCAATTATATTATTTTATCGGAGGAGGCAAAACGTCATATGATGGATGGGCAAAAGCGTGCTATAATAATCCCAGTCAAAGACGGCTATGCCAGCTGCCCCTACTGCGGGGCGCACAGGGTGCAGCGCATCCGGCCGGAGACGCGGGCTGAAAACCTGCAAATCTACTGCCGACGGTGCAAGCGGGAGCTGATCGTAAATATCGCCCAGGGCCAGTGCTACCAGAGCCAGTGCCGATGATCCACAGCGGATTGTCGACACTGGCTTTTTGCTTTGCTTGTGGGCTTTGATTACTCGTCCAGCAACAAGCGCTGGCAGCGGCTTAGGCAGCGGGTGCTTGCCCGGGACGACTACATGTGCCGGGAGGCGGCCAGATATGGCCGGACGATACCGGCGGAGATCGTGCACCACGTCTGGCCCGCGGAGGATTACCCCGAGTATGCCTACTGCGCCTGGAATTTGATCAGCCTCAGCCGGGAAAATCACAACGCCATGCACGACCGCACAACCAACGCGCTGACGCCGCTTGGCATCAGCTGGAAAAATCGGACCCCGCCCCCCTCCAAAGGCTGAAAACGGGGCCGCTTACAGCTGGGGCGGGGGACTCCGCGCACACACGGCGGGAAAATTTTCCCAGAAATTTCCCGCCCCGGCCCGTATATAGACTCGCGCACGGGCCGCGCCCGTGACCCCGCGGGCCACGATCACGGACACGTCCCACGGAAGGAGGTAGCACATGGCCAAAGAAAACCAATACCGCCAGCAGCTGGAGGCGCTGGGCATCTACGACACCGCCTTTGACGGCGCAATCCACACCCTGTGCATCCAGGAGCGGGAATTGTCGAGAGCCATGAAGGCCTGGAAGGCCACGGCGGACAAGAACGCTGCGCCATCTATCACCGATCCGCTCTACGCGGAGATCTCCAAGCTTCGCCGTGACATTTTGGCCCGTCAGGACGCACTGGGCCTGACCCCAAAAGGCCTGCAGCGTCTGCGCCGGCAGCAGCCCCAGGTTTCGGAGGCATCCCCGCCCCCGGCATCCGGCAATCCGGCATTGACGCAGCTGCTCAACGACATCCGAGGCAAACACAATGGCAGCACCCCATGAGCAGATTGTCTTGGACTACGCCAAGCGGACGGCGGAATCCCCCACGGCGTGCCTGGATGTCCAGGCAGCCTGCCGGAGATACCTCAACGACCTGGCGTGTCCAAATTGGACACATCGCACCGATATGGCGGAAGGCGTTATCGAGATTATCGAGACGCTTTTCTGCCACCAGCAGGGCGAAAACCTACGGGGTCGCCCCATCCGGGGCACACCCATGTACCTGGAGCCCTTCCAACTGTTTGTGATCTACAACATCTGCGGCTTTTTCGCCCCCGGTACGGATATCCGCCGCTATCAGGAGGCTCTGCTGATGCTGGCCCGCAAAAACGGCAAGACCCCCTTCGCCACGGCCCTGATCTGGGCGCTGGGCCTCTGGTACTCCAGCTCCTACAGCAAGATCAAGACCGTAGCCGGCTCCCTCAAGCAAAACATGGAGGGCTTTGGCTTTTTGAGCTACAACCTGCATCGCCTGGGGCTGACCGTCAACGAAGACCCCATACACGGCCTCCGTGTGCTGGACAGTTCCCTGGGCCACAGCTTTTCCGGGGCGGTCTGGGATGGGCAGATATCCTTCGAGGCGCTGGCCTACAAGCCGGACATCTTTGACGCATTTAACGCCAACATCGTCCACCTGGATGAGCTGGAGCTGTACCGCAACGCCATCCCCTATGGCCGACTGAAAGATGCCACCAAGGCGTACTCCAACAAGCTGATCCTGGCAACCACCACCGCAGGCGATGACGGTACCGGCTTCTGCGCCCAGCGTGTGGCCTACTGCTCCAAGATCGTCCGGGGCGAGCTGACCGGTGCGGATGCTGACCGGATCTTTGCTTTTATCGCCAGAGCGGACCCGGACCCCGAGACTACGGAAGTCGACTATATGGACCCTACCAACTGGCAGAAAGCCAACCCCAACTGGGGCGTGACCATCCGGCCCAGCGATATGGAGGCCTCGGCCCTGCAGGCCCAGAACGACCCCCAGATGCGAAAGGAGTTTTTGACCCGAAGCCTCAACGTCTTCGTGGCCTCCTTCCGGGCGTGGTTTGACCTGGACGAATTCGCCCGCAGCGACGGCCGCTATAATTGGAGCCAGCAGCAGCTGGCCCGGATGGTCAAGGCATGGTATGGCGGCGCCGACCTGAGCAAGCTCCACGATCTGACTGCCGCCTGCCTGGCCGGAGAGATCCCCGCGGCTGCCGCCGTCGTGGATGGCAGAAAACCCGTGGAGGATGTGCTGGTCATCATCCCCCACTGTTGGTTCCCGGTGACGGCCGCCGCCGAAAAAGCGGACAAGGACCAGATCCCGCTGTTTGGCTGGAAGGACGACGGCTGGCTGGATATGCCCAACGAGCCGTCCATGGACCCCACGGAACCGGTTAAACAGTTTGAAAAATGGAGGGCCGCGGGCTTTGCCATCAAAAAGGTCGGCCACGACCGGAAGTTTGCCCGGCCCTACTACACGGCCATGAAGAAAGCCAAATTTTCCGTTGCCGACCAGCCCCAGCTGGCGGTGGTCAAGTCCGAGGGCCTGCGCTACATCGAGCACAAGGCAAAAATCGGCTGCCTGTACTACTGCCACGCGGAGCCATTTGCCTACTGCGTCCAAAACGTCAGAGGCCAGGAGAAAACGGACGACGTAGTCGTCTACGACAAAATCAACCCCCAGAGCCGCATCGACGTCTTTGACGCTGCCGTATTTGCTACGATTCGAATGCTCATCGACACCGAGAAGAGCTCCACGGCGGCCAAGTGGTTTGACAGCCTCAGCAAAGGAGATTAACACATGGCATTTTTTAAGCGGCGGGACAAGCCCGCTAAAACGCCGCTGCTGGGGGTGTATCTCTCCGGCAGTGGAGACCTGCCGGAAGGGTACTCCCGGCTCATTGACGCGCCGGAAGTCAGCGACTGCATCAACCGGATTGCGTCCATCCTCAGTTCCGCGACCATCTACCTCCGCCGGAACACTGCCGAGGGCGACAAGCGTGTCTTTGATGCCCTGTCCCGCATGGTGGACATCAACCCCATGCCCGGCATCGGCAACCGGGCCCTGCTGATCGACTGGATTGTCTCCACAATGCTGGGAGACGGAGACGGAAACGCCTTTGTCTATCCCAGACTGGAGGGCGGCGAGTTTGTGGCGCTGGACCCCATGCCCGGAGCCTCCGCCGTCCAGAAGGGCGACACCTATGTGGTCAACTGGCAGGGCACTCCCTACTCCCCCACGGACGTGCTCCACTTCCGACTTCACGCGGATCCGCTGGTCCCCTGGCAGGGCCGCGGCATCCGGATCCCCGGCGAGCGGCTGGCCCAGAGCATCGCCAACACCAATGCCCTTAAGGACAACCTGTCCAAGCCAGATTACCGTCCGCCCATGGCCATCATCGTCAACGCGGACTCGGACTTGTCCGACAAAGAGGCCCGTGACAATTTCCGCAGCCAGTACCTCTCCGATGACCCCGGCGAGCCCTGGATTCTGCCGGATGGACTGATCGATATCAAGACATGGAGCCCCATGTCCCTGGTGGACATGGCCGTCAAGGACACCGTGGAGCTGGACAAAAAGAGCGTGTGCTCCCTTCTGGGCTGCCCGCCCTACATGCTGGGCCTGGAATCCTACAGCCAGGCGGCGCACAACAATTTCGTCCGCACCACCATCAACCACATTGCCACCGTCATCGAGCAGACTCTGACTCTGGGGCTGCTGGCCGACCGGCCGGATGAATATTTTAGCTTTAACCGCCGGCGGCTGTACGATTATGACCTCAAGACCCTGATCGACATCGACAACTCCATGGCCGACCGGGGCTACCTCAACGGCGATGAGGTCCGCGAGGACGCATTCCGGGACCCCGCAGGACTGACGGAGTACAAAGTCCTGGAAAATTACATTCCCTACGACATGTCCGGGGACCAGAACAAGTTGAAGGGAGGCGAAGACAACGCCGAAACAGTATAGATCTCAACGGTCCGCATTTACGGACCCCTCCGCAGAGGGCGGAGAGCCTCACATCTCCGGCTATTTTGTCGTTTTCGATCAGCCGTACTACGTCTGGGACGACATGGAGGAGGTCGTTGACCCTCACGCCTTTGACGGCTGCGACATGTCTGATGTTCGGGCGCTCTACAACCACGATGAGCGCCTGGTTTTGGGCCGAGCCAGCCAAAACACCAGCACGCTGACGTTTTCTGTCGATTCCACCGGCCTTTACGGCGACATCCAAGTCAATCCGGACGACCCGGAAGCCATGGCAGCCCGGTCCCGCGTCCTGCGGGGAGACATCGACCAGGCGTCTTTTGGTTTTGAGGAGAACGATGTGGAGTATGTCGACCTGCCGGATGGTCGGGTCCGCCGGATCATCCGCGGCATCGCCAAGCTCTACGAGATCAGCGTTTGCACCTTCCCCGCCTACGAGCAGACCAGCGTGGCCGCCCGCTCCGGCGACCCCGCAGCCCTGCGACGGGAGATCACCAACCACAAAAAATCCAACTTAAGGAGGAAATTGAAACACCATGGCAACTAAACCCACCACCAACGTGCTCATGCTCCGGAAAAAGCGGTCCCTGACCGCCAAGAAGCTCACCGAGGCAAGAGCCAGAGCCAAGAAGCTCCGCGCCGATGAGGAGGAGCTGGCCAAGCAGCTGGAAGCCGTCCAGGATGAGATCCCCGCAGATCTGGAGCAGCAGATTCAGGAAGTCACAGACGCCCAGACCGAGGTCAACGACCAGATCGGCGAGCTTGTGGATGAACTGTCCAATCTGGACGACCAGCTGGCCGCCGTCGAGGACACGCTGGACGAGCCCGCCCCCGAAGCCGACCCCGAGGAAGACCCCACCCGTTCCGCTCGCAAGGGCGGCAGCCGCCGGGCTGCCACTCCCGTGCCCGGCCGCTTTGCCTGCAGAAGCCGCTGTTTTGCAAGCCGCAGCCAGCGCGATGCGTTTTACGCCAACCCCGCCGTCCATGGCTTCCTGGACCGCATCCGGTCCATCGGCACCCTGGCCATGGCTTCCCGCCGCTCCGTCACCGGCGCGGACCTGACCATCCCTGATCAGATTCTGGACGTGCTCCGCGACAACCTCAACGAGTACTCCAAACTGATCTCTAAGGTCCGCCTGCGTCAGGTCAGAGGCCAGGCCCGGCAGCACATCATCGGCAAGGTGCCCGAGGGCATCTGGATGGAGATGGCCGGCGCGCTGAACGATCTGGAATTTAAAATCACGGACATCGAGACCGACGGCTACAAAGTCGGCGGCTATATCCCCATCGACAACTACCTGCTCAAGGACTCCGACATCGCCCTGGGCGAGGAGATTCTCTACGCACTGGGGCAGGCCATCGGCTACGCACTGGACAAGGCCATCGTCTACGGCCTCGGCCCCAACAGCAAGATGCCCGTCGGCATCGTCACCCGTCTGGCCCAGACCGACAAGCCCGGCTACTGGACCGATACGATGGGCGACTGGACGGATCTCCACAGCTCCAACGTTCTGACCCTGGACCTGGCCTCCAAGGCCGGCACGGATTTCTTCGTTCCCTTCCTTCAGGCTGCGGCCAAGGCCGAGCCCACCTACACCACCGACGGCAAGATCTGGATCTGCAACGACGCTACCCGTCAGGATCTGCTGATCCGCTCCCTGGCCTACAACTCCGCCGCTGCCCTGATGGCGGGCCTGGACAACACCATGCCCATCGTCGGCGGCGAGATTATCACCCTGGAGTTTATCCCCGATCACCAGGTCATAGGCGGCTACGGCGGCGAGTATGTGCTGGTCGAGCGGGAGGGCGGCACCTTTGCCAGCTCTGACCTGCCCCTGTTTGTGCAGGACAAAACCGTGTACAAGGGCACTGCCCGCTACGACGGCCAGCCCGTCTCCGGCGAGGGCTTTGTGGCCATCAGCTACGACAATGTAGCGCCCACCACATCCATGGCCTTTGCCCCCAACTACGCGGGCACGCCTCTCAACGCTCTGGTGGTCACCTCCGCAAAGGGCGGCGCGGCCGGCAAGACCACGCTGACGGTGGCCGGTACCAAGTCCACCGGCAATGACCTCTACGCCATGGTCGGCGCACCCGTCTCCGTCAACTCCGGCGACTCCGTCGAGGCTGCCATCAACGCAGGTTTTGTTAAGTTTACTTCCGGCGGTACCATCGCCGCAGCCAACGGCGCAGGTATTACGGTAGTCGAGGTCGACGCCAACGGCAAGATCATCTCTGCCGGTTACGTTGCCTCCGCAGTCTCCGGCGCGTAAGTTATCCGCCCCCGGCCTCAAAACCGGGGGCATTTTTGAAAGGAGCATATAGCAATGGCAAGCAATCGCTACAAAATGCCGCTCGGCATGCGCAAGAGTTATTTTTATCCCATCAAGACAACCCCGGAAAATGCCCACCCCACCTATGACACCGCCCTTGATATGGGCTCGGCCGTCAAGGGGTATCTCGCCATCACCACCGCCTCCGGCGAGATCGTAGGCGATGACCAGATCCTGCACAGCGTGGAGAGCTTTGTCTCTGCCCAGCTGGACGCGGAGACCAACCTGTCCGATCTGGAGATCAACGCCAAACTCTTTGGCCACAAGTATGCGGAGGCCACCGGCGAAGACTCCGGCAAGGACGACACCCCCGTCTCCGGCGGCTATGGCTTTATCGAGCCAATCATTAAGGATGACAAAACTACCGCATTCCGGGCCACCGCCCTCTATCACTGCACACCCATGCCGAGCAGTGAAAAGCAGGAAGCCGACACCCGGAAGCCCACGGAGTTTAGCCCCAAGACCAACGCCGTCTCCTATAAGGTGCTGGCCGACAACTCCGGCGCCTGGCGCAACCGCCAGGACTACGACACCCTGGCCGCCGCGGAGGCAGGGCTTAAAAAGATCTTTGGGGCCGCAGTCTGATGGCGGCGGCACGGGATACCCTGCTCGCCGATCTCGGCCTGATCGGAGATGTGCCGGAGGAGATGAGCGCATACCTGGACACGCTGCTGGAGCAGGCGGCCAGTGACCTGGCGGATGCCGGTCTTCTTCTCTGCCCCGGCGAGCCGAAGGATGAGTTTTTGACGGCGGCATACGCCGCCTGGCTTTACCGGTCCCGAGTCAACGGGGCCGGGAAACCGGACCGCCTGACCCGGATGATCAACACCCGGGCCGTCAACCAGAACACAGGAGGCACCGCATGATCTACGATACCGCGATAGAGATCTTATACCTGCCCAAGCCTCTGACAGTCCCCGCCGCCGGCACGCTGGTCCGCAAGATCTCGGCCATGTGCGCCAGGAAGACGGTCTATGCCAAGCGGTACTGGGATGCCGTGTCCAACGACCGGCGCATAGACGAGTATGTGGAGCTGCCAATGCTCCGCAACGTAACCGGCGGCGACTATGCCCGCCTGCTGGGGCACACCTACCGGGTGGAGCAAGCCCAGTTTGGCCAGGATGAGGACGGTCTCCCCGTCACCTGGCTCAGCCTGATGCGTATGGAGGACCGCTATGACGATTACTGATTTCTCCGCGGCGCTGGAAGCCGCGGGCCTGTCCGTATATACGCCGGTCGTCCCGGCCGGGGCCGTAAACTGTCTGGCCTGGCATACCTACGGGGCCATCCCCTTCATCGGCGACAACGGCAACGTCCTCAACGCCCCCCAGGTACAGATTGACATCCTCACCGACACGGTCCATGAGCTGCTGATCGACGACATCACAGCGGTGCTCTGGACGCTGGACCTGCCCTACTCCATCCAGTCCGACGGCTACGACCCAGATTATGGGTGCCGCCGGACCATCCTGCAGATGGTGGTGATCTGATGGCAAAGTTTGTAAGCTATGCCATGGATGACCTGCAGATCCCCTTTGACAAGATGTCCCGGCTGTCCGCCGCTGACCTGCTTGATATCCTCCGCCCAGGCGCGGAGCTGATGCGGCAGGCCATTGTCGATGCCGTCAAGTCCACATTCACCCAGCGCTCCGGCTCCCTGGCCGGGAGCTGGGTGCTTACGGAGTCCTCCGCGGAGGGCAATGCCGAGATTGCCATTGAGCCTCTGGGTGTACACCCCACCAACGGCCGCGGCATACGGAAGAAAAAGCGGAAGAAATCCGGCGGCGATGCCAATGCGGTCGTTGCCTATGCGCTGGAGTACGGCACCCCCCGCATCCCCGCCCGGCATTACATCCAGCACACCACGGAGGAAAAGGCCGAGGAAGTTACCGCAGCCATGCAGGAGGCTATGAATAAAAAATTTGAACAGCTGGGGTTGTGAAAATGAAACGAATAGAATTTGAATTTAACGGCCGTATCTATTTCCTGGCATTTACGGCCGAGGCGCTTTTTACGGTGTACGATCATTTTGGCTACACCACGGACATCCTGACCACCACCGGCTGCCTGGAGCCTACGGCAGAGGGCTACAAAAACCTGTGCTGGCTTGCCGCTCTGATGGCTGCCCAGGGTGAGCTCCAGCGCCGCCGGATCGGCTACTCGGATCAGGAGATGCTGGAAGCCGAAGACCTCCGTGTCAACCTGCCGCCCACCAAAGCCGCTGCTCTGCAGGAGGCTGTCATGGCCGCGCTGCAGGAGGGCTTCCGCCGGGAGACGGAGCCGGATGAGGCCCGCGAGGTCAATCTGGTACTCCAGGAGCGGGAGGAAGCCGAAAAAAAAAAGCAGGCTACACAGGACGCAGCGGATACCTTGCTGCAGCAGCTTACCTCTGTCATTACCCGCCTGCTGACGCCCTCCTCCTCACCCCAGGACAGTGGGCAGATATCCAACAACTCTTAACACCAAAGGAGGCGACCGACGATGGCCGTCCGTGAGATAGGCGCAAAGCTGGTACTGGGCGGCGAGGCGGAATTTAATTCCGCCATGAAAAGCGTCAACAGTAACCTCAAGACCCTGAAATCCGACATGAATGCATGTACGGCGGAATTTGACAGCAACGCCAGCTCCTCCCAGGCGCTGGCTGCCAAGCAGCGCATCCTGGACGACGTTGCCACCCAGCACAGCGCAAAAGTCGAGGCCCTGCGCAACCGTTACCAGCATTTGGTCGCCACGCAAGGCGAGGAGTCCGCGGCGGCGGACAAGGCCAAACAGGCCCTTAACGCTGCCGTCGTTGCCCAGTTGAAAGCCGCCAAGGCCGCCGACAAGAACCGGGAGGCCCTGGAGGCCGCCCAGAAGTCAGAGGGCATCTTTTCCCGCGCCGTCTCCGGCGTCAAAAACGCCCTGGAGACCGCCAACACCAAATTGGAGGACCACGAGAAAAAGGTAAAAAACGCCAAAGAGGCCTGGGAACGTTTTACAAAGCCTGTCGCCAAGGTAAACAGTGCCTTGGGCACGCTGGCCAAAGGCGCTGCCATTGCCACCGCCGCGGTGGGTGCTGCCGGTGTCGCCGCCCTGGGGCTGATGACCTCCTACGCCAAGGAGGCCGCCGAATCCGCCAAGGCAGCCAAAGAGGCGGGCGAAACGCTCACCCCCACACAGCAGACATGGCTGGAATTTTCCAGCCAGCTGGACACGCTGGACGCCGCCGCGGCGTCCGCCAAGGCGGCCCTGGGCTCCGTGCTCCTGCCGGTCCTGTCGGACCTGTCCACCGTGGGCGCGGAGTACCTGCAGGGATTTGCGTCCGAGATGGAGGCCGCCGCAGGCGACACCAAAAAGCAGGGGCAGATCATTTCTGATTATGTAGCCAAGGGCGCCCAGATCATCAAGGACAAACTCCCGGAGTACGCGGCCACCGGCAAGGCCCTCCTTCAGGGTCTCGGCGAGGGCATGGAGGAAAACGGTCCGGAGATCCTGGACATCGGCGTTGATTTGGTCATGGACCTGCTGGACGGGCTGATTTCCGCAGCCCCCCAGGTGGGGGACGCGGCCGTAGAAATCGCGGGTGCGCTGCTGGAGACTCTGGCCGAGCGCGGCCCGGATATGCTGGCCGGCGGCATAGATATGGTCGTGCAGTTGGTGTCCGGTCTGGCCCAGGCTGCCCCGAACATCGTGCCCATGGCCATCAACCTTGTGACTACCCTGCTGACCACGCTGCTGGAGCATGCACCGGATCTGCTGATGGCCGGTCTGCAGCTGATCCTGGGCATCATCTCCGGCATTGCCGAGGGCCTTGGCAACATTTCCGCCGCTGCGGGCGACGTGATCGAGACCGTCAAATCGGCAATCAATGACAAAATCACCGACATCCTGGACGCCGGCCGCCGAATTGTGGAAGGTATCTGGCAGGGCATTTCTGCCGGCAAGGAGTGGATCTACGATAAGATTTCCGGCTGGGTTGGCGACGTCGTGCAATTTATTAAAAACAAACTGGGGATCGCGTCCCCGTCCAAGGTCATGGCCGCCCAGGTCGGTGTCTGGATGCCCCGGGGCATCTGGGCAGGCTTTGCGCAGGAAATGCCCGCCGTTAACCGCATGATCGCCAACAGCATCAACACCACCTTCGACCTGCCGGGGGTGCACACCGGCCGCGCGTCTTCCGGCACTGGCAACTACGCTGTCGGCGGGAAGACGGTCAACCTGTACTTTAGTGCCAAGCAGATTACACAGGCGGACATCTCCATGATCGTGGACACCGTCAACCGGGAGCTGGGAGGTGCCATCGCTTGAGACGGTTTTATTTTCAAAATTCGGCGGGCGAAAAATGGCCGCTGAACGGAGAGCGAGGGGTCTACCTCACCGAGCCCCAGGGCTTGGGTGCAACCCTCTCCCCGGTCTTTGCCGACCTGCAGTACGGATTTTTCGAGCCGGTTGCGGACGCGGCAGAGCCCCAGAGCACCGTCACCGGGACGTTGGTCTTTGTCCGGCCTACCCCATACCAGACTTACAGGCAGCTGCTCCAGTGGATCGGCACGGAGGTCACCATTTGCTATGTGCCCACTCCGGGCACAACGTACTACCGGGATCTATCCATCAATTACGTCCAAAAGGGCGAGCTGACGGAGCTCGGCTGGCTGGAGTGTCCATTCAGCTTTTTCGCCACTGGCCCCTGGTATGTGGGCGACATCAGCACGCTGCGCATCGGCGCGGACAGCAGCGACGGCACGCCCAAGCGGTACGACTACGCCTACGAGGCCGACCTGCGGTACGGCTCAGACGCCGTATACTCCCTGTCCGGTACGATCTACAACCGCGGGCAGCTGCCCGGCGTGGTTGATCTGGTCTATACCGGGGCCGTCATCAATCCCCGCATCCGGCTCATCGGCGAGGTCACCGGCCGGGTATACGGCCTTTGCTCCGCCGAGGCATCCCTTGTCGACACCGACACGCTGCACTACACCAACGACTACCGGTCGGCGGTGCTGCAGCGTATTCCCGCGGATGGCGTGGTAGAGGATCTGCTGGACAGTCTGGATCTGTCCACGGACCCCTTTTCCCGGCTGCCGGTCTCGGAGCCGGTGATCATTGAGCTGGTCTCGGACACCGCCCTCACAGGACAGGCCAGTGTCAAGGTCTACTCGTATTGGAGGACTGTGTAATGGATCTATATCTCAAATCCTTCGTCACCTTCCGAACGGTGGCCCGGTACACGGCCCTCAGCTGGGCGCTGGTGACAGACTCCCTGGACTACGAGACCAGTACCGTTACCGTGGCCGGTACGGACCTGAGCGCCGATCAGGCGGGCAACTGGGCCATCATCAACGATCTGATCTACGGCATTCTGACCGTCAAGCCCCAGACCGACCGGACACTGCTGACGCTGGTCTCCCCGCTGGACCTGATCACCCGGCGGCTCTACCCGCCGGAGCAGTCCGAGGGCCAGACCGTCGGTGGCTTTTTGGCCGACGCCGTTACGGACAACTACGTCCTGGCAACCGACCCGGTCTACGCCATCCCCTACATCGTGGTGTCCAGTTTGGACACCACCGCATACGTCCCGCCGGAGGTGGACAACACCGGCTGCTACGCCCTGGCCGACTACGCCCGGCTGATGCGCAAGACCTACGGCGTGACCATGCGCTGGACATTTGACCGCGAGAAAATCTATCTTTCCATCCGGTTGCCAGCCAAGCAACACCATAACGTGATCTTCGGCGGCGGCATCGCCCAGCTGATGCAGGCGGACTTTTCCTCCAGCGGCACGGCCAAGATCACCGCCGTGCTGTACGAGGACACCGGCGAGGTGGACGAGGCCGGAGAGAAAATCCAGCAGCGCATTACATCGGACTGGTACCTGGGCGAGGACGGCAACATCTACGATTCCCCGCCTGCCCGCCGGGCGGCCGGCACATGGAGCATCCTGGCCGTCACCAACAAGACGCCTGTCCGGGATCAAGTCGCGGCATCTTTTGCGAAAAACAAATCCAACCACAAAATTGAGTTTTGGAGCGGACGGCCCTACGCCGTAGGCGACGAGGCAACTTTCCGGGTGTACGGGCAGATCTTACAGTCTGCCATCTCCTACGCCCGGGTGACCTCTGAGGACAGCCGCACATACTACAAGTCCGGCGAGCTGGCCGTAACCGCCGCCGAGAAACTGAAAGCGAGGTAAACAGTATGGCAGATTTTTCCGGCGTAACCTTTGCAAAGCAAAATGTCACGCCCGCCGATGACGGCCTGGTCCGCCGGGCACTGCTCAGTGACGGCATCCTGACCGGCTGCAATTTTAGCTACTCCGGCTATACCCTTAGCATGAGCGCCGGGGCCCTGATCGTCTGCGGCCGCCAGATCCGGCACCCCAGCGCCCAGAACTGGGCCGTTGTCGGCGCGAAGTCCGGCTATGCCCGGCTGGTGCTGGACATCGACCTGACCAAATCCAGCACAAAGGATCTATTTGAGCAGGTTTCTACAACCCTGGAGTATGCCACGGACGAGGCCGGATTTACGGAGCTGATCCAGGAGGATCTCAACGTCTCCGGCTCCCACTACCAGATTGCCCTCTGTGTGGTCTCGCTGGGGGAGGCCGGCATTACGGGCATTGTGTCCCAGCTGGACAGTGCTGCGGGGACCGGTGGAAATTTTAGCGTGGTTGGCGGCCTGACCCAGCCGACCAGCCCGAAAGAAAATATGATTTGGGTCAAAGCAGATGTTAAAAAGGCACCAAAGTACGTTTTTGCTGTTGCGGCTCCGGAAAGCCCAAGTGAGGGGCTAATCTGGTTCCTAGCGACCCACGCTGGAATTATTACCAAGACGTATGTTTATACATCCGGCGCGTGGGAATCGGCGGAGGCCAGTATGTACATTGGCGGGAAGTGGGTGACGGTCAGCAGCAAATTCGACGGGATTTTGTATGATGCCGGGGACCGATACGACGAGTGGACTGCCGATGCATCGGTGGGCGCGGAGACATCGAGGAGCCCCACGCTGAGTGCTGCCACCAGGGCCGTCGGTGGCGTGGGTATCCTTTACACGAAGAACAAAGTGCTTATTGACGGCTTTACCGCCCTGCATATAAACGGCAAAACCGGCGGTGGCGGCTATATGGCCTATGTAACCTCCGAGCCGCCTGCGGCAGGAAAGGTTTCGGGCGTGTTGGCGTCGAAGACTCTGTCCTACTCTAGCGGTGGAAGCGGTGAGCTGGACGTAAGCGCAATATCCGATGGATATGTTGTGCTGTACACCGGTATCGGCACTTCCAGTTTTACGTACAATTTTGAAGTAAGCAAAGTCTGGCTGACGTGAGGGGGCGGAGCGATATGCAAATTTATATTGATGCTGATTTTAAGTGCTATACCGCCCCGAAGGAGGGGCTTGCAACCGTCGAAACAGCCTTTTTTGATGGCAAGTGCGCCGCCTATATCGAGGGCTACCGCTTTGTCCCGGCTGGGGAGATCTGGACGGCAGCGGACGGCACGGTGTATTCCGGCGAAATGATTACTCCCTGGAAACCCTGGGCGGAGCTGGACGCCGCCCAACGGGCCTATGAGCGGGAGCGCGTCGCCGCGCTGGAGGCCCAGAATGACGAGCTGGTGGAGGCCATGGCAGCCATGGTGGAGGACGTGTACAACCAAGATGTTGCAGCAATTGAGGGGGAATGACGGTATGTTTACCGTATCCATAAATATTTTTAACTGGAGGAACTTTATTATGTACAAGAGCATGAAAATCTTAATCACAAGACATTTTTACAAGGCCGGCGAGATCGCCCAGAACAAGCTGGATGTGTTCTTCGCCTGCAACCGGCTGACGGACGCGGAGTACACTGAGCTGACAGCATTGGTGGAGACGGTCTACGGCGCGGATGCATCCGCAGAGGACACCCCCGAGGCCGAGGCGTAAAGGAAAGGAGGCAGCGGCATGGTGCCGAAGCAAGTTGTGCCGGACCGGCGCGGACTGGTAGAAATCGGAAAAATCAAGGAAAACCTGGTAACGGAGGTTGCCTTTGACTGCGCCGATCTGGGCGACGGAAGCGGGGCCTATGCCGTTGTCTTCCAGCGGCCCAAGGACGCGGCCCCCTACCCCGTGGCGTTCCGGGCCGAGTGGCCGAGCATCGTCTGGGTGGTCCAGGCCGCCGACACTGCCAAGCCCGGGACCGGCAAGGTGGAAATCCGGTGGTATGGTGACGGGGACCAGGTGGGCAAATCCAAGACATACATGGTGCGTATTACCGACGGCCTGCCAGATCCCACGGAGGCCCCGGAAGCCTGGGAGGGCTTTATGGGGCAGGTGGCCCGGAATGCCCAGGCGGCCCAGACCGCAGCGGGCGAGGCCAAGGCCAGCGCAGACGGTGCGGCGGCATCTGCCGGGATTGCCCAAGATGCGGC
>ERZ772819.1324-NODE-1324-length-20076-cov-17.060337_pt1 | contig 20076 bp, 17 predicted proteins | sample MGYA00580860_ERZ772819 | MGnify/ENA primary metagenome ERZ772819 (study PRJEB29015, sample SAMEA2737683) | human gut metagenome | biome: human gut; feature: human-associated habitat; material: faeces | place: China | collected 2012 ...
AGGGCAAGGACGGCAAGACCTATCTGGCCCACACCCTGAACAACACCTGCGTGGCACCTCCGCGTATGCTGATCGCCTTCCTGGAGAACCATCTGCAGGCTGACGGCAGCGTGACCATCCCCGAAGTGCTGCAGCCGTATATGGGCGGCCTGAAGGTCATGGTGCCCACCAACAAGAAGGCCTGAGCCTGACTGCGGTTTTCCACCGCAAAATAAAATCCTGTTGAAAAGCCCCGTGCTCTGTTCCGGCAGAGTGCGGGGCTTTTTGCGCGGCTGACAGGGAATGTGCGAAAAAATCAGAATTTTTTTAAAATAAGTGTTGACAAAAGGCGGTACAGTGGATATAATAATAAAGCACCGTTCAAGTGCAAAACTTCATATGTGGCGGCATAGCTCAGTTGGCTAGAGCATTCGGTTCATACCCGAAGTGTCACCGGTTCAAATCCAGTTACCGCTACCACATTACAGAGTTTCGCTAAGATAAGGGGGACGGTCGTCCGCAATAGTGGATGATGGAAGTCGGAGGTTTTAGCGAAGCTCTGTATTTCTAAGGCCCGTTGGTCAAGCGGTTAAGACACGGCCCTTTCACGGCTGTAACATGGGTTCGATTCCCGTACGGGTCATAAAAACGCCTTTGCGCATACGCGCAAGGGCGTTTTTAATTTGACCCGTACGGGAATCGAACAGCACGGCCACCGATAGGTGGCAAACAACAGTCCAGTGGACTGTTGTTTAGTGCGGGGGTCCCACCCTGTAGGAACGTCTACTGTGGTTGCTGCCGCTATGACCCGTACGAGGAATCGAAGGAACACGGCCGCCCGCAGGCGGCAAAAAAGAGCCCGGTGGGCTCTTTTTTAGTGTTCGGGTCCCAACCAGTAGGAATGTCAAAAAGGGGTGGAAGCCGTTTTGACCCGTGTGAAAATTGCAAACGGATGAGTTTGTGATAGACTTTTTAACAAAAATACGTTATACTGGCGTTGAAAAGGTAGGTGTGCTTCATGCCGGAAATCAGTTTGTTCTGCGGAATCCGCGTTACAATGTTCTATAGTGACCACAATCCGCCGCATTTTCATGCAGAGTACGGTGGTTATAAAGCCCTGATCGATATCCAGAATTCCTGCGTGATCCGGGGTGCATTGCCGGGGCGTCAGCTGAAACTGATTCTTGCTTGGTGTGAACTGCATAAGGATGAGCTGATGCAGAACTGGGAACTTGCCAGAACAGCTTCACCACTGAACCATATTGCGCCGCTGATTTGATGGAAGGAGGCTCCTATGGATACATTGATCCCGAAGGTATTGCAGGCTGTGGCCGGAGAAAATTTCACGGTATATCTTTACTTTAATGACGGTTCGGTTCGATTGTATGACGCGAAACCTTTGTTGGAGCTGGGTGGTGTATTTGAACCCTTACGGGATGAGGACTTCTTTAAATCCCGTCTGACCGTTCTGAACGATACTGCCGCATGGGATGTGACCGGGAATCATGACCCGTGTGCCTGTGTAGACCTTGACCCAATTGAACTGTATGAGACCTGTCCGGTCGTTGTGGACCCGCTGGAAACTGCATCCTGAGAGAATATAACAGCCCCCGCAGAACCGTGTGCATCGGTGCACGGTTCCGCGGGGGCTGTTTGTCATCTTATCGGTTGTTTTCCTGAATGTAAGCCCAGATGTCCTCCGGCACGGCGGCCAGGGCGTCGGCTCCGGCGGCGGTCAGCTTTTCCGGGTAGCCGGGGAACCGGAGCACATCCTGCGGGGGCAGGTCGGCGTCCAGCTCCCGGAAGCTGCCGTGGTCCAGCACCAGACTGAGCCGGTAGTAGCCGCCGATGGGCATGTGATAGCCGCAGTTGGGGCAGACGTAAAGGCTGCGGGCCCAGATGGTGCGGGTGGCGCGGCGGCCGCACTGCTTGCACTCCACGAACTGGGGTTCATGCCAGACGGCCCCGGCATCCCGCCGGGCTTTCAGCTGGAACGTGCGTTCCCGCATCCGGCCGGGGAACAGGTCTCGGATCTCGTTCATGGTGTTCTGCCTCAGACGTGTGCGGTGATGTAGTTGTAGATGTCACCCACGGTCTTGAGCTTTGCCAGCTCCTCGTCGGGCACGGACACGCCGCAGGCATCCTCCAGGGCCATGTTCAGCTCCACGGCATCCAGGCTGTCGGCCTCCAGATCCTCGGTCAGGCTGGCCTCCATAGTCACCTTGTCCTCGTCGCAGTTCAGGGTATCGACAACGATCTTCTTCATTTCTTCAAACGTCATGGTAGTGTTCTCCTTTTGTATGTTGGATGTTTTTAAATAGCTAAAATGTTTGAGTAATTCGGAACACGACCATTATAGCCGAATCGTTGGATAAGTCAACAAAAATAACTAAAATAATTTATCTTTTACAGTTCTGACACACTTTCCTTCCTTTTTATAATGCACGGTACAGGCGGCGGTCTGCGCACAAAACCCATTGACACGATGTGGTGGCGCTGGCCATCGCGGTCATGATCGGTGACGGCTGCTGTGCCTTCGGCAGCATCAGCCTTGGGCAGGACGAAGGGCACCGCGCAAAGCAGAGCGTGGGCAACGCGGTGGTGCTGTGCGCAGAATGACCAATTCTTCCGGCAAAAAACTGGAAATGTTGATGCAATGCAAATCTTGTAAAATGCGCTTGCCTCGGCTATAATATCTTTCATGTATGTACACAACGTCCTGCCTCTTTCCGGCAGGGCGTTTTTCACGGCAAAAATGCAGAGCAACGGCTCTTTTTTGCATGGATGGGAGGAAACCTATGACCAAGGATATGACGCAGGGCAGCCCGCTGAAGCTGATCCTTGCCTTTGCAGTGCCGCTGATGCTGGGCAGCCTGTTCCAACAGTTCTACAACCTGGCCGACACCATCATCGTGGGCCGCTTTGTGGGCGTGGAAGCGCTGGCGGCCGTGGGCAGCGTGGGCGGCCTGAACTATCTGGTGCTGGGCTTTGTCAACGGCATTGCCTGCGGCTTTTCCATCCCCATCTCCTGGACCTTCGGTGCCAAGGACTATAAAGAGATGCGCCGGTACACGGCCAACACCGTGTGGCTGTCCATCCTGTTTGCGGTGGTGCTTACGGTGGTCACCGTGGCGCTCACCCGCGCCGTGCTGGTGTGGACCAACACCCCTGACAACATCATCGATCTGGCCGATGTCTACATCCGCACCATCTTTGCGGGCATCCCCCTCACCTTATTATACAATGTCACCAGTGCCCTGATGCGCGCGCTGGGCGACAGCAAGCGCCCGCTGTTCTTCCTGCTGGTGGCCAGCTTTCTGAACATCGGGCTGGACCTTGCCTGCATCATCGTGTTTGACATGGGCGTGTTCGGCGCGGCCTTTGCCACCGTGTTCAGTCAGGGCGTGGCCGGTGTGGGCAGCCTGCTGTACATCCTGCGCCACTACCATGAGCTGCGCTGGAGCAAGGACGAAGGCGCGTTCAGCCTGCCCCACTGTGCAAAGCTGTGCAGCATGGGCATCCCCATGGGCCTGCAGTGCAGCATCACGGCCATTGGCAGCGTGGTGCTGCAGGGTGCCGTGAACGGTCTGGGCAGCGACATCGTGGCCGCACAGACCGCCGGCAGCAAGGCCGCCCAGTTCCTCTGCGTGCCCTTGGAAAGCATCGGCACTGCCATGACCACCTACGCCAGCCAGAACATGGGTGCCCACGACCTCAAGCGGGTGGACCGCGGCGTGTACACGGCGCTGGGCATCGGCTGCGTGTACAGTGTGGCGTCCTTCCTCATCCTGCGGTTCACGGATAAGCTGCTCATCGGCCTGTTCCTGGAAGCCAAGGAGACTGCCATCATGGCCAACGCCCAGAGCTTCATCTTCTGGAACAGCGTGTTCTACATCCCGCTGGCGGTGCTCATCATCTACCGCTACACCATCCAGGGGCTGGGCTATTCGGGCCTTGCCATGTTTGCCGGTGTGGCCGAGATGATCGCCCGCGCCATGGTGGGCTTCTGGTTCGTGCCGCTGTGGGGCTACTTTGCGGCCTGCATCGCAAGCCCGGTGGCCTGGTTCTTTGCCTGCTTCTTCCTCATCCCGGCCTACATCGTGGTGCGCAAGCGCCTGCAAAACGAAAAACAGGCCGATGCGCAGCAGGCGGCAAGGGCCTGAGCGTTTCCGGTTTAAAACAAAAGGGCTGCTGCACAGCATTTGTGCAGCAGCCCTTTTTCGATGCAAGTTGGTTGAGACTTAGTTCTCCGGTGCAGCGAAGGCGATGGGGGTAGCGCCTGCAGCGGCGTCCACGCTCTTCAGAGAGAGCGGGGTGGTCTCGTAGTGCAGGGTCTCGAAGGTCTGGGTCTGGCCGTCCTCGGTGGTGAACTCCAGCACATAGGTCACGTCAGCCTGCTTGTCGGCCTCCACGTCGCGGGTGATGACCACGCTGTCGCCGTCAGTCAGGCCCTCACCGGCCAGGTTGTCGCCCTTGTCCTCGGCGCCGACTTCGTACAGGTACAGGTCGGTGACGGTGGAACCGGTGGTGTTGTACACGGTGTACTCGGCAGTGGTGGGCTCAGCGGCCTCGCTGGAAGCAGTCTCAGAGCTTGCAGCCTCGCTGGATGCGGCAGAGGATGCCACAGAAGAGGAAGCAGCGGTGGAAGAGGAGCTGCCGCAGGCGGTCATGCCCACAGCCAGTGCCAGAGCGGCAGCAACGATTGCAACATTCTTGAGTTTCATGCGAAATACTCCTTTGATCTTTTTTCATTCTTCTCATTTCAACCCAACCAACCGGGTGGGCGGGTTGTTGAGGTTGATTATACGCAAGATTCGACAAAAAATCAAGGCTTATGTCGGCATTTTTCACGATGAAACAGGAACTGTTACCATTTTGACATGAATCTGTCACAATTTAGCAGGGGCTAACTTGAAGTTCCGTCCTGCTGCACCGGCGCATCCGGGACGCAGCACCGCCGTGGCGGGTGCCGCATTTTTGCCCCATCTCCCGATTTACAAATCTGCCGAAAAAGGCTATACTATAAATAATTATGCAAACAGGGGAGGTGAGCAGATGGCAGAACAGGAGCTGGAACAGCTGGAAGGCACGGTGGAAGATATCATCTACGAGAACGCCGACAACGGCTACACCGTGTTCGAGGTGTCCGGCGGCGGGGTCATCACCGTGGTGTGCGGCGTCGTGGGGGAGCTGCACGCCGGGGAAAGCGTCATCTGCCGCGGCCGGTACGAGAACCACGCCACCTACGGCCGGCAGTTCCACGCGCAGGAGTGCGAGACGGACATGCCCAAGGATCTGGAAGCCGTGTACGCCTTCCTTGCCAGCCGGTCGCTGCCCTACATCGGGGCCAAGACGGCGGACAAGATCATCGACCTGTTCGGGGCCGAGGCGCTGGAGGTCATTGCCAACGACCCCGCCCGGCTCACGCAGGTGCCCGGCATCTCGCCGGACAAGGCCGACCGCATCCAGCAGGAGTTCAAGCGGATGTTCGGCATGCGGGAGCTCATCGCCTATCTGGCACAGTTCGAGATCGGCCCCCGCAAGGCCATGGAGGTGTTCCGGGCGTTCGGGCCGGGGGCCATGCAGGCGATTTCGGCCAACCCCTACCTGCTGTGCGGGGAGCCGCTGCAGCTGGACTTCCGCCACGCCGACAGCATCGCCCAGTATTACCACATGGAGGGCGACTGCGCCCAGCGGCTGGAAGCCGCTCTGCTGCGCACTTTGCGCCACAACGCGGGCAACGGCCACACCTGCCTGCCCCGGGCCCAGCTGCTGGAAACGGCCTCCAACTTCATCCACCAGCCGCCGGAAAAGCTGGCCCGTGCGCTGGACAAGTGCATCGAGACCGAAGAACTCTGCGTGAAGATGTTCGACGGCGTGCCCTACATCTACCTGCCGGACCTTCTGGCCGCCGAGCAGGACATTGCCCACCGGCTGGCCATTCTGGCCCGGCGGGGCAAGAACACCGCCCGTGACCTGGACCGGAACCTGCAGGTGCTGGAACTGACCCAGGGCTTTGCTTATGCGCCGCTGCAGCGGGAAGCCATCCGCAAGGCCATGACCGAGAACTGTCTGGTGCTCACCGGCGGCCCCGGCACCGGCAAGACCACCACCGTGAACGCCATTCTGCAATTGCTGGAAAATCAGGCCGAGCGGGTGGCCCTGTGCGCCCCCACGGGCCGGGCCGCCAAACGGCTGAGCGAGCTCACCGGCCGCAAGGCCAGCACCATCCACCGCCTGCTGGAGGTGGACTATACCGGCGGCGTGGTCAGCTTTATCCACAACGACAAGAACCTGCTCAAGTGCGATGTGGTCATTCTGGACGAGATGAGCATGGTGGACGTCAAGCTGTTTCAGGCGCTGGTCACGGCCCTGCGTTACAGCTGCCGCATCATTATGGTGGGCGACGCCGACCAGCTGCCCAGCGTGGGCCCCGGCAACCTGCTGGGCGAGATCATCCGCTCCGGGTGCGTGCCCACCGTCTGCCTCAACGAGATCTTCCGGCAGGCCAAACGCAGCCTCATCGTGGAAAATGCCCACCACATCATCTGCGGCGAGCCGCTGCAGAAGGGCGGCAAAACGGACGATTTCTTCTTCCTCGAAGCGGACGGCGACGCCGCCCAGAAGCTGGTGTGCGACCTGGTCACCACCCGGCTGCCCCGCAGCTATGGGTTCGACCCCGTGCGGGACATTCAGGTGCTTTGCCCCACAAAGCTGGGCCCCACCGGCACCCAGGCGCTGAATGTGGAGCTGCAGAACCTGCTCAACCCGGAGCAGAAGGGCAAGCCCCAGCTGCAGAGCGCGGCCCGGGTGTTCCGGGTGGGCGACAAGGTGATGCAGGTGCGCAACAACTACGAGATCGTCTGGCAGCGCATCGGCGGGGAACAGGGCGTGGGAGCCTACAACGGCGACATCGGCATCGTGGAGAGCATCAACACCAGGGAGCGCTCCATGGTGGTGCGCATGGACGACCGGCGGCTGGTGTACCCGGCCGAGAACCTCAACGAACTGGAGATCGCCTACGCCATCACGGTGCACAAGAGCCAGGGCAGCGAGTTCCCGGCGGTGATTCTGCCGGTGGCGCAGGTGCCGCCCCGCCTGTGCTACCGCAACCTGTTCTACACCGGCGTCACCCGCGCACGCAAGCTGTGTATCGTGGCGGGCCGGCGGGACGTGGCCAACCGCATGATGAGCAATGTGCGCCAGAACCTGCGCTACAGCGGCCTGTGCGCCCTGCTGCAGGCGGAGCTGCCGCCGGAGCAGGTGCGTGTGGAGGAATGAAGGCTGCAAAACTTGTATACTTTTTGCCGCAACTATGTTATACTGAATTTTGATCTGATTTTTGCCCGCCCGGCGGGCTTTTTACGATAGAGGCACAAGAGAAAGGAACGAACGACTTATGGCACAGAACGATATCGGCATCGACCTGGGTACGACTACCATCATCATCGCGCAGGAGGGCAAGGGCGTGGTGCTCAACCAGCCCAGCGTGGTGGCCATGGACACCCGCAAGAACTCCGTGCTGGAGGCGGGCGACAAGGCCCTGGCCATGGTAGGCCGCACCCCCAACTACATTTCCGCCATCTTCCCGCTGAAGGACGGCGTCATCAGCGACCACACCATGACCCGGGAGCTGATCTGCCGCTTTGTCAAGCAGGTGTACAGCTCCCATATGGTCAAGCCCCGGGTGGCCGTGTGCGTGCCCGCCGCCATCACCGGCATTGAGAGCGACGCCGTGGTGGAGGCCGTGGTGGCCGCCGGTGCCCGTCAGGTGTACCTCATCGACGAGCCCATCGCCGCCGCCCTCGGCTCCGGCATCGACATCACCCAGCCGGACGGCCGCATGATCATCGACATCGGCGGCGGCACCACCGACATCGCCGTGCTGAGCCTGGGCGGCAAGGTCAAGGCCACCAGCGTGCGGGTGGCCGGCAACCACTACGATGAGGAGATCCTCAAGCATGTGCGCAACAAGTACAGCATCGCCATCGGCCAGCGCACCGCCGAGGAGCTGAAAAAGCATGTGGCCTGCTGCCCGCAAAAGACCGATTTCCACGAGACCATGGAGATCAAGGGCCGCAGCCTGCTCACCGGCCTGCCGGTGCGCGTGAACGTGTCCACCGATGACCTGTACGAGCCGGTGATGATGCTCAGTGAGCAGATCGGCACGGCGGCTCACCAGGTGCTGGAAAAGACCCCTCCGGAGCTGGCCGGTGACATCTACCGCAACGGCGTCATGCTCACCGGCGGCGGTGCCCAGCTGCACGGCCTGACCGAGTATCTGGCCCAGGAGCTGAAGGTGGAAGTGACCGTCTCGCCCGACCCCGTCAACTGCGTGGCCCTGGGCACGGCCATGAGCCTTGGCATCGGCGACAAGCTGGAGACCGGCTTCACCGACGCCACCCCGCGCATCGGCCGCCGGTAAGAATGTTGCGGGAAAAAAGAAAATTTGTCCATTTTTGTTGAATTAAATGGGAAAATAAGGTATACTATTCCCAAATCGTGTTTTCGCGGCAGGTGCCTGCACCGGCTGCGGATTCTTGAGAAACAGGAGGAAAAACCATGGATTTAGGTTTTGACGTCGTCGTTACCATTACCGGTATCGTGCTGGTGTTCTTGATCCTCGTGCTGCTGATGGCGATCATCACGCTGGAGGGCAAGATCTTCGACGGTCTGGGCAAGAAGAAGGCTGCCGCAAAGGCTGCTGCCTCCAAGCCTGCCGCCCCTGCAAAGCCCGCTGCCCCGGTGCAGCAGGCCGCTGCTCCGGCTCCCCAGGTGGAGGAAGGCATTCCCGGTGATGTGGTGGCTGCCATCATGGCCGCCATCCACGCAATGGGCAATGGCAAGTACACCCTCAAGGCGGTGCGCCGCGGCACCAACGGCTGGGGCAAGGCCGGTGTGAACGACACCACGGCCCCGTTTTAACACAGGAGGAAGAACATGACACAGTTTATTGATACTCTGGTCGGTATTTTCCAAAGTTCCGGCTTTGCACGGTTCGGTGAGCCCGGCGGCTACCTGTACGCGGTCATGATCTGCGTGGGCTGCTTTTTGCTGTACCTGGCCATCGTGAAGGAATTCGAGCCCCTGATCCTGCTGCCCATGGCATTCGGCATGATCCTGGCAAACCTGCCGGGCAGCGGCGTCATCCACATGGAATATTTCGTCGGTGACGGCTTGGAACACCCCATGTGGGTCGAGATCCTGAACAACGGCGGCCTTGCCGATATGCTTTACATGGGCGTCAAGCTGGGCATTTACCCCCCGCTGATCTTCCTGGGCATCGGCACCATGACCGACTTCGCCCCGCTGATCTCCAACCCCAAGAGCCTGCTGCTGGGCGCTGCCGCTCAGTTCGGCATCTTTGGTACTTACATGGGTGCCCGTCTGCTGGCCGCTACCGGCCTGGTGGACTTCACCCAGAAGCAGTCCGCTGCCATCTCCATCATCGGCGGTGCCGACGGCCCTACCGCCATCTTCGTTACCTCCCGTCTGGCACCTGAGCTGCTGGGCTCCATCGCTGTGGCGGCCTACAGTTACATGGCGCTGGTGCCCGTCATCCAGCCGCCCATCATGAAGGCACTGACCACCAAGAAGGAACGTACCGTCGTGATGAAGCAGCTGCGCACCGTCTCCAAGACCGAGAGGATCATCTTCCCCATCATGGTCGCTATCATTGTTTCCCTCATCGTGCCGGATGCCGCCGTTCTGGTCGGTATGCTGATGCTGGGCAACCTGATGAAGGAGTGCGGCGTTGTGGACCGTATCCAGAAGACCGCCGGTAACGAGCTGATGAACATCATCACCATCTTCCTGGCTCTGTCTGTTGGCTGCACCACCAGTGCAAACACCTTCCTGAACACCCGCACCCTGTTCATCATCGTGCTGGGCCTGATCGCCTTCTCCTTCGGCACCGCAGCCGGTGTGCTGTGCGGCAAGGTGATGTACGCCGTGACCGGCGGCCAGGTCAACCCGCTGATCGGTTCCGCAGGCGTTTCCGCTGTGCCGATGGCCGCCCGTGTGTCCCAGAAGGTGGGCCAGAGCGAGAACCCGCAGAACTTCCTGCTGATGCACGCCATGGGCCCCAACGTGGCCGGTGTTATCGGCTCTGCCGTTGCTGCTGGTATTCTGATCAACATCTTCGGCTAAGCATTCCCTGAAAAAACAAACGTTCCCGTCCGGTGGTCCTGTACTGCCGGGCGGGTTTTGTTTTGTCACTGTGCAAGCTCTGATAGAGAAGCGTTATCTTGCACACATCGACTTTTTTGACTGCACATCGTGCAAAAAACAACTGTGCAAGGCTTGCACAGTTCGCCTGCGTTTACACAGTTCCAAGTGTGCAAACAATTGGAAGAGTGCAAAGTTTGCACACATTGAATTTTAAACGTAGATAAATTATTATTTTGGAAGTGTGCAATTTGTTTCACCCCGGCAGAAAAACCATATGGACCCTCCGTCTGCGCCAACCGCCTTGTGGTGTGGCAGAGCATGGCTCCACGGAACCTGCCTGGGGCGGCACCGGCAGCGGACCCCCTGCGCAGAAAATAGGCCGCAAAATTTCCGCGCAAATGCCGCCTGCAAACGCACCGGCTATTCTCAATTTCCTGAAAATGTGGTATACTGTTCTTTGACAATAAAAGGAGACAGGGGAACCCATGGCAACAGATCTGACACAAGAATTCTGCGCTCTGCGCGACACCTATATCGAAAAGCAGTTCGGCCGCCTGAACGAGATGCAGCGGCGGGCGGTGTTCACCACCGACGGCCCGCTGCTCATCCTGGCCGGAGCCGGCAGCGGCAAGACCACCGTGCTGGTCAACCGCATTGCCAACCTCATCCGGTTTGGCGCGGCCCACGGCTCAAAACAGCTGCCCCGCCCCGCCACCGAAGAGGACGTCAAGGCCCTGCGCAGTGCCATCATGACCGGCACCGCCGCGCCCGGCTGGCTGGACGGGATGCTGCGGCAGAACGCCGTGCGCAGCTGGAACGTGATGGCCATCACCTTTACCAACAAGGCGGCCGGGGAGATGAAGGAGCGCCTGCGCCGGATGCTGGGCGGGGAAGAGGGCGACGAGGTGTTTGCCTCCACCTTCCACTCGGCCTGTGTGCGCATCCTGCGCCGCTGGGCGGAGGAGATCGGCTACCCCCGCAGCTTTACCATCTACGACACCGACGACGCCCAGCGGGTGATGAAGGCGGTGTACAAGGACCTGAACGTGGATGACAAGTTCTTCCCCATCAAGAGCGCCATCAACCAGATGAGCCGCTGGAAGGATCAGCTGGTCAGCCCGGAACAGGCCCTTGCCAACCCCGCCAAGGACACCAAGGGCGCACTGGCGGCCCGCATCTATGCCGCCTACGAAAAGCGGCTGAAGGAGGCCGGTGCCTTCGACTTCGACGACCTCATCTACCAGACCGTGCAGCTGCTGGCAGAGCACCCGGACGTGCGGGACTTCTACCAGACCAAATATAAATACCTGCTGGTGGACGAGTATCAGGACACCAGTGTGGCCCAGTTCCGTCTGGTGAGCCTGCTCACCGGCCCGGAGCGCAACATCTGCGTGGTGGGCGACGATGACCAGAGCATCTACCGCTTCCGCGGGGCTACCATTGAAAACATCCTCAACTTTGAAAAGTTCTACCCCGGTGCAAAGACCATCCGGCTGGAACAGAACTACCGCTCCACCTCCAACATCCTGAACGCCGCCAACTGCGTCATCCAGCACAACACGGAGCGCAAGGGCAAGACCCTGTGGACCGACAACGGCGAGGGCGACAAGGTGCAGGTGTACACCGCCGAGAACGAGCAGGACGAAGCGATGCACATCGCGGATGTCATCGGCCAGCACCTGAAAGCGGGCGGCCATCTGGCCGACCACGCCATCCTCTACCGCATGAACGCCCAGTCGGCCCCCATCGAAAGCTACTTCACCCGCGCGGGCATCCCCCACAAGATCGTGGGCGGCCAGCGCTTCAACGACCGCAAAGAGGTCAAGGACATCCACTCCTATATGTCCATCGTGGCCAACCCCCGCGATGACGTGCGCCTGCGCCGCATCATCAACGAGCCTGCCCGCAAGATCGGCAACACCACGGTGGAGGTCATTGCAGACCTTGCCGCCCAGCAGGGGGTGAGCATGCTGGAGATCATCGGCCACGCCGACCAGTACGCCAAGCTCAGCCGGGCTGTGATGCCCTTGCTCAAGTTCTGGCAGATCTACCAGAACCTGCAGGATTCGCTGGAGACCAAGACGCTGGACGCCTTTGCCGCCGACGTCATTGAGCGGACCGGCTACAAGGCCATGCTGGAAGCCGACGCCGCCAAGGGCCACGAGGACGCCGCCGACCGCCTGCAGAACCTGGGTCAGCTGGTGAACAACGTCAAGAACTACTGCGACCAGCACGGCGAGGACGCCACGCTGGAGGGCTATCTGGAAGATATCGCCCTCATCAGCGACATCGACAGTTACAACGAGAGCGCCGACCAGGTGGTGCTGATGACCATCCATTCGGCCAAGGGGCTGGAGTTCCCCTATGTGTTCCTCATCGGGATGGAAGAGGGCGTGTTCCCCAGCGAGATGAGCAAGTATTCCGAGGCGGACCTGGAAGAAGAGCGCCGCCTTGCCTACGTCGGCATCACCCGCGCCAAAAAGGAACTGTACATCTCCAACAGCGTCACCCGCATGCTCTACGGCCGCACTCAGCGCAACGAGCCCAGCCGCTTTTTGCGCGAGATCGAGCCGGAGTACATCGAAGAGACCCGCAGCCCGGTGCTGGAACAGCGTTCCCGTCTGGGCGGCTGGGGCAGCAGCTACAGCGACACCGTGCCCGGCGGCGCGTCCGGGTACTCCGGGCCTTCCGGCTGGGGCCGCAGCGCCGGGGGCTACGGTTCCGGCGGCTATGGTTCCCGCTCCGGCGGCGGTTACCTGAACCGCGAGTACAACGCCGGGGAGCGCAGCGGGTTCGGCTCCGGTTATGCCGGGCGGGGCACTTCCTCTTCCGGCTACGGTGCCGCCTACGGCAACAGCTCCACCCAGCCCAAGGTGCGTTCGGGCGGGTTCGGTGCCGGGTATTCCGGCACGGGCGCAAAGACCCCGGCCGCAAAGATCAGCTTCACCGGCGCACCGGCGGCCAAGGTAGCGCCCGCAGGCTCCAAGCACTACGAGCCGGGCGACATCGTGGAGCACAAGGTCTTTGGCCGGGGCACCGTGCTCAAGGTCAAGCCTGCGGCCGGAGACCAGATCGTGGAGATCAACTTTGAAAAGGTCGGCATCAAAAAGACCATGGCCAATTTTGCGCCGCTGACCAAAATCACAACGGAGGAATGACACAAAATGATGACAGTTCGTTTGATCGCCCATACCCCGAAGCCGGAAAAGGTGGTGGCGGCTGCCGCCAAGCTGTGCTACTCCGACGCCCACATCACCGACCTGCTGGACGGCCTGACCGAGGAAAAGACGGCAAAGTTCCTGACCATGCTCAGCGACCTGGGCCACGCCAGTCCCATCGAGCACGCCAGCTTCACCTTTGGCATCGAGGGGGTCAGCCGTACCTTGCTGGCCCAGATCACCCGCCACCGCATCGCATCCTTCAGCGTGCAGAGCCAGCGCTATGTGCGCCTGGACGATTTCCGCTATGTGGTGCCGCCGGAGATCGAAGCCATCCCGGAGGCAAAGGCGGCTTTCCTTGAGAGCATGAACGAGGACGCCAAACGCTACCTTGACCTTGCCCACAAGCTGGAAGAGGGCCACACCGCCCGCCTGATGGCCGAGGGCATGCCGGAAAAGGCAGCCCGCGCCAAGGCCGGCAAGCAGGCCAATGAGGACGCCCGCTTTGTGCTGCCCAACGCCTGCGAGACGAAAATGGTGGTCACAATGAACGCCCGCAGCCTGCAGAACTTTTTCCACCTGCGCTGCTGCAGCCGTGCCCAGTGGGAGATCCGCCAGCTTGCCGAAGAGATGTTCAAACTGGTGTACCCGGTGGCACCCCACATCTTTGCCAAATCCGGCCCGGCCTGCGTGAGCGGCCCCTGCCCGGAGGGCAAGATGTGCTGCGGCAAAACCGCCGAGGTGCGCGCAAAATATGCCGCCATCAAGGAAGGTGCCGCCGTATGAGCAAGGGCAAGCTGATCGTCATCGAGGGGCTGGACGGCAGCGGCAAGGCCACCCAGGCAAAGCTGCTGGCCCAGCACCTGGCCAGCCAGGGCCTGCCGGTGCGGGAGGTCACCTTCCCGGATTACGCCAGCGATTCCAGCGCCCTGATCAAAATGTATCTGGCCGGGCAGTTCGGCTCAAAACCGGACGATGTGAACGCCTATGCGGCCTCCAGCTTTTTTGCGGTGGACCGCTATGCCAGCTACAAGACCGATTGGGGCCGCTTTTACGAGGAGGGCGGCGTGGTCATTGCCGACCGCTACACCACCTCCAACGCGGTGCACCAGTGCTCCAAGCTCCCGCCGGAGCAGTGGGAGGCGTTTTTGCACTGGCTGTTCGATTACGAGTTCCATCTGCTTGGCCTGCCCGCACCGGACAGCGTCATCTACCTGCAGGTGGACCCGGCGGTCAGCCAGCGGCTGATGACCGCCCGCTACCACGGTGACGAGAGCAAAAAGGACGTGCACGAGAAAGATACCGAGTATCTGGCCCGCAGCCGCCGCGCCGCCGAGTATTGCGCGGAGCATCTGGGCTGGACCACGGTGCACTGCACCCACAGCGACGCCATGCGCAGCATCGAGGACATCCAGACTGAGGTGCAGGGCATCGTGCTGGGCCAGCTGAAATGATAAAATGAAGGCAGGTTGGCACGTCGGCAGCTTTCTCTTCGGACACGAATCGGGCCATTCCATCGCCCGCCCTATTGCCCTACGGGCAACAGGGTCCCACCCCAGCGGACGGTCCTCAGAGAAACTCCCGACGCACCTGTCCGATATACACATAAAATACGATAAGAGGGGGCATCCTGACAGATGTATCGTTTGATGCAGCCATCCGACAAGGCGGCTGTGCTGGCGCTGTGGCAGCGCGAGCGCGGCGAGTCGGAAGAATTTGCGGCCAACGCCGTGGAGCGTTTTGCAGGGCAGCAGAATGTCTATGTGGCCGAGGAAAATGACGCCATTGCCGCTGTGGCACTGGCGGTGCCGGTCACGCTGCAGGGGCGGCAGGGCAGTTACCTCTACGGCCTGTGCGGACAGGGCAGTTTGATCCTGGCCGGCCTGCTGGACTACCTGTGCGCGCAGCAGAAGCTGCGGGGCGCAGGCTTTACCGTGGCCGTGCCCGCCACCCCGGAGCAGGCCGCTCTGCTGCAGGACAAGGGCTTTGCCCGCGCCTTTGCATTGCGCTGCCTGCCGCGGGAGGTGGCCCGCAACCTGTGGAGCCAGGCGGAGTTTGACAGCGTTACCGCCAAGAAGCTGTGCGAGCTGCGGGAGAAGTTCTGGCCCGATACGGTGCAGTTCACCCCGGAGCGCATGGCCGTGGTGCTGGGGGACCTGTATTCCCGCGGGGCCACCATCGTGGCCAACGAGCGGGGCTACGGCGTGTACTTCCGCAAGGAGGACACCCTGTATTTCGTGGAGCTCATGGCCGAGGACGACCGCGCCGCCGAGGTGCTCATGGAAGCCGCCCGCGAGAAGGAAGTCATCGTGGAAAAGGCCGTCATCACGGTGGGTGCCGCCCAGTCCCTGTTCCTGGGGGAGGGCACCCGGCAGGAGTACGGCATGATCCGCTTTGACGGGGAGCCCTTTGACGTATCGGAAAGCTATATGCGCCTGATGCTGGAAGGCTGAGACGCAGAAAAACAACAAAGGAAGGTGCGTATGGCACACAAGGAGAGACACACCGCCCCGAAGAAAAAAGGCGGTGCCGTGAAGATTTTTCTGGCAGTGGTACTGTTGCTGGTGCTGGCCGCCGGGGCAGCAGGGGTGTTTGCCTACAACGAGATCCACGGCAACGGAAAGCCCGGCACCGAGGTTACTGTCAGCATCCCCCAGGGCAGCGGCGTTGCCGCCATCGCGCAGGAGCTCAAGGACGCGGGCGTCATCCGTTCGGCCTACCTGTTCCGCTGGTATGTGGGGCACAAGGGGGCCGCGGCAAAGCTGCAGTACGGTGATTTTACCCTGCAGACCGGGGCCAACGCCTACGATGCCATCATTGCGGCCCTTTCCACCTATGCCAAGGCCGAGACCGTGCGTCTGACCTTCCCGGAGGGCACCACAGCCATCGCCATTGCCCGGAAAATGGAGGAAGCCGGTCTGTGCAGCGCCGAGGACTTTCTGAAGGAAGCCAACGAGGGCGATTTCAGCGCGTACACCTTCTGGCAGTACGTGCCGGAGGACAAGGACGCCCCGGACCGCTTCATGAAGTGCGAGGGCTATCTCTTCCCGGAGACCTACGAGTTTCTGAAGGACGACACCGTGCACAACTATGTGGCAACGTTCTATGCTCAGTTCGACGCGCAGATCACCGATGCGATGTATGCGAAGCTCAAGGAGCAGGGCATGACCCTGAACGAGCTGGTCACGCTGGCCTCCTTTGTGCAGGAGGAAGCGGGCAACAGCCAGGACTCCAACGTGGCGCAGGTGTTCCGCAACCGTCTGGCCGAGGGCTCGCCCTATCCGCGCCTGCAGAGCAACACGTCCAGCTACATCCAGAGCGACGCCGACAACAACTACCTCTGGAACTGGGTGGCCCCCTACTACGGCGGGTGGGACAATATCCCGGAAAACATCGTCTCTGCGTATGATACCTACCATACGGCGGGCCTGACCCCCGGCCCCATCTCCAACCCCGGCATCGCTGCCATCCGGGCGGCGCTGAGCCCGGAGCCGGACGAGGAAGCAAAGGACGCCTATTTCTTCGTCACCGACCTCAAGGGCAGCTACTACTATGCCCGCACCCTCAGCGAACACAACGCCAACTGCCAGACCGCAGCGGACGTGAACAAAACGGTGGGGTGAGGGAACTCTACCGTCATTTTCTGAAAAAAGAGAGGAATATCAACTATGCTGCAAATCCCGGAACTGCTCGCCCCGGCGGGCGATCTGGAGCGCCTGCGCTATGCCATCAACTACGGTGCCGATGCCGTTTACTGCAGCCTGCCGGAGTTCGGCATGCGGTCTGCACCGGCCAACTTTACGCCGGAGCAGCTCACCGAGGGCGTCATCTATGCCCATGCCCGGGGCCGCAAGGTCTACCTGACCATGAACACCCTGCCCACCAATGAGGAAGCCGACCGCCTGCCGGACGCCATCAAGGAGGCCGCCAAGGCCGGTGTGGATGCCTTCATCGTAGCCGACCTGGGCGTGCTGGATGCCTGCAAGACCGTTGCCCCGGACATCGACGTGCACATGTCCACCCAGACCGGCATCACCAACTGGGCCGCCGCCCGCGCCGCCTATAACCTGGGTGCCAAGCGCGTGGTGCTGGCCCGCGAGATGTCCTTGCAGGACATCGCCATCCTGCGCGACAAGACCCCGCCGGAACTGGAGATCGAGGCCTTTGTGCACGGTGCCATGTGCATGAGCGTGTCCGGCCGGTGCCTGCTGTCCAATTACATGGCAGGCCGCGACGCCAACCGGGGCCAGTGCGCCCAGCCCTGCCGCTGGAAGTACTACCTGAGCGAGGAGACCCGCCCCGGCCAGCTGTACGAGATCGGCGAGAACGAGAACGGCAGCTACATCCTCAACGCCAACGACCTGTGCACCACGCCCTTCATCGACCTGATCTGCAAGGCCGGTGTGGACAGCCTGAAGATCGAGGGCCGCGCCAAGACCTTCTATTATGTGGCCAGCGTGACCGCCGCTTACCGCAAGGCGCTGGATGTCTATCTGGCCGACCCCGCCAACGACAGCTTTGAGCTGCCGGCTGAGGTCTACGAGGAGCTCACCCGCACCAGCCACCGCCACTACTCGCCGGGCTTCTACTTTGGCCGCGAGCAGGCCAAACAGGCCACCGACAGCGCCACCTACATCCGCGAATGGGAGTTCGTGGGCACGGTGGACCGCTGGGAGAACGGCGTGGCCCACTGCCAGCAGCGCGGCAAGTGGAGCCTGGGCGATACGCTGGAAGCCCTCTGCCCGGACGGCCGCAGCATCCCGCTGACGCCGGAGTGGATCGAGAACGAGGCCGGGGAACGGGTGGACAGCACCCCTCACGCCATGGAAAAATACACCATGCCCACCCCGGAGCTGCCGCCCATGAGCCTGCTGCGCCGCAAAACAGCAGAATAAGCAGCCGCACCCCGCAAACCATGCCAACCGGCACCGCCTGCAAAGGCTTTGCCGGCTGGCTTTTTTTGCATCCCTTGCAAAACCGCACAAACCGCGCTATACTGACATATATTATAATGCAGAGCGAAAGGAGGGAGCCTGATGTTCCGGCTGCCGATCGTAAAATTTTTCAGCCGCATCCTCAATCGGATCACCATCACGGTGGTGCTGGTGGCCCTGCAGGTGGCATGGGTGCTGTGGGCGTTTTTCTCCCTCACCACCGGCCGCGTGTGGGTCAACGTCGGCTTGCAACTGCTCAGTCTGCTTATGATGCTGTACCTCGTGCGCAAGGACGAGAACAGCGCCTACAAGATCGGCTGGATCGCGCTCATGGGGGTGCTGCCGCTGCTGGGCGGGGCACTGTACCTCTCCTTTGGCAACAAGCGCCCGGCCAAGCAGCTGCGCAGCAAGCTGCAGGCGGTGGACGAGGCCCACAGGGCTGATCTTGTCCAGCAGCCGGACCAGGTGGCCGGACTGGATGCTTCCGGCCTCGGCATGAGCCGCTATCTGGCGCGGTACGGCCGCTACCCGGCCTGGAAGAACACCGCCGCGCAGTATTTTGCCTGCGGCGAAGCCATGTACCCCCAGCTGCTGCAGGATCTGGAGCGGGCCGAGCACACCATCTTTGTGGAATATTTCATCGTGCACACCGGCAAAATGTGGGACGGTGTGGAAGCCATCCTCCGGCGCAAGGCCGCGCAGGGGGTGGACGTGCGCCTGATCTACGACGACTTTGGCAGCCTGCTGGGCCTGCCCACCGACTTTGTGGTGCGCATGGAGCGGGCGCACATCCGGTGCATCCCCTTCAACCCGGTGGTGCCGGTGCTCTCGCTGGTGATGAACCACCGCGACCACCGCAAGATCGTGGTCATCGACGGGCGCATCGCCTACACCGGCGGCGTGAACCTGGCCGACGAGTATATCAACGCGGAGCAGCGCTTCGGCTACTGGAAGGACGCCGCCCTGCGCATCGAGGGCGATGCTGCGTGGAATTTCACCGTGATGTTCCTCAACTTCTGGAACGCTTTCCGCCCCAGTGAGACGGACTACAGCGCCTTCCGCCCCCAGCACAGTGCACACCCGGTGCAGGACGGCATCGTGCAGCCTTACGCCGACAGCCCGCTGGACGAAGAGCCGGTGGCGGAGACGGTGTACCTGAACCTGCTGGCCCGGGCCGAGCAGTATGTGTATATCTACACGCCCTATCTGGCTGTGGGCGAAGAGATGCTGGATGCGCTGAAAAACGCCGCCAAGCGCGGGGTGGATGTGCGGCTGGTGCTGCCGGGCATCCCGGACAAGAAGCTGGTGTTCCGCCTGAGCCGCTCCTACTACCTGCCGCTTTTGCAGGCGGGGGTGCGCATCTACGAGTACACCCCGGGCTTCCTGCATGCCAAGTGCTGGGTGAGCGACGACCGGGCAGCCGTGGTGGGCAGCATCAACATGGATTACCGCAGCCTGTTTTTGCACTTTGAGTGCGGCGTGCTGCTGCAGTACAACAGTCAGGTGGCTGCCCTGCGGGACGATGTGCGGGCCACCCTGCCGCAGTGCCGCGAGATCCATATTTCGGACTGCCGCACCAGCATTCCCGGCACCCTGCTGGACAGCGTGCTGCGCCTGCTCAGCCCGTTGATGTAAGGGTGCGCTCATAATTGCCCCGGCAGGGGGCACACTAGCTCCAAAGCCCGTGCGGCTGCGCGGGAGCAAAAGGAGCAAGTGTACCATGAAGCAGGTTTTTCGGGTGTTTTGGGGCTGTGCGCTGGCCGCTGCGCTGGCGCTGACCGGCCTTGCCGGTGAGCACCTTGCTATAAGAGGTGGGGGCGTTGGTGGTGCCGTCC
>ERZ772819.1329-NODE-1329-length-20020-cov-7.465815_pt1 | contig 20020 bp, 17 predicted proteins | sample MGYA00580860_ERZ772819 | MGnify/ENA primary metagenome ERZ772819 (study PRJEB29015, sample SAMEA2737683) | human gut metagenome | biome: human gut; feature: human-associated habitat; material: faeces | place: China | collected 2012 ...
AAATACGCCGAAAATACGCCGTTTTGGGCGGGTTCGGATTATTCTCGTTTGCCTAAAGGAGCGGGGAGAGCGCCGAGCCTACTGCTCGAGCTGCTTACCCAAAAATGATGCCGCAACCGACGCAAGCTTTATGTCGGTATCGCTCGGAGCATCGCCCTTATCGGAAGAAAGCACCACCGCCCCGCTGGCATCGCCCGCTATCAGTATCGGCGCGGCAACCGCTATTTTCTGGTCGATGCCTTCGATTGCGGGGCTGTGCTCGCCCTTTTTAAAGACTTCCACGCGCCGGCTCTCCATAATATCCTCCACCGTTTGGGTCACCCTGCGCTCGAGAACCTCTTTTTTCGAGACCCCAGCCGCGGCTATGCAGTGGTCGCGGTCGCATATGAGAACATTCAGGTCGGTAGCGTCGTTAAGCGCCTCGGCGTACTGCGCGGCAACACTTGATAATTCGCCTATCGGAGAGTATTTTTTAAAAATAACCTCCCCGCTCGAATTTGTGTAAATTTCCAGCGGGTCGCCCTCTCTGATAACATTGACAGTAAAGACCTTGTCCGCGCGGTTCGCGGACCTTTGGGTAACTGCGATATCCTTACTGCCCGACTTAAAATTTACGGTGTGCTCCGTATCCTCAAGCGACAAAAGCTCGTCCACATCGGATTTGAGCTTTATATTCAGATGATCCTCAAACACCGTGATTTTCTCAACGATCAAGCCGATGTCGCGCTTGTCGAGCTTTTCCTTTTTCAGCACTCCGTCAAAGACTTCGATAACCGTTTTCGCCTTTCGGTTGGCGGTAATCATATTGTTGCGCATGTTGTTGACATCGCCGAATTGCTTTTCGAGCATTTCAATACGGGTGAGCAGCTCTTCCTCCATTTCGTCGTAAAGCGCCGCCTTGGTTCGGCTTTTGGCGTCGGACAGCCCCGCGTCAATCAGCATTTTTTCTTTATACAGCGCTTTGAGCTTTGCTTTTGCCTCACCCAGCTGCGTTTCAATGCTCTCAACCGTCGCGCCGAGCTGTTCCTCGCGCTCGGGCTGCTCGTCAATCGTTTTTTGCAGCTCGTCAATCATTCCTTTGCAGTTATCGCGCACGCGGAGGATAAATTCTTTTAGAAGTCTATCAAGTACATCCACACGGATATGGTGCGAGGTGCAGCCCTTGAGTCCGCGCTTGTGGTATGTACCGCAGGTGTAGGCAGGCGAGAGGTCGGGGCGGGACATAGAGAACATCGGGCTGCCGCAGTCGCCGCAGAACATAAAGCCGGAATAATCGGTGGCGTACTTCTTCTCGCCGCGATAATTGCCCTTTGAGCGCAGCTCGAGCTGCGCTTTTGTGTAAGCAAAGGTCTTGCCGTCCACAATCGGCTCGTGCGCGTTTTCAATCACGATATTGTCCTCATCGCCGAGCTTTACATCCTTGCCGTTAATGCCCTTGCGCGTGTACTTGCGCTGACGGAGCGTGCCGATGTAAAAATCGTTTTTTAGAATTGCCTGCACCGTGATAATGCTCCATTCGCTGCGTGCGGTAAGCTTGGTTGCCTTGCCCTCGGCTTCCTTTTGGGCAATCTCATTTGCTCGCGGGGTCGGCACGCCGCCGTCGGTCAGGTGATTGGCGATTTTTTTGTACCCCCAACCGAGGTTGTAAAGTCTGAAAACCTCGCGCACGACCTCCGCCGCAGGCGGGTCGATTTCATAGGTCATTTCTTTGGTGTTGGTAATGCGGTAGCCGTAGGGCACGGCACATATCCACTGCCCGTTTTTCTGTCGGTTGTCTATCATCTGCTTGATTTTTTTTGAGGTGTCGGTGACCGGCATTTCGTTCATCAGAAATTTAAACTGAATGAGCATCCAGTCGTCGCGCGTGGGGTAGTCGATATTGTCGCCTATCGAAATAATGCGAATACCGGCGTCGCGCAGCGTTTCAAGCTCCAAAAGTCCTAAGCTGTTGCGGCGCGAGAAACGGGAGAAATCCTTGACGATTAAGATACGCACATCGCCGTTTATCAGCTGCTTGCGCATTTTCTGATAATTTTCGCGCTGAGAAAAAGTGTAGCCGCTGCGATCGCGGTCCTCATATATCGTCAGCTCCGCGTCGGGAAACTCCTTTGCCACAAAGTCGCGAATGATTCGTTTTTGGTTTTCTATACTGGTATTCTCGTGGCTGTCTTCCTGCAAATCCACCGAAATTCGGGCGTATCCGTCAATTTTCAACTTTGTTTCTCCTTTCCGCATCTCTAACTAACAACATTGTAATACAATCGAAGCAAAAAGTCAATACGTATCAAGAGGAATCTTGTTGCCAAGTCATTTATGTTCGCTACTATTGACAAAACAGCATTAAGTGTTTATAATAGAAAACACAAGAGGTGAGTGCAAATGAAAAATGCAGCGTATAATATTATGCCAGATACGGAAAATATTCTTAAAACCATGGGTGAGCAAATAAAAATGGCACGGCTTAGAAGAAAACTGTCTGCAACATTGGTCGCCGAGCGCGCGGGAATCAGCCGTTCAACGCTGTGGAAGGTGGAAAACGGCAATCCGTCGGTTGCCGTCGGTATTTATGCCGCCGTTTTGCACGCGCTCAACAATATGGATAAAGACCTCTTAAAAATCGCAGGCGACGACGAGCTCGGCAGAAAGCTGCAGGATATGGATTTAATGGGCAAAAATAAAAGGTAAGGAGGCAGCATATGAAAACAATTTACGTGTTTGACGATTTTTCGGGCGACACGCCCGTGCATATGGGTAATTTATATGTTGATGTCATTAAAGGCGGCGAAAGCTATTCCTTTGAATATACAGAAGAATGGTTAAAACAGAATAACGGGAACACGAGCATTGACCCCGATTTGTTTCCCTTTGTCGGAAGACAGTTTCCGAATGGAAACAGCATTTTCGGCGTCTTTTCCGACGCTTCGCCCGACCGCTGGGGACGGGTTTTGATGAATAAAAAAGAGCGCAAGCTTGCCGACTGCGAAAAGCGCAAGCCGAGAAAGCTTCTTGAAAGCGATTATCTTTTGGGCGTTTATGATGAGACACGAATGGGCGGCATTCGCTTTAAAACATACCTCGACGGAGAGTTTTTATCCTGCGACAGGGAAACCGCCGCACCGCCATGGACAACGCTGCGCACATTGGAGGAGGCTTCCCGTCAGTTTGAAAACGATGACTCGTTAAACGAAAAATGGCTGAATCAGCTGCTCAGACCCGGTTCCTCGCTCGGCGGCGCAAGACCGAAAGCAACAGTGACCGACACCGAGGGGCAGCTATGGATAGCGAAATTTCCGTCTAAAAACGATGAAAACAATACCGGCGCATGGGAAAAGGTTGCGTCCGATTTGGCAAGACTTTGCGGACTGAATGTCCCTGAATCTAAGGTTGAAAAGTTCTCAAAGTACGGCAGTACATTTCTTGTAAAGCGCTTTGACCGTGATAAAAAGAAAAGAATTCACTTTGCCTCGGCTATGACCCTGCTTAAAAAGACAGACGGCGCTTCCGCCGCCGACGGAACAAGCTATCTTGATATTGCGTCGTTTATCAAATCAAACGGCAGCAATCCTAAAGACGATTTAATTGAGCTGTGGAAACGAATCGTATTCAACATGGCAGTTTCAAACACAGACGATCATCTGCGAAATCACGCTTTTATATACTGTAAAAGCGGATGGAATCTTTCTCCTCTGTATGATGTAAACCCCGTGCCTTACGGCGACGAGCTGTCTTTAAATGTCAACGAAACCGATAATATGATTTCGGTGCCGCTGGCAATAGAAACCGCACCGCGGTTCGGCATTGAAAGCCAAAAGGCAAAAGAAATTGCCGACTGCATACTTGATACCGTAAGGGGCAATTGGGAGATGTTAGCGGCAAAATACGGGATCTCGCACGCGGATATTGAGGATATGCGCCCCGCATTTTCCGAGTGTTATAAATAAATTTATAGGGAACATTTGATAGGGTAAATCCACGCAAATGTTCCCTATTTTTAACTCTCTGACTTGCAGTCAAATGAAAAGTGATATTTAAAAATGTTAAGAGCTATGTACGCGGCAAAGCTGCCGCCCCAAATTTACCTCGCGTCGCGCGATTTTGAAGTCTTTGCACGCGGTGTCGGGTTATTAAGATTGTAGGCAAGCAGCTCTTTGGTGTTTTCCAAAAGGCTGCCGTCGCCAGATTCATAAACGCAGACGAAGATTTTCTTTTTTCTGCAATCAGCAATAAACTCCTTTAGCTTTTGCTGCTTTGCCTCGTCCCTTTGGTCGGCGTGGGAGCACCACACCTTTGCCAGCTTCAGTTCGTTATCCATTACAAATTCCATTTTATCAAACTCCTCACATTTTCATTATTGGTTAAATTTGGTGATTTCATTCACCGTGACGGTTATTCCGTCAGCCGTTTCCGAAGATGTTAATCGAAAATTTGAATTTGAAACGGATAGTCCCAGTTTATCTCGACAGTGTTTTGTCGGTTTTTGCGTCGCGTATACGGTAGCCGTTTGCCCACTCGTAGGGATCGTTGCCGCGCTGAATATTTTGTTCGGATTTTAGCAGCTGTTTGATTTTCGTCTCATCGGTAACGAGCGTTCCTGCAACCTGTTTTTGAAAGCGCAGATTTTTGAGCATTTCGGTGCAGCGGTTGCGCTTTTTGGTGTATTCGGCGGTCTGTTCGGGCGTTTTTGCGCTGCGCAGTTTATTTTTCCAGTGTTCGCGATAAGCTTGCACCTCAGCGGTTTTCAGCTCGCGGTCGGAAATATAAGCCCGCACCTCATCTACGCTCCCGAATTTCTCCTGCGAGAGCAGCATCAGCTGCCGCGTGTACCTCTCGGCAAACCGCGCGGTTTCACGCATTTCAGGCGATTTCGGTTTCATACAAGCCGCAATAACGCATTCGGGCACCTTAGTTTCGGGCAAGAGAAGCTCCACCGCCGACTTGATCGTCTGAACGGTCAAATCCAAAATCAGCACAAACAGCACTGCGTAAATTTCAATGAGCGATGCGCGGTCAACATTAAAGCTGTATAACGCTTTCCGCAAATTATATTCCGGCGGCGGTGGGTGTGTATCTACCCAAGTATAGGTGAACTTATAAAATCGGGCTTCGTACCGCCGATTGGTGTTCAGTCGGTCATATTGCAGATTTTCATCGAGCCTTTTAAAAATTGCCGATCGGTCGTATTCTTCGCCGAGCCTGTAAAGCCGTGTCCCACGCTTTGAGCCGAGCGAACGAATTGTCGCATACTTCACATTAAAGCCGAGATATACGCGGTAGCCGAGCTGCCGCAGCGCAGTCTCAAACTCCGCCTCGCTGCAGCTGCAGGAGAGTGCCTCGTCGATTGCCTCGCGCATAAGATTGTACTTAGTCGGATCTCCGTTTTTCTCAGCAAAATAAATTTGTCGCGGTGCACGCCTGCCGGGATTTTCAATCACCGTAAGCCCTTCGCGGCAGCACATCTCATCGGACAGCTGGCGCATGCGGTAATACTCGCGCTTATTGCAGTCGTATTTTTTGCCGTCCCACAGACACACCGGCTGAAGAACAAAGTGGTTGTGCAGCGTTCCCGTGTTAAAATGGGTCGCGACCAGCACCTGATATTTGTCGCGCCACATCTTTTGCGCAAGCTCAACGCCGAGCCTGTGGCATTGCTCCGGCGTAACCTCTCCGGTTTTGAAGCTTTGGTACGCGTGGTAAGCCACATTGCCGCCGGTTTTGCCGAACCGTTCCTGCACAGCGAGCATCTCGGCAAGCGCCGTTTTCGCATTGCAATTGACGCCCGTCACAGCGTAAAATTGCTCGTTTTCATCAAGCGTCTTGTGCTCGTCCGCCGCGTATCCGACGACCCGCGCAAGATCGTTCGGTTTTGTTTTTTCGGGATTGCCTGCATACTTTACCACATCGGCAAGGCTGCCCTTAACCTGCCATATTTTCGTCACCGCCATTCGCATTTACCTCCTTTCCGCGATAAATGTCCAAAAGAATCTCCTGTGCCTTTTCAAGCGGAACGGTGTACTTTTCCGTGCCGCCGTAATCGGAAAGCTGCATCCGCACCGCACCGATAATTCTGTACGCTTCTCCGAGCACCTCTTTCGGCAGCTCTGCAATTTTGCGCTCTAAAGCGCAGTTTCTCACATAGTCCGAAATACTTAACCCACACTTTCGCGCCTTGCGCTTTATGACCTCGGCTTCGGTCGGATACACTCTGAAATTTATTTGTTTTGTTCGCTCCCGCATTTTTAAATCACCTCTTTTCTCACGGGGGGGTATAAGGGGGCGCGGGTGTCCGGTGGACACCTCTGCCGCAGGCAGAAGCGCTGACCGAGCCGGCAGGCGAGAACGCCCCTTTCGCACGAATGTGCGCTCCGGTTTTGGCTATACAAAACCTATGCTCGCTATTCTTACGCATTTTGCAGCCGCGTATAGCCACGGCTTTTCAGTCACCCATAAGCACCACTCCTTTCTTCCTCTCACCTAACGTCAAAATCGGGAGAAAATATGCATAGTTTTCAGAAAAATATTTTTAGATGATGAGTTTTTTACTTCGCTTTTCTTTGCCGTTTGTCGGGTTGCTGTTTCTTTACCATTTTTTCTGAGGTTCCAGTACACACTTTTTGTAAAAAGAAATTGCACGACCATATCCCATTTGGTCGGTTATTCAGTTGTCAAAGAACATTTCGGGCCTGATTCCCTCGACTTGTTCATACGCTCATATTCACTCGCCGAGCTTTTCAACCCTCTATATTGGATTGCTGAAAAACCACCGAAAAATTAACCCCCACAGTAAAACTTTTTTCTTGGTAGCCTTTTCAGCCCCCACTTATCAAGCGGCAGAAAAATAATTGTTTTGAGCCAAATATTTTTTAGCGCATTTAAAAAACGGCATAAAAAATCCCTCCCGCGCCGTAGCACGAGAGGGAGCATATAAATATCTACTTTTATATAAAAATATAAGACACCGCATAAAACAGATCACGTTGTTTTCATACGGTGTCTTAGAAATTTATTTTGTTCCTTATGCTTTGATGTTGCACGGAAAATGAAATTATCAATTCATTTTTTGTCTTCTGCTATGTATACAAATGACTGCGGCGCTTGGTTAATCGCGTAATCCTTTAAATCTTTTGGAGAGGGAAACAATCTCGGTTTTTTTAGTACATAGGCAAACGCGCATTTTGAATTCTTAAAGTATTGTCGATATTTATCTCGGGATATCCCGGCGCCGTGTTTAGTCAGTTCCCACATAGGGGTCATTTTCATCGACAGTATGCCATCAACATCCACTTCTCCTATTACTTGCTTGACCGGAGCAGTCGAATAAACAATGATTTTTTCGACTTTTTCGGAAGCAATATGTCTTCTGTATTCATATTTTTTCGTTCCCGCGAATATTTTCTCTGCATATTCCGGCTTAATAGATAATAAAATAACAGCCATACTTTCACCTGTCACATATATAATTCTGTTTGTGAATCTCTTAAAATCATATCGAATTGATCATTTGTTAACCTTGTAAAAGGTCTTGGTCCGGATGGCGGATCTACAATTCCTTGTTTGTGCAAATAATCGAGCGTTAATCTCTTTGTTAAGCTTTTTGCATACACAAATTTAATAACCTTGAGGTTATATCTGTGGTTATTCCAGAAGGATTTTAATTCTTCTTGAGAAAAAACGCTCCTATTTTGGCAATGCTGCAGGAAATCCTCTTCATTTTTAAATGAGGAAATAACGCGGTCTACTATTCCTATTGTTGTCATAACCGAACTGTACTTTTTGGGTTGTGTTTCTCCTGTACGGTAAAAAACAATAACATCACCGGGATAAATATTTTGCTCCGGCGCCCATGAAACATACACCTTTTGGAGCGCATAACGGTGAGACACATTCGCTATCAAATCCACCTCATTATTCAGAATCGAATCAGGGAACAGCGAGGTGTGATATTGAGGAAAAATAGGAAGAATCATTCTTGCGCTGTTTTTCGCGATGTTAGGAAAATTATAGATGACATCTTTTGTGGCATCATATAGCCCGAGTTTTTTGACTAACACTGTTTCTTTTCTGCCGTTTTTATGGTTTTTTATTCCGTGCCGATAGAATCCCCACAGCATAAGCGTTTCACACAATTTCTTTAGTTCGGGTCTTTCCTCATACAATGTAACATAAATCTCATCGAGATGACGTTCAATTGCATTATCAAAAATTATCTTTATAAATCTCTCTCCGAGCCTGAATCCAGTTGATTCAACCTTAAAAGTCCCTACTTTCAAGCGTTTTTTCGCAGTAAAGGAAGGCGTAATGTCAGAATAGTTTTCTGTTTCATCTTCTGTTTTCAAATACAGAAATCCTAATATTCTGTTGTCATCGGACCGACACACATATGCATCCTCATTGCTTTTCTTCGCAAACCACGCTTCAAAGTCTTCATAATCAGGGCGAAACGAGTCAAAAAACGTATCAGAGGCATCAATGTTTCCGATTGTTTCGGGCTTTACTGCTAATGCTTTATACTCAATTAAAGCCGGATTATCGTAATTACATTTCGATATAAAGCCATTTATAGAAAACACTTTATCCGTCAATCCGAGGCGCTCGGCTTTATTTCGCATTCTTCGGTCTTCAGTTATCAATATATCAGCACGGCCTGAATAAACCTCACACAAAAGTTGATTGTCAATTCGGTCGTTATCTGTTTTTGGTGTATCCGAAAGTAAATCCAAAAACGCTCTGCTTTGCGGAGCTATGCTTTTCATTTCCATATATGCGGCAAGGCGAGCATTATATATCTCTTGCTGCGTACTGTTATTTGCTTTTCTCAATTCCTGTAAAGAATACGGATGCACAAGTTTCTCGTAATGAAGCTTGTCCAACCACTTGAAAAGTAAACCAATGGAGTAATTTGTAGCTTGCAAGTTTTCGCGATGGATAATAATATTTGTGTCAAGCAGCGCTTTCAATGTTCAATACACCTCACACTTTCTCTAATTATTCTCCTCAGAATTTTCGACCTGCTCCATTACTTTCTGGAACACTTCGGGGCTATAACAACATTTAAAAATTGCTGTTGTGCCGACATTCTCCACTAAATCTAATCGGCAATTTTTCGTTTCCTACTCAACATAGCAATTATTCTTTTCCAAAATCATCTTGCGTTCTTTCCAGTCAGGCATAAACATTGCTAATTGACTATAAAACTTTTTTGAATGATTTGGTTGTAGAAAATGGGTAAATTCATGCACAACCACATACTCAATACATGCCGGCGGCGCCTCAATAAGAGAAATATTGAATGTCAAAACCTTTCTTTTGGGTTGGCAACTGCCCCACCGCGATACCATATTTCTAAAGCGAAGCTCCGGAAACTCTACTCCGTACTTTTGAAATTTTGGATATACACTCTCACAAACCGCAAAGAGAATTGCTTCGCAACGGCTTTTCATCCATTTATCCATTGTGCTTTGTTTCATTTTGAAATTTGCAGGATCTTTTACGGTAAGAGTGAGATAGGATTCGTCGCTTTCAACGGAATTACGCTTTCCCCCAACAACTTTAAGCCTTAAATCGTGACCCAGCAATCGAAAAGATTCACCGTCAATAAATTGCTTCGGCTTTGGTTCATATTTGGCAATCTCGGCATAATGATCAAGCGCTTTTAAAATATAATCGGCTTTGGAATGCAAAAAATCTTCGATAATATCTTCTGACACGTTGCTGTTCGCAGACACATAGACGCTTTGATCTGCTTTGATTCTTAGGTTGATGTTTTTAACATTCTTACGCTCAAGGTTATAACTAATTACGCGGTCGTGTAAATCAATCGTTTTTATCATTTAAATCTCCTGAGCGCAACCGTAATGACATTTTCGATGATCTTATCAATTGTGTCAAAATCAACTACGAAACTGTGCTCTTTTTCAAGCCTGTAAAACATATCGTCGATATTCTGCGCAATTTTATTGTGGATTTCTTTGTTGGTCTGCCAGTCAACAGTATCATGCTTTTGAATGATAGATGTAACTTCCAAAGCAATGTCAGATATGATATCGATATTTTCGTTTATATCAATTTTGTCATCTAAAACCGCCGTTATAACACCGTAAAAAGCCTGTGCATGAACATTACCCTTGATTTTCTCGGGATAAGTAATATTTGTTGTGCCCTTTCGGTAATCTGCCATAATAGATTTCATCTTGTCCAAGTATTCAGCTTCGGAAATCACACGGTTTTTGTACTCTTCGAGCGCCTCTTTTATACGCTTTGAGAAACTGTCATAATACGCGGGGTTCTCATCGCGATGAACTTTAATACTTTTAGTCATATGTGATGTAATTGCATCAGCCTTGGAACGCAGGGAACCTAATTCCTCCAATTCCTTTTCCAATTCATCTCTATTTAAGATGTCAACAGGATTGGTGATCTGCTTGACGCCCACAACCGACAGATGTGTATCAAGAAGATTTTGCATCTGTTTCTCGTATTCTCTGTTGTCGATAGAATCGGCATAGCGGATCTTTACACTGCGTCTGACTTTGGAATAAAATATAAAGGCGGACTGATATTTGGTGATTTCGCTCATTTCAAAAGTTCCGTATGCCTTTTCGGAATTCATAACAGAATTCAAACCACGCCCGAATACGCAAAGTGCATCGTAAAATTTTCCGCGGATCTCGTCATCAGCCAAAAACTGTTCGATTTCTTCGGTATCTTCTTTGTTTTTGATAGCCGCAAAGACATCGCAAAGATGCGAGTACGATTCGCGAAGACGTCCTACACACGCCATTATATCGACTATGACACCTTTTATATCCGCACTGTCAAACTGTTCAAGACTGGCACCGCTATATACTTCCATGGCAGAATCAAGTTTGTTTATAAGGCCGCGGTAGTCAACAATCAAGCCGTAGTCCTTGCCTTCGTATAAACGGTTTGTTCTTGCAATTGCCTGAAGAAGGCTATGGTCTTTCAGTTCTTTGTCAATATAGAGTACCTGGGTCCTGGGGGCATCAAAGCCGGTCAATAATTTGCTGCAAACAATTAAAATATCAATTTCACCGTCGATGAATTTATTTTTAACAGTTTCTTCGTAGTCATCTGCATTACCGTATTGTTCCATCATCTTGTTCCAGAATGAAACAACCAAATCATCGTTGCTTTCGTCAACCTCAGTTGCACCCTCTCTCATATCGGGGGCAGATATTACGACAGCTGTCGTCAAATCGCCGAACTGTTCAAAGCACTTTTGATAACGTATCGCATCTTTCTTAAAATTGCAGGCAAGCATAGCTTTAAATCCGGTGTTTTTATATCCTTCGGTAAAATGAAGATTTATATCCAATGCAATGCGCTTAATTCTTGCATCGGTCGAAGCAAGTCTTTTAATAGAACTCCACTTATCTCGTAAATCAGCTTTTTGTGCATCATTAAGTCGCTTGGTTACTTGATTAAACCATAGGTCTATATTTTCTTCATCAACATTTTGGTCAACAAATTTGCCTTCGTAAATCAAAGGGACAATGGCTTTGTCCTCAACACCGTCTTTAATAGTGTACTTGTGAATAAGCTTGCCGAACTTAGCCATGGTGTTCTTTTCACTTTTCATCAGCGGGGTACCGGTGAATCCTATATAACAGGCATTGGGGAATACGGCTCTCATTTTTGTTGCAAGAGAACCGTAATTGGAGCGGTGGCTTTCATCAACAAGAACAAATATATCTCTTGAATTATTTTTAAGTCCGCTGCTCTCAACCGTATTGAATTTGTTGATGATAGAAGTGATAATGTCGGCAGAACCCTTATTGATGAGTTCTATCAGATGTTTACCGCTTGTTGCCCTTGCGGGAGCCAAACGGGTATGAGCAAAGGTTTTGGCAATTTGCTTATCAAGTTCCTTACGATCGGTAACAATAACAACTTTCGGATTACACGAATACATTTCTTCCAAAATGTATTTTGCCAGCATAACCATTGTAAGAGATTTTCCGCTACCCTGAGTATGCCAAATAACACCGCTTTGACGATTGCCGGCAGTGTCATTGGTATTTATTGTTTTGATGATTTTCTCTACCGCAAAAAATTGCTGATAACGGCATATCTTTTTGATGTTTCCGTCATACAGAATAAAGTATTTTGTGAGTTTCAAAAGCCTGTCGGGAGAGAGCAGAGAGATGAGGCTTCCGTCTTGCGCAGTTGGCTTTCTGCCTGCTACATGCTGCTCAATGAGTTTGTTCTGCCAATCAATATCTTCTTCGCGCCAGATACTCCAGAAATTTTTACCTGTTCCGCAGGTTGCATATTTAACTGAATTTTTATTTGCGGCAATCACTATTTGAGCATACTTAAAAAGCTGAGGAATATAGTCTTTTCCCTGATTACGAATCATCTGCTCAACAGCCTGATCTTCGCTTATAGTGGGTGCTTTACATTCTATAACCGCGAACGGAATACCGTTTACAAACAACACAATATCGGGACGAGCATTTTTCTGCTTGTCCCAACTGTCACAGGAAAATTCCTCAGTAACATGGTATACATTGCGCTCGGGATGCTCCCAGTCGATATATTTTAAATTAAAGCTTTTTGAAGTGCCGTCAGACAATTTTTCAAGATAACTCTTGCCAAGCATCAAAGCATCATATATCTTTTCACTTGTGCGAACAAGACCGTCCGTTAAAGGCTCATCCAAATCCTTTATAGCTTTCTCAACATTATCTGCGGTGAATTTATAAGTAATACCGCCGAATTCAAACTGGTTGATAGCGTTAAGCTGTTTACGCAAAATATCTTTGAGAAGCACATCATAAAGTGAGCCGCGCTGCGCCATACATTCTTCGGGCGATATGTACTCAAAACCCAGCTTGCACAAAAGTTCAATCGCCGGATATTTGCTGATATTATCTTCTGAATACAAATCGGATTGATTTCTGTAGCTCATAAGCTTTCTCCTCAAAGAATTAAAATATCTCTGTAAAATTTACAGTTGCATTTATCATTAACGTTAGAACAAGTTATTTTAGGAAATACATCAAAACATTCACATTTTTTTAACAAGCTGTTAGTGCAGACAATATTATACTCCCGTTTGAGGAGATTATATTGTTTTGATATTTTTCTTCGCCTTGGTTTATTGGTTTCACCGTTACTTATAAGCAAATTCTGAAAAACAGTATGGCACCCGAAATTGAAATAGTGAGTTTCCGTACCATGATGAGGAACTTTAATGCAATAATAATTTTTCTTTAAGGGAACGCTTCCTGTAAGAGAATTTTCTGCGATTTTTTTCATAATACCGTTAGTTATATCTCCTGTCATAAGAACATTTTTACAGATATTTTCATCAGAATTTTGAAAAACAATGCTGGTTTTATTTGCCTCGCTGCGAATTGTTTTTATGAGCTTTCCGACTTCATACTCTGAAAAAAGGTTTGTTTCTTTCGCTTTTATGGTTATAACAATTTCATCAAGCATTTCACCTATGTTTGAAAAATACACTTCCCCAAAAGAATCCGCAGTAAATCTGCCTTCCGAACTTATAAACAGTTCGGAAATTTGATTCGAGATGCGCTCAACAGAATTTATAATTTCGGCTGTTAATTTAAGTTTAAGCGCGTTATAAAACCTTTTTGAAACAACATTTTCAGGCACCGGCCATAAAACATCAAACTCTTCACCAATTTCACAAAAAGCTTTTTTCCCGCGTTTTAACGGTTTAATGTTTATTTTTTTATCGCACAGCAATTTCAATAAATCCCATAGCGATAATGTACGCTCACCCGGGCAATGGATGCTTTCTAAAATATATTTTATAATCTCCATATCAACAAAATTCGGGTGCGAAAAAGTGAATACATCCGGTATATATACAGTCTCAAATCTGTGTCTGTTTTCTTTTACCATTCTTATAAAGCCGTTTATGTGGTCTTCGTGAAAATGCGATATCATAGCAGATTTTTTACCGTAACGGTCGAGCTCATTAAATACATTATTGAAATAGGTATTCTTGTATTCGCTTTCAGAACCGCAATCTACCAGCATACATTCGTTTTCATTTGATAGCATAATGCTCTCTCCAAAGCCCATTGGAAACATTTTTATATCAGTCATCTTCTTGCCTCCTTGTTTTTGTTAATTATATTTTTTATACAACGTTTTATAAACAATATTTAAATTACGTTTCACACTTAATCCCGAATTTTTCTTCCATATCACTCTTAAATTTCTCTACTTCAGCGGGTTTTACAAAAACAAAATCAAATAACTCGTTTATCAACGCAAGCATTACCGTTGATTCGCCTTCTTCAATTTCTACTATTTCCGCACTATGTGTGCTTTTCTTTGGGTGGGCTGCAAAATTTGCAACACGCCGTAAAATTTGCAACACTGTAACCAGGCTTGACGGCACTTGATCCTGTGATCCAAGCTCGTTAATTTCTTCTTCAAGATTACGCTTTTTAATATTCAATTCTTCATGAAGTATCATTTGCAAAAGATATCTGCTCAATGTAGCACTTGCACGCGGGCTGATATTGTTGACCTGCTCAGCTTCCGAGAACAAATCCATATACTTTTGAGGTATATATTCATTTAATCTCGTAGTACATGGAAATTTGGGATAAATAATTACCGTTTCCTCTTTTTGCTCAATGTAATCTCTATTAAAATCGTAACAATAAATTCCTTTTTTAAACGTAACAATAAGATTGTTACATTCCGGGCAAAATCCATATCCTAAAGAATACCCGATTTTATCAAAACCGTCTTCCGTAGTAAGCAAAGGGTCCTCAAACACAGTTTCCGATGTACTTAAATTTATAACCGTACAACAATATGGACATTTCATAATTTTTTCACATCCTCACAATCCCCGTCAGCAAAAGCTGCATCAGGGATTTTTTATATATTTTCATTTCTTCTAACTTACGCTGATGAAGGGTGATAAGGTTGTCAAGTTGGCGAAAGAAGTCACCGATTGCCTTCTGTTCTTTCAGTGACGGAAAATCCACCGATAGTTCTTTGACAATAGTTCCGGATAGGTTTCCTTGCCCACCTTGCAGGTATGTTTCTATAATGCTATGCTTGCTTTTTCGTAGCCATTGAGCAAGGTATTCCGAGTCGTAATCCGTATGAGGTTTTATTGCTAAAATGGCTTGATTTATAGCACCTTTAAGCCTTGCTCGCCCCACTTCGCCACTTGTTGCACCATATAAAGCGTACAGAATATCGCCCACAGCCACAAGTCGTGCTGAGGAGTTTTTCAAGCCTTCTTCGGTTAGAAAGAGTTCAGTTATTTCGCTATTGATTTCCGCAGAACGAATGAATGGTATTTGTCCTCCGTAATACTCTTTGACACCTACCGAAGGCGTTCCACCAGAGTAGGATTCGCTCACTTCTCCAACCTTACGCTGTTCCCAAGGGTCAGTAAAGCCGGGGAAACGGATTTCGGGAACATTGCAGCCTTTTTTAGGGAACATCTTTGACAGATATGCTTTTTTGAGCTTTTTCGATTCTTCAATTTTCTTTTGTTGAAGTTCAATCAGCTTGTCCTGCGTCTGCAAAATTTCAGCAATTTTCTTTTGCTCAGCAAGAGGGGGAAAAACGACAATTCCGTGCAGCGAGTTCTCATCGCTAATTTTCATATCGTGTTTTGCACCAATATTTACAATGGGAAAAAGATAATTATTTAGTCTGTGTTCTGACGAAAAATAGTCTTGAACAAAACGAGGCAATACATTTTGTTTACAATGAAAAACCGCATATAAAGTTGATACTATTCCGGTAGTTGCTGTTAAATTTGTCTTTATGATACCGTATGGGTATGTCTTTAAAGGGCTTTTTGTGTAAACTACATCATTTGGATATACTACTCCATATGGAGCGACCGAGATACCGGCGTATGAACGTCCTAACAGTTCGATTTGATTTACTATGCCTAATTCGCCGGATATTGAAAAAACATCCCCCTTGCCGTATTTTAAATTTGTGTTTTTCTCAGTGCTTACTGACAAGTAGTGCGATAAGTAAGTTTCTTGCCACTCTTCCAGCACAATTCCGACTTTCGTCCGCTTATATCCATCCGGCACTTCGCCGCGCCGAATCTGTTCAATTCGCTGTTTTATTTGTGGTGTCATTGTTTATCCCCAAACTTTTCTCCTAATTCTATCAGTGCCGTTATGCTTTCCGGGTGTTTAATCAGTTCCGGTAAAAGTTGCGCCACCAGTTGCTGATTATCAACAGGTGTATTTTCCAAATTATCATTTCTGTTTGCCGTTTCTATTGCATTTTGAAGTTGAGCTTTTCGAAGCATTGCTTCTTCGTCAATTTTGTCTGCATATCCCTTTGGATAATACACCTGCTTAATATCATTCCAGTGAATATCTTTTAACCCGAGACATTTTGAAATTTCTTCAAGCAGTTTTAAATGCTTGTCCGCTATATTTGGATTGAATTCAGGGCGTTTTGCAGCCTCGTCCAAAAAGTCCGAATATGCCTTTCTCACAGCCCTGTTTTTATAAAAAACGACATCTATAGAATTTAATGCTATTACGCTTTCTTCTGAGCAAATCGGCATGCGATAAGCCATCAATGTTTTGAATATACCAAGCTTTTCTTGATATTCCGAGGAACGCTTTTGCCACCAAATTGTAACAAGTGTTGCCAAAAGCCCAGATATTAGTGCTGTTACCACAACCAAAACGATATCGCCCATCGTTATTTCTCCTTTCCATTAGTTAGTTTTCTCTTCTCCTCGGCTCTTTCAATCTGTCCAATACTCTTTTTCGGTGTGGGCAAATCTTCCGGCATCGTGCCGCCGAGTTCTTTTATTGTCTGACGGACTTTTTTGCCGACTTCCAAATGTGTTCTATTTGCATTTTGTTTTCCCTGAACTTTGTCGCGTCTCAGCTTTTCTTCGGTCTGCGTTGCACGGAAAAGATTGGCGGCAAGCTCGGTGCTGCCCATATGGTCAAGAATTTTTTGACTCTTTTTCAACCCTTTTCGCTCATGGATTTCTTTTGCGCCAAGTCCACCATAAAGCCCCATATACCCATAGTTCTGAAAAACGGCATAATCCTTAGGTTCAACCACTCCGGCATTGTGAGCGGCGTCTGCCAGCGCAGCGTTATGGCGTTTCATCTCATTGCGGATTGCTAAGCGTTTTTGGTCCTCGGTAAGTTCCTCGTAGTTTTCTATAAGTTCCTGTTGGCGAGTTTTGACAGCAAAATAAGATTGACCGACGGCTATTACTTCCTTGCGCGGATCACCGTTCATTACAATGAGATAACATGCATAACGAGAAAGCATATAATCGTCAATCTCGCGCTCCGCACCGGATCCGAGTTCAACCATTTTGCTGACGTCAGCAAAATGGTCCTCCGGTTCAAAACCGCTGTTTTTGCAAGCCAACTTGGCACGTTCTATTGCTTCTTTGAAATTACGCCATTGAGAATAGTCTAAAACTGTCTGAAGCTCTCTCGCAAGCCAATATTCCTGGTTATCTTCGTTGATGTGTTTTATGCTTTCGAATGTTTGCTCGCTATATGTAGTCATTTCTGTATTCACAGTCCCAGCTCCTCCATATACTTTTTCATCTGTGCTTGCACTTCGGCAAGCTCCGCCTCGATATTGGCGATATTTTGTTTCACTTCGTCAATATCTATGAGTTCTTCTTCCTCAAAGGTGTCAACATATCGAGGAATATTAAGGTTATAATCATTTTCTTTTATTTCCTCAAGAGTAGCAACATGGCTGTATTTATCTTCGCCGGTGAAGTTAATATCGCTTTTATAAAGCTTGTATGTATTAACAATGCGTTCCACATCACATTCGCGCAAAATATTCTGGTTTTTACCCTTTTCAAAATTGCCGTCACCGCTTGCATCAATAAACAGGACCTTATTATTATTGCCTCGGTCCTTGCGGAAGATAAGAATACACGCAGGAATACCGGCACCATAGAAAAGATTTGCAGGCAAACCGATTACTGCATCAAGAAAATTGAAGTTTTCAATAATAGTCCGACGAATTCTGCCCTCGCTTGCGCCACGGAACAATACACCGTGAGGAAGGATAACCCCCATACGTCCGTTTGCATCGTCCAGACTATGAAGCATGTGCATCACGAATGCATAGTCGCCCTTGGATGTCGGTGGAATACCCCAATCAAAACGGCGGTATGGGTCAAGTTCAGCGCTCATTTTGGGCTTTTTGCCCTTGGCATCTGTTTCCGCATCACCTAAAAAACCGCTGTCCCATTTATCAAGCGAAAACGGAGGATTCGCAACAATGCATTGAAATTTCATAAGCTTATCATCTTCGATATTCCCGGGGTTTGCAAGTGTATCGCCATGCCAGATAACAGCGTCATCCACATTATGCAGGAACATATTCATTCGGCAAAGAGCCCATGTCTGCATATTCTTTTCCTGTCCGTAGATACGTGCTTTTCCACTCGGGATTTGCTTGAACGCCTTTAATAATAAACCGCCGCTGCCGCAAGTAGCGTCATAAATACGGTCATTTTCCTTCGGCTGCACCAATCGTGCAACAAGGTCAGATACTTTATTCGGCGTATAGAACTCGCCTCCTTTTTTGCCTGCGTCGGACGCAAAGTTGGCAATCATATATTCGTAGGAGTCGCCTATAATATCGTCGCTGTTCAGCTGAGATGGCCGGAGGTCAAGGTCCTTAAAATCTTCCAACAGGTTTTTAAGAATAGCATTTTTCTCTTTTGGTTCTCCGAAATCAACGGTTGAATTAAAATCGATAGCACGAAAAACATTATGAAGTTTTGCGCTGTTATTATTTTCAATAGCGGCAAGAGCAACATTGATTTTTTGACCGATTTCGGCGTCATTGCGATTATTGTAGAGGTAGGTAAAGGTAGAGGTCTCATCCATAACAAATCGTTCTCGACTCATAGCGCGTTCAACTCTGCGCAAATCGCCATCGTATTGCTTTACATATTTTTCTCTGGTTTCCGCATACACGTCGCTCAAGTATTTCACGAACAGCATAGACAAAATGTAATCTTTATAGCGTGAGCTATCAATTTTTCCGCGAAAGCTATCGCAGGCACTCCAGAGAACTTTTTCAATACTTTGCTTTGTAGTCATTTTTAATTACCCTTCTTTACGGAATCGTAGATTTTATTAACTAATAATTTGTTGTATATTTCTTTTTGAGCAGTCAGTTTATGCAGCAACTCAAGCTCTTTTTCGGAAAGAAGCTGTATTTTTCCAATTAGCTGTTGTTCATTCAGCGGCAAATCTCTTATGGGCAATGCACTGAAAAACTTAGAGCTTATTGTTCCGAAAGCGCCGCTGCCGCTTATGTTTTGCAGAATTTTCTGTCTCGTGGATTCGCGTTTCAATATCCACAATATGTATTCAGGGGAAGCAACCGTCTTATCTACCCGTATAATCGCAAAATGCGACGGAACCAAGTAGTGGCACCAATCTTCATGCGTAATCATAATGGCTGTGTACGGTGCGCTCAACCTTACAAGGATATCGTCCATCTGCGTAAAGTATTCCTGCTTTAGTAAATCAGTCGTTTTAAAGGTTTCCGCATATTGTAAATCAAGATATCCGGCACTTGCCGCGCATTTTAGATTCAACAATTTGTATTCATGTATTTTAGTAGCATTTTCATCGGCTTTTTTTCTTGTGGCTACGATTCCCGTTCGAATCGTAGCAATATTCTCAAGTAGCATATCACACCTCTAAATTTGCACTGGGTATTTTGTGATTTCGATATTATTATAAACCGGTGCGTGACTTTTGTCAAGCTTTTTTGTCACGATAAAAATGTGATTTTAAGACGACCATAGCAAATGGAGAGTTGATTTTTCAACTGTCCATTGATAATAAGTGCCAATTTTTTTATCGGTTATTTATATATCAATACCCGATTGACTATCTCCTCTGCGCGGTGACGGATATTGCTTATTCGGCGTACCCATTCCATTTGATCAGTGGCTTTTAGGCGCTCGGTGACATTTTCGTTTTTCGCTATGTCGCATACGAGCTGA
>ERZ772819.1368-NODE-1368-length-19629-cov-11.716001_pt1 | contig 19629 bp, 24 predicted proteins | sample MGYA00580860_ERZ772819 | MGnify/ENA primary metagenome ERZ772819 (study PRJEB29015, sample SAMEA2737683) | human gut metagenome | biome: human gut; feature: human-associated habitat; material: faeces | place: China | collected 2012 ...
TTAAGCTTCGTATGTATGAAATGGGGCTTACCCAAACAAAACTGTCAGAATTGTTGAATGTAAGTCCTTCCCGGATTAGCGAATACCTTTCAGGTAAATGTGAGCCAACCTTGAAAGTTGCTCGTGAGATAAGTCGGAAGCTGAATATTGATGCTAATATTGTGTTAGGAGTATAAATTCAAAGAATAAACTACTATGGAAAAGAAATATCAAGTGTTTGTTAGTTCAACTTATCAAGATTTGCAAAAAGAACGACAAGAGGTAATGCAGGCTCTTTTAGAACTTGATTGCATACCTGTTGGAATGGAATTGTTTCCAGCAGCTGATGACGACCAATGGACTCTAATAAAAGGGCTTATTAGTGATTGTGACTATTATGTTTTAATAGTGGCAGGTAGGTATGGATCTATAGATAGAAAAACAGGGAAAAGTTATACGCAAATGGAATATGAATTTGCTATTGAAGAGGGGATACCTGTAATTTCATTTGTGCACAAAGAACCCGGTAACATTCCTGCATCAAATACAGAAGCCACAGATGAGGGGAAAAACAAATTGAAGAATTTTATTGAATTAGTTGAGAAAAAAATGTGTCAATTTTGGACGTCCCCAGAAGATTTAGGATCGAAAGTAAGCAGAAGTTTAGTGAAATTGATTAAAGCTAAACCTCGTATTGGCTGGATAAAAGCAACTCAGGCATCCTCTTCTGAAGCTAATAAAAAGATTTTAGATTTAAAATTAGAAAATGATAAACTGAAGGATGAAATAGAGAAATTAAAAACAGCTTCGGCATCTCCTTGTGGAAATTTTCAGCAAGGAGAGGATTATTATACAATTTCTTATACACTATATGGCCCAAATGATGATGGCGATGATGTTCCTGAAACATATAAAATGACTTGGAATGAGCTTTTCGAATATATCCTTCCTGAAATGATAGATCCTGTTGGCGACTCAGAAATAGATAACATTTTATGTTCTTTTTTACAACATGTCTCCTCTTTGAAGTATTCTAATGTGCCTATAGAAGAATTATCTGCAGAAATCTCAAACAGTGATTTTAAGAAGATAAAAATACAGATGTTAGCTTTAGGTATTTTGCATCCGGTTAAAAATAGATTACAAACGGAAACAAAGTGGAAATTATCTGAATATGGCTATAATTTAATGATTAAATTGATTGCTTTAAAAAAATAATATTATGGGGCCTGCTTCCATTAGGAAGTATAAAAGATTCAGGGCGTGGCAATGGTCACGCCTTTTTTACCATATTTATGACAATTGATTTATTGTCGTATATTACCTATCTGATTATTTCTCATTCTCTTTATTAAGATCGAATTTTACCGTAGTAATTTATAAATCAAATTCATACGGTATGACAATCTTAGAGCAAATTTTGGCAGGACTACAACAGAAATTCACAGGGGTGGACACTGCTATCTTAACCCGAATTGCCACCAAAAAGGCAGAGGGTGTGACGGACGAGACAAAGGTAAACTCCATCGTTGAGGGTATCAGTTTTTCGGACGTGTTAAATTCCTATGGCGATTTCCGTGCCGGGGATGCTTCCAAGACCGCAGTTTCCAACTACGAGAAGAAACATAACCTTAAAGACGGTAAGCCAATCGAGACTACCACAACCACTAAAACGGAAGAGAATAAAGACGATGTGCCTGCATGGGCGCAAGCTTTAATTGATTCCAACAAGAGCCTTTCTGATAAGCTAACACAGTTTGAAACGGAGAAGGCTCAAGCAACACGTAGCCAGCAGATTTTGGCAAAGGCAAAGGAGTATGGTATTCCCGAAAACTACGCCAAACGATGCGCCATCAAGGACGATGAGGACTTGGACGCATACTTCAAGGATTTGAAGCAGGAGTTCGCAAATGACGGCTTCAAAGGCGTAACCTCTCCCGAATCAGCGGAAGCGAAGATTGAGAAAGAATCTGAATCTATCGCTAAGATGATTGATGAGGGGACGAAAACTATTGTTGAACAAAACAAGAATTAATTATGTCAGCAGGATTTAAGTATGACTTGGTTCCGCCCGTTGAGCAAGAGGAACGCTACGATGTCCAGACCGGCATTCGTAGACGTGGTCCGTTCAAACTTGATACGCAGAACCTGGTAGTGGGAAGTTTTCTTCCCGGATTTACACCGATTTGTGCGGACTTGAAAAACAAGTTCGCTTATGCGGTAATCAATGTGAGAGTTGTGGAAGCCTATACCACTGGTGGAGAGGCTTTGTCTATCAAAGTAGCCAAGAACTCTTTGGCTTATGTGGGTATGTTTGTCGGAAACGGCAAGAAAGGTGCAGAAGTAACGGCAATTGATAAGTCTAATGCCAACTACGATGTATTGACTATCAAGGCTGCTTTTGGTGAGAATATTGCCAAAGATGCTGTATTATTCAATGCGGTTGCAGTTGATGGTTTAAAGCAAAAGCATGTGGCTAATTCGGCTCTGTTTAACCGTACAAAGGTTGAGGACGGAATCACATTGGTTTCATTGCTTCGTACAGCCGCAGAAATTGAACCCTCAAAATTGGTTATGCCGTTCTCCGAGAACGATAAAGCCAACATGAAGGGATGGTTTGAGTTTAACGAGTAAGGAGGTAGGACATGTTTTTAACGATTCAAACATTATTCGATGATGCGAACATTGTTTCCGCTATCATCAGACGTGTGAACCAGACACGCAAGGACACAATCTATTGGCAGCAGTATCTTACTTTCCGCAGAGTGACTACTCGTGTGTTCAAAGACTATATCGGTTCTGTAACCGGAGTTATGGCTGGCTCCATCAATTCTCGTTTTGGAGAAAAGCCCATTCGTGAACGCAGGAATATCGGTTCCGGATATGGTGAGATTGCCTATTTGGGTGATGCTTATCAGATGTCTATTGACCGTCTTTCCGAATTGCAGGATTTGATTGACAAGTTCAATGCAGCTAAGCCAGCCGACCAAAAGGCTGCAATGGAAGAAATTGTAAATTTCCTGGCAGACGACTACCGTCAGATTACCCTTGCCGCCCACAAGCGTATGGATATTATTGTCGGTGCGCTGTTGATGCTTGGTGAAGCCACCGTTTACAACAAGGATGCTGCAATCACTTCCGGTCAGACCAATAATAAACTGCTGGAGATTACCCTTCCGTTCAATTTTATCAAGCCGAAAAGTGGAGATGTGGTTGTGGACGGAAAGAATATGTTTATCTCTTATTTGAGAGAGAAACTTCATTCCTTGGCACCGGACTATGGCGTTTATGCCAAGATGGTTATGACTCGTGCATCTTTCAACAAGCTTATTCTTGGTTCATCTGAATTTGGTGAGCAATACAAGATGATTCTTGGTTCTAATGAGATGAAGTTGAGTACGGGATTGGTTTCCTCTTCTTTGGCTTCCGAAGTGTTCACCGGCATTGGTCTGCCTCGCATCGAAATCAAGGAGGACTACGTGAAAGACCAGACGGGAAAAAACGTGCAGATTTACGCGGATAATCGTATTACTCTGTTACCTTCTGACAACATTGGTTATATGCGTCATCATACTCCGTATGAAGCGACAGACCCAGTACAAGGACGTACTTATATCCCGTCAGAGGGGCAGATGCTTATCTCTAACTATCGTGACAAAAACGGTCGCTACATGGAATATACGGCAGAGTGGATTCCGCAGATTTCCAATCCAGATTTGATTACTAATTTCGATTTGAGCGAAATTGCATCCATCCAATCAGCATAAGGAGGTAGGATATGAAAGTAAAGGTTATATCAGTTTTCCGCGACAAGTTCACCGGAAAGTATTATACTCCCGGTGAAGTGATTGAAGTTGCTGAAGAATCTCGTGTGCTGGATATGGAGAGTCGTAAACTCGCTGAACGGGTTGAAGCAAAAAATACCGAAGTGAAAGCACCTGAAGAAAAGAAGGAGGTGAAAATCTCCCTCTTTGAGAAAGAGTTCGAGAAAAAGACTTTGGTTGATGCTTTGAAGTCCATCGGCGTACAGGCTTCCGGCAATATGAAAGAGGAAACTCTTTTGGCTAAGGTTGCAGAACTGGATGAAGAATCAACAGCCAAACTGAAAGAAGCATTAGGTATCGAGTAAAAGGATAGGGTAGTGCTTCTACCCTTCCATTGTCTAATTTTATAAATCAGAAAAGAAATGAAGAATTTTATTTTTGCCATGTGTGGCTTTTTAATGATGTCTTTGGTTTCGTTGAGCGTGCAGGCAGCAAGTGTGGAATCTCCCAAGTGTGAATATATGAATCTATCCGTTGATGTTGATTTACCAGATATTCAGTTTATCACTTTGGAAACGGCTCCGGCTGATTGTGTTGTACTGACCATGACGCATCCCGTGTTTTTGGTTGCAAATAACCCGGCTATGATGTGTTCGATGAAAGAGGAAACGGCTATTCAAGGAAAACAAATTTCAGTCCCTAAATTACCGTTCCGATACGTGTTCAAGTCGAAATATTTGAACCATTATAGCTATACCGCATATAGCAAACTGATTACACCATATTAAGATGACGGTAAACGACTACATACAGCAGAAGTTCCAGACCTTCGGCATTAACTTGTCGGAGGCTGACCTTTTGGATATGTGTCTTACCTCGAAGATAAGCGGAGAGGATGAGATGAATGAGGATTGCTACGATCGTGTCTCTGTGGCGATGGCGAAGTTCATCCCCTCTCTTTTACTTCGGCCCACATCTATTGGGGAAAGTGGTTTCTCAATGTCTTGGGACATTAAAGGGATTAAGGACTACTATTCTTTCTTGTGCAAGAAGTACGGACTGAAAGACGAACTCAATACCGATAAACCCAAAGTCAAGTTCTTATGATATTCGCTCCACATAGATTAATGGTCAAGGTCGTGTCCGGTCCGTCATTTGACGAGGATATGAACCCGCTCCCCCCGAAAGAGGATTGGAAAGACTTTGGTTCCTGCCGGTGTGATGATAATGGCGTGATGAAGCAAATCTCCGTAAACGGGGTAATGTACGACTATAATTATCATGTTGTCTATGAGGGTGGGATACTAAATGCTGGTACCGAGGTGAGAATCCTGGACGGGGAAAGTGTGAGAGCTGAAGGAAAGGTCATCAAGTCCGGTAAGTCTAACTATTTCAAGTATGCGGAAATATGGCTGTAGATTTTGACTTCTCAGATGTTGATGCGGCCTTTGATGAGTTCTATGAAGAGGCCAAAGAAGCGATGATTGAGGTAGGAGAGGATGCTGTTCAGTACGCTAAGGATAATGGGGATTATCAGGATCACACCGGTACACTTCGAAAATCTAATGAATACGAGGTTGACGAAACAGGACTGACGCTGAAGAATGAGACAGAATACGCATCTTATGTGGAAGCAAAAGGATTTGAAGTATTGAGTGGTGCCGCCTTGGAAGCGGAGAAACGATTAAAAGAAAAGTTTGAATGATAGTAACAGGCGACATAGAAACTATTTTGGTTCGGGACTTGAAGCCGTTTGGTATCCCTACTTACAAGAAGGACGCAATACCGGAAGGGGAAGTTACCGAAGAAAGGATAACCGTTATCCCGAAAGAACCCAAACCGGGAACTTATTGGATTAAAGGTTTCGTTGAAGTTAATTTCTGTGTACCTGATATTAATGGAATGGCAAACAAAAGTAGATTAACCGAATTAGAGCGGCAAGCGTCTGGTTTACGTTCTGTTTCCTCTTTTGACGGTTCTACCTATCGTTACAAAGTCTATTCTACCCATCAAGAAAGAGATGTACCGCTAAAGTGTCATTTTGTGAATGTGAAAATAATGTTTGAAATTTTAAATGTGAGATAATTATGGCAGAGAATAAAAAAATTGTGGTGGTAAACCTTCAGAAGCTGGAGGTTGCGCCGATCGGGGCTGGTGGTGCCGAAGGTTCTGTTTTTGAAGAAGTCCCGGTAGTTCATGAGGACACCTTCACTTATGAGGATGAAGATCCGGAGGTTAAGGATTACAAAGATGTAGCTGGAAATACCTATTATTCCTCTAAAAAGCCGGGTGCGGTTAAGATCAATGCTTCTATTGGTATGTATGATCTTGAGACTAAGGCTAAATTCCAAGGTGGTAAGTTTACGGCGGGGTCAGAGAGTAAGCCGGGCACATGGGAGCGTGCCGACCATGTAGAGAGTAAAGAGTTTACCGTCCGTGCCACAACTGAAGATGGTGTGAAAATTATTTTTCCTCGTGCCGGTGTTTCTGCTTCTGGTAAAGCGAATGAAAAGGCAATTGGCTTAGCCCTTGTTTTTACGGCGTTGAAACCAACCAAAGCCGGTGTTCCTATTGAGCGCTGGGAAGACGGGGAGGATACAACTTTGGGTGGATAAGTTAATGACGAGGGTGAGCAATCACCCTCTAATATTTAAACTATGAGTGAGGTTTCAAAAAACATATCAGAGTTACTTTCCGGTACTTATGGAAAAGCTATTGTTGTAGGGGGAACAGTATATGTAATCAAAGCTCCTTCTATCAAAGTGATAATGAGGGCTACCCAATATTTAAGTAAGGTCGATTTACCGGAGAATGGCACTGTGCGGGAATTAATGAAGGTCGCTCCTGCCAATTTGGAGAATATCGTCAAGGGACTTTCATTCTTGGTGGTTGGTGATGTCCCGAATTATCAAAAAAGAGCTGAAAGCCTCGAACGGCAGATGCTTTCAGGTTCTAAAGAAGAATTATTGCAAGCGTATTTTGTCGCTTTTGAGTTAATAACCGGACGTGATTTTTTCGTAGTCTGCCAGTTAGCGATGGAGCTGGCAAATCTAACAGTAAAACCCAAATAGTAGGAGGAAATACCATCGTAGGAAGTATTACCTTATTTATGGAAAATTTGCATCTTTCTTACAGGGAGGTGTATGAGGATCTTCCTTATCTTCTTTTGCTCTTGATGAGTGCTGATAAACCGAGAGCTGTCTATGAGGACAAAGAAAAAAAAGAAGTAATAAAAATGTCGGGGAAGGATCTTATGAGACAGAAAAGAGGCGGGTAGCAAAAATGAAGATTTTTGCCATATACATTAACGGAATAGCCTCTCCCATAAAAATATAAATAGATATATGTAAGCAGTGATTAAAGCTATGACTTTAAATAAGAGAAATAACCAAGGTATGCAATTAAATGACTCTGGTTCATGTACTATTTGTTCTTCATCATCATTGTTATAATGCTTCCATAGATAATAAATATACCAAGTAAATGTTTGTATTAAGTATTGACATAAGTCTAATGCTAAAGATATAATTAAAAAAATAACAGGTTCTAATAATTCATTGGGGATTATAGGCGAATGGTCATCTGTTATTTTAAAGATCCAAATAATACCTATCCCGGCAAATGCTAATTGGCGATTAACGTCACTTAGCTTGCCGGATAGTTCTTCGTAGGCTTCTCTTATCTCTGATAACTTCATTTTTATTTATTACTTTTGGGAGATCTTGGGCCAGTGCCTCTTACTTCTGTAGGCTTGGGTTCTGTACGACTAAGATTTCCGCCTTCCTTTTTTGAAGGAACTGAAGTGGAGCGTGAATTTCGCTGTGGACGTGGTGCTTGTTTGGGATTACCGGTGCTTTTTTGTACCATGATGTTTGTTATTTCATTTTTAATTCATCTATATTGAAACGATTGTATTGTGGTAAGTTATCGTCCAAATGTTCGGGGCGACAGCTAACATAACCCGTAACCTCTGATCGGCCAGAATCGACATTGTATATTTTTTCGACTTTATCAATATAGTATTCTTTATTGCTTTTCAGATGTATCACGATGTCACCTTCTTTAAAATTATTGCAACCCATATACTTTAGCCTCCTATTTTAAATTTAACAATTTACAAATCTATCTAACAAAATCGAAGAAAGCAAGCAGATCCCTTGAAAATTTGTTCGGGCAAGATTTTTTTCTTGGTATATTATTTGTATTACTGAAGTATCTGTGATTGGTATAATGCGCTGATATGTGTTATGTATCTATCTCAAAGAAAAATACAGAGGTTAGTTAGGTTTATAAGCAATGTAGTCTAACTCAAATGTATTTTCTTTGAGAACTATATCATATAGTTGAACATTTTTATAGGGAAGCATTTCCACCAAGGAAGATATTGTTTTCTTTTGATCCTTATTCAGCCCACTACCAAAATAAATGGCTTTAATCTTATTCTTTTCAAAATAGTGTAAACCATGTTTGGGGCTAATGAAACGTGTTTCTTCTTCATTTTGCCATGCTTCTTGCTTTAATATAAGTAAATCTGCTGGTTTAAAATGATCTTTATCTAAAGGATTACACTTAGGGAAATGGCTTATATATTTTACCGCATGTTTTTGTGGATCAGCTATGAAACTATGCTTTTCAATACATTCTTTATGAACAAAATGTAGACTTTCGTCAAAAGCGATACAAACACCTTTACTTGAATTTGCATAATGAGCCCACATATATACATTTAATAAATTACTTAATGATGTAAAGCAACATACGCCTTTGTTATCATATTGATAGTCGTTTATTTTGTTTAACCTTTGCTCTAACTCGTATGGTGAGTCTATGTATTTTTGTATGATATCTGAATTTGGAGAAATAAATTCTGCAATTGTCCTTTCTAATTCTTTTTTGTTGAGATTATCAATCTTATACCTAAATCTGGCTTCAAATGGATCGTTGAAGTCTTCCACTTTAGAAAAGTAGAGTTGTCCATTGATAATGGAACTAAGTAGAAATTCTGAATACTTGAAAAATTTGTATAGCATCTTCTATTCCTCCATCTTAAACCTCGTTCCACACTTAGGGCAGATGATCGTGTTGGGATCGGCCGGCTTGGAAGCAAACAGTTCGGTGACATCGCAGCCTATCGCATCTGCAATTCTTAAAAGAATTTCTGTTGAAGGATTCCCATTGATATGTGTACTTAACGTAACACGAGTAATGTTCATCTTTTCAGCCACCTCATTGACTGAAGTACCATATTTCTTCATGGTTTCTTTGATAATCAGTTTGTCTATCATATAAATGTGCTATTATTTTTTCACAAAGTTACATTTATTACTGTGATGTAAAACGATAGTATTACTAAATGATGTTAAATGTATTATTATAACACTTCTTTTTCTTGCTTATGTAAAATGATGATATTACATTTGCATCATCAAATAATCAATAAAGCATATACAGCTATGACAAACGAAGATTACATGAACGAAGAACTTACTTCTCTTTCTACAATGACGGACGAAGAGATTTGTGAAAAGTACAATCTGGATTCGGCAGACGAAGCAGAGATCTATATTCGTGAATATTGGACTTGCATAGCTTGAAACGATTACACATAAACAACTAAACATAAACGATTATGAGCACTACATTTAAAAACAGCATGAGAGAGGTAATGAGCACAGCTTGGCGTTTCTTCAGAATCACAGGCGAGAGTTTTTCAGAGTGTTTAAAAAGAAGCTGGTTGCTTCTGAAACTAAAAATACAGATGAAGAAAAGGACGGTTCAATTCTTCTATCAGAAAGTAAACGGTGAGATCCGTCAAGCGTTTGGCACAATGAAAGACGAAGTGATTGCCGATAAGATCAAAGGCAACGACACCCGTAGAAAGAATGACGATCTCTTTACCTATTGGGATTGCGAGAAAGAAGCATTCAGGTCATTCAAGAAGTTTAACCTTGTAAAGATAGCATAGTTATGGTAACAGATTACGCCGGCAGACGCGTTCTGCCACTGTCAGATAAAGAAACTGCTCAATTAGTGAGTTATTCAGAGAGGTGTCAACCGTATTATGCTTTTGATGAAGTGGTATTTTGTAAGTTAATAGACCTTGTTCTACCCGAAATAAGATGCAATTTATATATCGGTAATAATGCGGTTTACAGATACTTGAAAGAGAAGCTCAACCTATTTGTAGGCAAGTATTATCCGAACGGATTTAAAGAGAACACTCAAAGCGACTATCTGTTTTTTAGAAATGAGTTAGTAAAGAAAGTACAGTGCCCTCGAATACATTGCAGTTTCAAAGATTACAATAGGGTTGAGAAAGATTTATTCATCATGCTTATGCGTTCTTGCAGAGATTATATATATGCCAATTTCACAGAAGAGGCAGAGGATAAATTTATAAAGTCCTTGTACAAGATAAGCCTTATGGCCTCTTAACACGATTATCAAAGGCCGTCCGAACCACTTTTGGGGCGGCCTTTACCTAATTTACGACAATGAGTCTATTGTCGTTTTTAAGGGTTGAAAATATTTTTTGAAAGATTTGGTAGATGATAATTTTGTGATATGAAAACAATCCGGGTGCGTGGCTGCTACCAGATAAGATATTAAAGGGCATTGATTATAGTTGTAGGCAGCCACAATAGACAACTTTAATCTTTGCCCTTTGCTTTTTCTTGTCAAGCGAGACTGAAAGGGCAAGGTAGGACGGCATACTTCGGGGTTCGAATCCCCGGCTACCACTTCGGTCAAAATAAAATCCTCAAAGGTTGTACTTGACCGATCTACCAATGAGGATAGTTTAAAACTTTCTAATAGCGCAAAGTTATGGATTCAGAAAAAGAAAACAAAGAAAAACGAAGTATTTTTTCGTATCAAGGCATTGACATTTCGATATGTGAGTTTAGTAATATGGTGTATGTTAACTGCTCACAGGTAAGCAAGCATTTTAAACCGGCTATTTCAACATGGCTAAGGCATAACGATATGATTGAAGAATATTGCGTGTCTAAAGGCATGAAGAAGAATCAGGTTGTCAGGGCTTTTATGTGGCTATGTGAAGATATTGCCCTTGCTTACTCAAAAGAAGTTGGCAAAGAGTTCTACGAATGGCTGAAAGTAAAAATAAGTGAGTTTAAGAATAATGAAGTTGTAACAATAAAATCAAATGATATGGTAGTACAATTAACAAAATCAAGTACCAGCAATGAAATCAAGGATTATTTCAATGCTGTTTTAATGCTGTCAAAGCAAAAAGAAGAATATCCGGTTAATCTGGATGAAGTATGGCCAATAGTGTATTCCGCTAAGGAAAAAGCAGTAAGAGCTTTGGTCTCGGATACGCAATTTATAGAAGGTGTTGACTATCAGGTTTTAGCCCAAAATGGCGAAAACCCTATGGGAGGTAGACCTGCGAATGAATATAAACTATCTGTTTCTTGTATGGAATTTTTCATTGCCCGTAAGGTACGTTCTGTTTTTGAAGTTTATCGTCAGGTCTTTCATCATACGGTAAATAATCAAAAGATGGTTTCGTCTTCGCCTTTGGTCGAAGTTAAAACGAAAATCGCTACCGCTGATTGGTTGGCGAAATTTTTACGCTTGAATGATTCGTCTAAACTGGCACTGGCAAAAACAATAGCCGATCCTTTGGGGTTGCCAACCCCGGATTACACAGAATCGAAAGATCAACTTCTTTCTGCCACTGAATTATTAAAACGAGTTGGTTCTTCATTGACTGCTCAAGGATTCAACATGAAAATGAAAGCGAAAGGTTTTATAACCGAATTAGAGCGTCAGTCCCATAAAGGCGTTAAGAAGTTTAAGTCTTTGACTGATTCGGGTTTACAGTTTGGTGAAAATCAAGTGAACCCCAATAATCCGAAAGAGACGCAACCCTTGTATTATGCTCATCGGTTTGATGATTTGCTTTCGATGTTAGGCTAAAAATAACGCGCACCCACTTTTCACGATCCGGGTGCGCTATATTGAAACCTATATTGTGAGTACAAAAGGATAATTTTTTTACTTTTAGCAGATCATATATATGGCACTGCCAAGAAGGATGAATAGAAGTATGACACTGGCACAACCCGCATTCTTTGTACCTAATGTGCTTTCATTAGTTTTGTCGCTATCAAGAAAGTGTCTTCCACATTTTGGACAAGAATTTAAGTCTCCATTGTATATTTTATTACATAAGGGGCATTTATAATTGTATTTGGAAAAAAATTCTCGTTTTGAAACATTGATTCCTTTAGGTAATTCTACATTATGTTTTGTCTCGAATGATTTTTTGTCGATATATGAATCCCCTGCTTTAAATCTATTTCCACATTTCAAACATGTGATTTGTACGTCTTTACTTCCAATAGTACCAGCAAGCAAACCGATTCCTCCTGCGACCACCGCTCCGGCTAAAGCCTTTCCTCCACTGAATCCCTTTTGTTCCGTGTGAAGTTCTCGTGAATGACATTTAGGGCAACAAAGATATTCTTCATCCTGTACAGGCTGATTCATCGGATTACCGCAGTGAGGGCAACTAATCGCCTTGTCACTTATCTCTTTATCACATTCGGGACAGTTTATTAGTGCCATAATAGTTTGTTTTCAGCAAAAATACCTTAAAAATATATATAAGCAAATTATTTTACGACAATAAAAGCATTGTCATGTATCCATTGGATAAAAAAGGCAGGGTGGGAGTTCTCTTGTTTACTTTTATCAAAAAAACGATATGGCGAAACTTGAGTTTAATATTAAAGCAAACAAACAGCCTGTTGATGAGTTGTATAACTCTATCAATAGAATAAAGAAGCTGATGGAAAACTTCAACCCTTCCGATTCTAGGTTTGAAGAGTGGATTAAACATCTTGGGGAATATCCTAAGAAACTGAAGGAGAGCGCCGATGAGATTGAAAAGATAAAAGCCAAAATCGCATCATTCAATAATTGGGATGATAAAAAGGGGTTGGATAAGTTGGCAAAACAGCTTGAAACAGCGAAAGATAAGTATGATTTATTAGCTCAAAAGACAGTGGATACGTTTAATGAGCTTCAGTCCTCTACGAATAGGGCATCTGCTGAATTACTATCCTCGCAGAAGAATGTCGATTCTATCACATGGAAATTGATTGATCAGAAAAAGGTTGTCGCTGACCTTCAGTCGGAGATCCGGAGATTGAATGAGGCTTATCGTTCTGCGGATAAAGAAAATAAGCCGTTAATATCCGCACAGATAACAAGCAAAAAGACGCAACTTGAGGATGAGCGTGTTTCTTTGAATAACCTGAGAGCTGAACAGGAGCGTGCAAGATTGGCGGTGAAGGGCTTGAAGGATGAAATGTCTGGTTACGACCGGGCGATTAGTAATTTAACGAACGCCCAAGAGAAAAACGAAATTTCTCTGAAAAAACTTCTTGCGACTTTTGGTGGTATCGCCGCCATGAAGAGTTTTATATCCGATATGGTGCAGGTTCGGGGCGAGTTTCAGAAAACTCAGATGGCCTTCGAGACGATGCTTGGCTCCAAAGAGAAAGCAGATATGCTCATGTCTCAGATGGTACAGACCGCCGCCAAAACCCCTTTCGATCTGCAAGGCGTAGCCAATGGAGCGAAACAGCTTCTTGCCTATGGTACAGCCGCCGAGAATGTAAATGACACTCTTGTGCGATTGGGTAATATCGCATCGGGTCTGTCTATTCCGCTTGGAGATCTTGTCTACCTTTATGGCACGACCCAGACTCAAGGCCGCTTATTTACTCAAGATGTCCGGCAATTCATGGGACGAGGTATACCTTTGGTGAAAGAATTAGCTTCTATGCTTGGCAAGACAGAAGAAGAAATAAACAAGATGGTCACTGCTGGCCAAATCGGTTTTACGGAGGTTGAAAAAGTCATAAAGAAAATGACAGACGAGGGCGGTCAGTTCTACAATCTGATGGAAAAGCAGTCTCAGACCCTGTCCGGCCAAATATCGAATTTGGGTGATGCTTGGGATCAGATGCTTAATTCAATAGGAGAGGATACGCAAGGGGTGGCATCTGCTACGATTTCAATGGCTACTGGAGTTGTAGAGAATTATGAACAAGTCGGTAAAGTCCTTGTGTCATTGATAGGGCTGTATGGTACTTATAAGGCGGCAACAATAGCTTTAGGGGTCGTTGAAAATATAAGATATCAGGCCACACTTGCCCAGATGGCTGGCATGACAAAGATGCAGGCGGTAACGGATATCTTAAGGGCAAAAACAGACCTGTTAAACAAAACAATGCTATCTAATCCTTATGTCTTACTTGCCACTATCGTAGCCAGTTTTGCCGCTACTATGTGGGTTCTACATGATAGCACAACCGCTGCCGAGAAAGCTCAAAAGCAACTTAATAAAGAACAAGAAGAAGCTGCACGTAAGAAACAGGAACTAACTTCTAAAACCGATAGTCTGATCTCAAAGATAAACAGTGAGACAGAATCCGTTTATTCACAAGTTAAGGCATACAAAGAGCTTATAAAGTTATTTCCTGAACTTGGAAATATGACTTTTGAAGAGTTTAAGAGTTTGCCGCAGGATCAGCAGAAGAAAACGCTCTCTAACATTTCCGAAAAAAGAGAGGTTGAGGATGCTATTGGTGCTTATGAGGCAGATTTGAAAAGGATAGAAGAGCTTAAAAAACAGATAAAAGAAGTAGGAGAAGAGGTTACTTATTCTCAAACTTCTTCTAATGTTAATAAATTGCAGAGATTGCGTAAAGAGCTTGAGGAAATTAATAACCTTGCGAAGCTTCACAAAGAAGAGATTGATAAGATAAAAGAGGCCCAATGGGAAGCCAATACCCCAGTCGAAGAGAAGGTCAAGCATTATGAAGATGTGAAAAAACGTCTTGTCGAGGAAAAGGATGAGCTTGAAAAAACTCTGACAAAATCAGAGGATATAGCTTCTGTATGGATGGGGTTGCCTGATATTATCAATAACGTTAAGCTTGACGCTTTAAATAAACAAATTGATGAAACAACAGGTAAGATAAATTCCCTTACGGGGAAAGATGTTTCGGTTGTTAAGAACAAATCTTATTGGGAAAAGCAAAAACAAGAAGCAGAGGCGGCTCGTGACGCTTTGGATATATCAGAAAAGAACTCTGAAAGATGGAATAAGTATACTCGTGAGATTCAACAGGCACAAAAGGAGATAGCGAAGTATGATACAACAGGTAAGGCTGATAATGAAGCAGCAAAGCGTCTAAAACTCCAACAAGAGCTATCCCGATTCATTCTTGACAGTGAACTCAAACTCCAATCCGCTCGTGTCGCCGCTATGGAAGACGGTAAAGCCAAGCGTATCGCCTTGGCCGAACAGGAAACTAAGGACACTATTGCCGCCATCCAAAAGGAGAAAGAAGAATACCAGAAGAAGGTGAAAGAAATAAAAGGCAAAGAGTCCCCCGCAGTCCTCGCTACCTTTGATAACCGTGAGTTGGCAGCTAAAGAGAAGGAGAGAGCGGATATCGCCCGGATTGAGAAAGAATACGCTGAGGAGTACAAACAGCGAGTAAAGACCTTGACGGATGTTTTTCTGAATGAAGAACAGCGCAAGTTGTCCTCTATAAAGGAGCGGTATGATAAGGAGCGTAAATGGGCTAACGAGCAGCTAAAGACAGGTGGAATGACCAAAGATGAGCACAAATCGTATACCACCAATATCGACAAGGCCCAGCAGCAGGAAACATATCGTGCTCTTTTAGACAATTTGAATGATTACAAACAAAAGGAGAAAGACCTTCGAGATAAGTGGGACACAGATATTGCCGTTGCTGTTGAATCAAAGGACGCTTATCTGGTCGCTAAACTGATGGAAGGTAAGCAAAAGGCTTTGTCCGCTCTTAACGGTCAGATGCTCCAAGAATCGGACGAATGGCAACAGTTATTCAGAAATCTTGATAATCTGACAGTTCAGCAGTTGGAGAAATTGAGCAATACCATTAAAGAAAAGGCCAAAGGATTAAAACTGAATCCTATAGATGCCCAGGCTGTAACCAATAGCTTAAAAGAGGTCGATGAGAAGATCCGAACGATGAATCCCTTCGGGTTGCTTTCTAAACACTTGAAAGAGTACAAGAAGGCCGAGGATGATGTAACAAAAAAGAATGCTCTTAAAGAGATGTTCCGGGATACTGCGGCATCTATTGATATGGTTAAGGGTGGATTTGATGCAGTCGTTGGTGGGCTTAATGAGATGGGCTTGGCTGGCGACGAGGCCACCCAACAGCTACTTAGCGATCTGTCAAATTTAATGGGTTCCGCCAGTCAATTGGCAACGAGCATCGCTTCTGCTAATCCTGTCGGCATCATACAGGGAAGTATTGGAGTTCTGACATCTGTCTTTAATATTTTCAATAATGACAAGCGTCACGAAAAAAAGATAAAAGCATTACAAGATCAGGTGGATGCGCTTGATAAGTCTTATGAAAAACTTGGTAAAGCGATAGATAAGGCTTATTCCAAAGATGCTTCCCAATTGATTGACCAGCAGAACAAACTACTGGAACAACAGAAAGTCCTTATCCAACAGCAAATTCGTGAAGAGCAGGACAAGAAGAAAACGGACAAGGATAGGATTAAGGATTGGCAGGAACAAATCGAGGAAATCAACGACGTCATAGCGGACAACAAGGAGAAGGCCGTGGACGCTATCTTCGGTGAAGACCTGAAATCCGCCATTGACAACTTCGCTAACGCACAAGCCGAAGCGTGGGCTTCCGGTGAAGACCGGGCAGAATCGGCAAAGGATACTGTCAAAAAGATGATGCGCCAGATGGTCACAGAATCCATCAAGGCAGCAACGGAATCTTCCGGTGCGATGGAGAAGATTCGTGACAAACTGAAGGAGTTCTATGCCGACAATGTCCTTTCCGGTTGGGAACAGGATTATATCTATAATATGGCGGAAGAACTGCAAAAAGAGATTAACAGGCAGTTCGGTTGGGCTGATAGCCTGATGAAAGATGAGGTGGAAGAACCGGAGAAAGAAGAAGTTTCTGAAAATTCCCTGAAAGGCGCGTATGCCAAAGCCTCCCAAGAAAGCATAAACCTGTTGGCCGGTCAGACCGGAGCCGTCCGTGTTCTGTTGGAAGACATCCGCGGCAGTATGCAACCGATCCGTGAACAAATGAGGCTGATCTATGATATGCAATCCAGAGGTTGGGAAGATGTGAAGGCCATCCGCGAACTATCAGATAAAGTGGAAAAGAATACCGATCGGATCGCCGAGAATACGAGAGAGATCAAAGAGGTTGCCGGTAAGATATCGGAGAACACCAGAGGCACGGTTGATGCCTTGGAAGGTACTATTAACGTAAAAGTAAAAATGTAGCATTATGGATAAAGAGTTTTTTGAGATAGCAAACCGGTTAGGTGCCTGCCGGTTGTTGCATGGCACGGAAAACAAAGAAGAGCTTATGCGCCTTCTGCTGACACCGCAGGGTACGGAGTTCTGCACGAAGAATAATTTCCCGTCTATGGAACAATTACGAGAGTTCCGGGGCAAGAAGGCCGAAAGCATGGGAATCTATATCGAGACGGACGTGAAACTGACGAATCCGGTGAAGGTATTCTTGGCCGGTTCCAAGGCAATCCTTCATTTTGATACGATCGGCCGCTACAACGTGATCCTGATGCACGGGGCGGAAGCCGAGATCCATGCGAGTAACTATGCCGTGGTGTTCGTAAAGAACGCTGGCGGTAAGGTAATAACTCATAAAGACCATACAGCACGTGTATTATGACAATAGATGGAAAAGACGTATATACTGAATGGGGGTGTAAATTATTGGAAGGTTCTTTTGATGATCTTCTGAAATACCCCAAACGTAAGGCAGTCAAATATAACAACTGGGCGGAAGCCGACGGAATCGATCCCGATCTCTCGGTTGTGGAGTTCGAACCTAAGACCGTCAAGTTGAAATTCCTCATGAAGGCAGAAACGCTTGAGCAGTTCTGGTCCGGGTATAGAAAGTTTGTTGCTGATCTGTCCGCACCGGGCTATCGGGAATTCAATCTTATTGCCGGTATGACCAACCGCTTACGATTCAATGTCGGCTCTTCTCACGAACAGCCTGTGCCATTTAATGCAGGGGAGAACGTATCTGTGTTTGAACTTTCTTTTGTCGAGGACAATCATGCCATTTATCCGGCAACTCCGGCCGGTGGTATCGGGCTTCGCGGGCAGTATGCGATTAATGGGATAGACTTTGCAGACTTCGGTATAGGATCGGACGATAACCAGGAGGACATCTTGAAATATCCTGCGGTTAAGGCGCCGTTCACTGATGGCCGTACGGTAGACCTTTCGACAATCAAAACCCTGCATCGGGAAATAAAACTGTCCCTTTGGATGTTGGCCGGCAGTGTGGAAGAGTTTCTGAATAACTATCGGGCATTCTTTAGCCAGATATCCGGTGTAGGAAATCAGGAATTATATATTAAGACGTTGGATGGTATCATTCAGGTGTACTATACGGATTGCCCGTCCTTTTCTGTGGAAGTCTGGCAGGAGAACCGGATAGGGGCAAGATTCACTATTTCTGTTGTTGCTCCCGTAGTGAGTTGGATAGATGCCGGCGGTGATGTTCGTTACTGTGTGCTGAAAGATCCGGATTTGGGGTTATTGGCAGATGAGCAAGGTAGAATAATAGTTTTCAATTGATATGGCAGAAGAATTTGAAATAATCAGGGCTAATTTGCTTCCGGCAGCCGGAACAATAACCGATAATGATATGATCCTGATCATTCAGGGTGGGAGACCTAAGCGTGCTTTGCCCTCTGCAATGAAAGGTAAACAGGGCGATCCCGGCCTTAGTGCGTTTTTAGGGATAAACGATAAATACATCCTTTGGAAACAAGGAGCTAATGGTGCTTGGCAGAATCTGTTGGAAATTGAGAAAATTCGTGGGCCGAAAGGAGAGAAGCCGGTTTTTCGAAAGTTGAACGGTACGCTTCAAATGAAATACGAAGGTGAGCCGGATAGTGCATACGTGGATATTTTCGACCGTGAAGAATTGAAAATGAAGTTTTCCGATCTAACACCAGCAGAAGTGGATCAATTGAAACTGCATTTTTCTGATCTGACAGAGACTGATAAGGCCGAACTTATGAAGCCGGCAACGGATGCGGCAAAAGAGGTTCGTGAACAGATGTCCCAAATTAAGGAGGAAGCTAATACTGCTATATCGAATGTAAACACCGCAAAAGTGAGCGCAGAGGCGGCAACCAAGGCTGCAAATGATGCCGCAGCTTTAGCAAATGCCGCAGCTGGTCAAGCAACTCAATCTGCCGGAGATGCTGATGCAGCGACCAAATTGGCTGTTGCTGCCGCTGCATTGGCGGAGGAAAAAGCCGGTATAGCCAATACCGCAGCCGAGAATGCCGATACCGCAGCAGCTTCAGCCAATATGGCAAAGGAAGAAGCAGATAAAGCAACTGTTGAAGCCAATATAGCCGCAGGAAAGGCCAATGATGCCGCAGGAAAGGCTGACACGGCAACATTAAATGCCAATACCGCAACGGATAAAGCGAATGAAGCAGCATCCTCGGCTACAACTGCCGCCGAAAATGCTAATGCGGCTGTAGAGCGTGCGGATGATACCATAGCTTCTGCCGAGACTGCTACAAAATCGGCGACGGATGCAGCTTTGGCCGCAAACACGGCAAAAGAAAATGCAGACAAGGCGGCAAATACAGCCAAAGCTGCCGCTACTCTGGCCAATGAAAAGGCAGGACTGGCGGATACGGCAGCTTTGGCTGCTAATACGGCAAAGGAAGATGCCATAGTCGCAACCGGCAAGGCCAACACAGCCGCCGACCGCGCCAATCGTGCAGCCGAAGCCGCCGAAGGAGT
>ERZ772819.1372-NODE-1372-length-19615-cov-5.432209_pt1 | contig 19615 bp, 10 predicted proteins | sample MGYA00580860_ERZ772819 | MGnify/ENA primary metagenome ERZ772819 (study PRJEB29015, sample SAMEA2737683) | human gut metagenome | biome: human gut; feature: human-associated habitat; material: faeces | place: China | collected 2012 ...
GGAACAGCGTACTACCGATTCGCTGCTGCGTATGCTTGATTTTGATTTCTTTGAGTAACGGCAGTATTGAACACGGTACAAGTAAGCTTTCTACAAGTGTAGTAGCAAAATCTCAAGTTTCTATTGATGATAAAGTTGTAGCAATCGCTGCAGGTTACGGCAGTGGATTTGCAATTACCGAAAACAAGGAAACATATGTTTGGGGTAAAGGTGTAGACAGTCAGCTTGGTGTTGTTAATTCAGACGGCTTGCCAAGAAAGAATAACAATATAGATAATGTAATCCGTATCAGCGGAGCAAGAGCTACATTTGCAATTAAGGAAAACGGTAAGGAACTTCTTGCAACAGGTAAGAACGATTACGGAATGCTTGGCGTAGGTTCTACAAATCTGTCAGAAAGCAAGTTTACAAACGTTAAAGACGAAAACGGTACTAATAATCTTGACAGAGTAATCTGGGCAGATGCAAGTAACAACGGCAATCATTCTGCAGTTATAAAAACAGACGGTGACGTATATGCTTGGGGTCTTGGTACTCAAGGTCAAATCGGTAACGGCGGTTTTGATAACAGCAATTATCCTACAGCTGTCGGTACTAAAAAGATTAAGCTTACCGGTATAACAAATAATGAAATTACAACATATGAAGGTGCTCCTTCAAGAAGCTTTGTACCGAGTATTGTTTCGGGCTTTAACGTATTTGAAGACCATATCACAGATATAGGTACATTTAGAATTGCATCCACAGATACAAATGTTGTTACAGTCGGACTTAATAATCAGCTTTCGTTTGTTGGCGTAGGTAAGGCAAACATTGTAGTTGCAGATAAGGATACAAGCTTGTATGCATTGATAGAGGTTAATGTCCTTCCTGCAGACTATCAGTCGGCAGTTGACAACGGAACAGCTGTATTCCCTAAGATTGATGCAGGGGATTACTTCTCAATCGCCCTAAAGGCAGACGGAACAGTTTGGACATGGGGTGAAAATACATACGGTGAGCTTGGTATTAATGACAAGACAGTTACTCAATCAGGAGCTCCTGTACAGGTAGTCCTTGATAACGGTTCACCTCTTGAAGATGTAATTGATATTTCGGCTAACATTTATGCAGCATATGCATTGACAAGAGATGGAAGCGTCTATGCATGGGGACGTAACTACTATGCTGCACTCGGACAGGCAGCGATTACTATCAATACTATCCGATAAAGGTTAAGAGTACAGATGGTAACGGTTTCTTCGGTGCAGGTCTTTCAAACAAAGCTGTTAAGATAAGAGCCGGTGTTCATAGCGCTATAGTAATCATGGATGACGGTACTGCTTATGCTTGGGGTTATAACAATTATGGTAACTTAGGTACAAACGGTGCAAATAATACATTACCGAATAAGATTATCGGTGTTAATAATGCATTTGATGCAGAAGTTGGTACTTATTCAACAGCAATTTTGAACAGAGATTCAACAGTATTCACAGTGGGTTATAACGGATACGGTGAACGCGGTGTAGGTAATACAAGTAATTCGAGTCTTGTTCAAAAGATGCAGAAGAGTGCCGACGGCGGTGAATTCAAGGGTGTTGTAAGTCTTGGCCGCGGTGACCATCATGGTGCATATGTAACATTTGAACTAAAAGACAATATAACAGATTCTACTGATGCTTTTGATAACTATGTATATTCTACAGGTATTAATACAGAAGGCATTACAGGTACAAATACAACAAACTGGACTAATGTATATCCTGTAAGAGTAACAACAGACGGAACAAATCCTTTGACGGATATTTCGCAAATTACAGCACCGTCACATTTTCCGCCGGGGTGTACATATCGGGCAGGTCGCTGCAAAAGAAAGAGTTCTCCTGATTGTACATCTTCACGAAATCACGCTCCGAAGGGTGCCCGGGGAACACCGAGAAATAGTGCGTCCCGCTCTCCATCGGGTCGTACTTGTTGCGCCACGTCACCACCATGCTCACACGGCGTCCCGTCAGCGGAGCATGGATGTTCGTGGTCCAGTAGTCGGTCGCCGTGAAGCCTTCGACGCCCGTCTCGGTTACGCCGCACGGCTTGAGTTTGGCCAGCGAAACCTTCGAAATGGCTTTCAGATTCGTCACGAAAACCGCATTGTTGATACCCTGATAGCAGTCCATGCCTACGAAATCGACCCATTCGTCGCCCGGCCAGCGGAAGTAGAAGTCATCGACGGTCTTCGCGCTGTCCATCTGCGGGGAGATGGCGTAGATGAAATTATGCACGCCCTTCGTGTCGCGCAGATACTTCACCGTGAATTTCCACAGGTTGACGAACTCTTCGGTCGTCGTGCACGACGCGCCCCACCAGGACCAGGTCTGCGTATGTTCGTGGAACGGGCGGAAAATCACGGGAATCAGCTTGCCGTCGCTGCCCCGCAGGTTGTGTGCGATGTCGGCCAGGCGGTCGAGCCACTCCTTGAAAGTCCTATTCGTGGCGCTGCCCTCCGTCAGAATCTCTGCGGCCACCCGATTGCTGGAGTTGTCCCACGAATCGCCGCCGGTAAGCGGATTGTTGATGTGAATGCACGACGTGAGCACCATGCCGCGGTCGTAAGCCTCCCGGCAGCAGCGCAGCCGCAGCGCCTGGGCATCCGGGTCCGAAGCGTGGCGATCGTCGATATGCTCCGCAAAATCGAAACTGTATACGGCGGGATAGTCGCCGCAGACGGCCTTCGTGTCGGAACCGCCTTCGGTGCCGTACCACGTGCGGCCGTACATCAGGTCATCGTGGTGACCGAACATGAACCCCTTGCTCTGGATGGCCCAGAGGTTCGAATAGAGCGCTTTGGTCTCTTCGGTGGCATTCGGGTCCGACAGCGTGAGGGTCACGGGATCGCTCTCCCCCTCCTTTTTCGGCCCTTCGCTGTCATCGCTGCACGCCACGCCGGAAAGCAGCAGCGCCAATAACACAAACGGAATTCTTTTCATGGTTTCAGGTATTTGATTATTCGACATTGGTCAACAGAACGAAACTTTCGGCGGGAACCGTCGTGCGGAAACGCTTCCCCGCAATGCCGCGTTCGCACGGCGCGGGAAATCCGTTTGCGTCGCACGCCCGGTCGCTCTCCGTATAACGGTAAAGAACGCCTCCGGCAAAGTCTCCGGGCAGGACAATCTCAAGGGTGCACGGCTCCTGCGAGAAGTTGACCGCAGCGACGCTGTATGCCGCATCCTTGCGGGCTGCCGCCACGCGCAGCCCCTCGCGCTGCGGGACCTCGCAGGCGAGGATGTCGCACCCGGCGGGAAAATGACGGCACATCAGCGACCAGGTGTAGTACCAGGGCCGCAGTTCCTCCTGCGAAGCGTCGCCGAAGACCTCCTCGCCGAGGATGTTCCACATTCCCCAGATCTTCACGTCCTCCGTGCGGCCCGAATCGCCGTTCGAATGCATGGCGTCGTCGAGCATCCACGCCGCCACCCCCGAAAGGCCGTTGTTCATCACCTCCATCGCCAGCAGCGGCATATCCAGCCCGTAGAAATAGTCGTAGCAAAGCATGTTGCAGTCCGAGCCTTTGGTGAAGGGATGCCCGGCGACCCGACGGTCGTACTCGGCTTTCAGCAGCGAATCCTCCGGCGCCGAGTACTTGTACCCGGCCTCGCCGAGAATCAGTTTTTTCCCGGCCGGAACTTCGGCGCGGATGCGGCGCAGCTTTTCGGCGTAAGCCCCGCTGCGCACCTCGTGCTGGCCGGGATAGGCATGCACGTCGTAGATGCCGATCTGCGCGCCGAGGTCCTGCGCGCTCCGGGCCACCCATCCCGCCGTGTCGTACTCCGACGCCGGGTTTTTGTAACTCATCACCACGTCGGGCGCCGCAAGCGACACCTTTCGTTTCAGGTCCGGATACCGGGCCATTTCGGCGTCGAAACGCTGCGCCATCGAGCGCCACAGGTCGTAATCGCCATCGGTCGAGGCCCAGTTGCCGTCGGGTTCGTTGAAGATGATGAAATGGCGGATGCAGTCGAACCCGAGGTCGCAGACCAGAAAATTCAGGTAATCGACCGACATCTCCACCCATTGCTGCGAATCCTTCATCGCCCACGTCGGCGGATTGTATTCACCGTAGGCCACCGTGATGCCGTTGTCCTGACAATATTGCAGCAGGCGGCGGAGCGACGCGAGGTTGCGCATGCGGTCGTAACGGCCCGTCGCGGCATCGTAATAGCGGTAGGGGCTGTTGATCATGCAGCGCACATAACCCGGGCGCATGAAATCGAGGCGTTCGGAGAGCTTCGCCCAATCGGCGTCGCTCACCTCCGCGCCCCACGCTTCGGCTTCGTCGTAAGGGTCCCACTCGACGCCGTTGCCGACGTAATCCGAACTGAAGACCCGGTCGGTCACTTCGACCCGGAGGGCCTGCCCCGCATCGCAGGCGGAGAACAGTACGGCCGCGGCAAGCGCGGGTGTCAGAAATCTTTTCATAATCAATCGTTTTGTTCGGTCAGTAAAATCATCGACTCTCCGGGCATATCGTACTCCGCGCCGGAGCGGAAATCAATCCGCAGGCCGGTGGCGTCGGGCAACAGCGTGTGGTCGCCCTCCGTGCGCATCAGCCCCTCGCCGTAGCGATAGCGGGTTGCCTGCCTGAACCGCTTCCAGCCCGGACACTCGATCCGCACGCGGCGCGGTTCGCGCGACACGTTCACGACGGCGACGGTGCGCCGTCCGTCTTTCACGGCGGCGACGGCCTTGACCCCGGCGGCACCCCGCACGTCGGCTGCGAAGAAGTCGCTTCCCGGCCGCAGCGTGCGGCACAGCAGCGACCAGGCATAATACCACGGGCGCACCCGTTCCTCGCCGGCTCCGAAAATCTCGTCGCCGAAGATGTTCCAGAAACCCCATATCTTGAGTTTGTCGGGCGCCTCCTTGAAGTGCATCGCATCGTCGAGCATCCACGCGATGCAGCCCGAATAGCCCGTGTGAATCGTCTGGAACAACGCATCGGCCATGTCCGTGCCGTACATAGGGTCGTATACGAACATCTGCGAATCGTCCGTCGAGGCGTTCGGATGCGCTGCGGCCCGGCGCAGGTTCTCGGCCTGCAAAAGCGAATCGGCCGGCTCGACGAACTTGAAGCCGATCTCCCCCATCACGATCTTCTTCCCGGCGGGAACCTCCCTGCGGTAAGCCTCCAGGATACGGGCGTACTCCCCCGAGTTGACCGTGCATTTCGACGGATAGGTGTGGATGTCGTACAGGCCGATCCTGTCGCCCAGCTCATCGCGGCTGCGGCTCACCCACCACGCCTCTTCGGGTCCCCAGATCGCGGCGTCGGGACCGACCAGCTCCACTTTCCCGGCAAGCCCCTCGGCGTCGAGCCGCCCGCGGAAATAACTCACGGCTTTCGCCCACAGGTCGAAATCGCCGTCGGCCGCCGACCAGAAGCCGTTGGGTTCGTTGACGAGGTTGTAGTAACGGATGCAGTCATAGCCCTTTTCGCCGACCAGCCAGGCGACATAGGCCGCGGCGTGGTCCAGCAGCGTGCGGTTGACCGTCCCGGCCCGGGCGTCCATGAGCGATCCGCCCCAGTCGCCGAACATCACCGTCACGCCGCGCGACTGGCAGTAGCCGAGTATGTGCGAGAGGTGTTCGAATCCGCGCATGCGATCGAGCCGTCCGTTGCGCACGACCGAGGTCGTGTTGGTCATCACGCGGATAAAGGCCGGCCGCATGAAATCGAGCCGGGCATAGAGTTTCGCCCAGTCGGCATCGCTGATCTCGACGCGCCCCTTTCCGTAGTCGAGCGCATAAGGGTCCCACTGGACCCCGTTGCCGATATAGCCGCGATTGACGACGCTGTCGGCGTCGATACGCACCACGGCGTCGCATTTCCCGGCGGATTCTCCCGCACAGGCCCCCAGCAGCGCCGCCATGCATGCGAGCAGAAGGTTTCCGAAGTTTTTCATAGGCATCGGTTATAAGTCCGCATGCAGGCCGGACCTGCATGCGGACATTATCGGATCATTCGCCGGCTTCCGCCTGCTTGTTGAAGAGCATCACGTAGTTGCGCGGCCCGACGGCGAACCGGTCGTAATCGGTTCAGGGATAGGCCCCCTGCGTCGTCTGCCCGGGCAGAGCGAAGTCGAAGGCGATTCCGGGAACGCTGAGCGTCGAGGAGCCGTAGCTGTAATCCCCCTCCCGCAGGAGCTTCGCCGTGATGGAGACGATTCCCGAGGTGAACACCACGGTTCCGGCTTCGGCGTCATATACGTAGGCGCTTTTGCCGTGGGGCAGCAGGCCGTAATATTTGGTCAGGTCGAGAGCGCCCGTTCCCTCCTTGTTATAGTCGGCTTTGAGGATGTAATTCCAGTATCCGCCGTCCTCACCGGGCAGGTATTCGCACTCGCCCGTCTCGCGGCCGGCGTCGTCGGTGCCCGTGGCGGTCATTGCCAGGATGTTGTCGGACTCCTTCCCGATCGAATCGTCCCACACCCAGCTCTTGTCCACCGGGTTGACGAACGCGGGGTCGGCCGAACCGCCGTAGACCGTCAGACGGCCTACGGAGTAGGTTCCGGCGAGCGAGGTCTCCTCCGGATCTGGCTCCGGTTCCGGTTCGGGATCGACCGGCTCCTCGATCGTCTTCGACGCCTCGGGAACCTCGAAACCGGCCGGCTGCTTCACGATCTCGATGTAATACGTCACCGGATTGCGGGCGAAGACCCCGTAATCGTTGTAGGTGTTGTTCCAGTCCTCCGTGCCTTTCAGGTTGAATTTGAAGGCCTCGGATTCGAGCGTCAGCGGAATCGGCGGCACATTGGGCATCTGGTAGGTGCCCTTCGGCACGAGCGTGCAGGAGGTCTTGTTCCCGTCGGCATCGGTGAAGGTGATCGTCCCGTCGGAATAGTTGCGCAGCCAGGTGCTTTCGCCCTTGGGAATCTGACGGTAGAACTGCGTCAGGTCCACCGGCTTTCCGGTGTCGGGGTTCGACGCCCCGGCAAAGACGCAGTCCCAGTTTTTGGCGTCCTCGCCGGCCCAGTTCATGCAGGTTCCGGTCGTATTGCCGTCGGCGAGGATCTCTCCGAGCGTGAACACCAGATAGTTGTCCATCTCGGCGGCGGGTCCCCGGCCTTCGCCGTTCCAGCACCACGACTTGTCGGCGGGTTTGTAGAGCTTCGTACAGTCGTAAGCGGCGCCCGTGCCTCCGTAGACCCAGAGGTTGCTGATCGTATACGTTCCGGTCAGCGTCTCCGTGAACTCGGTCATTTCGAGCGTATAGGTGCGCGATTCGCCGTTGGGAGAGGTCACGACGATCTGCGGATCGCCCTTCGTGAAGTCGATCGTCCCGCCCGAGGCGACATTGGCCGTGGCCTTATAGGAGAGCGTCAGCGTTTCGACCCGGACCTTCGACATGTCCGCGACCATGTCCGACGCCAGTTGCAGCTCGATGACGCCCGTTTCGGAATCGGTCTCCGTGATGGTCGGCGTTCCGGCCTGACCCTCGAACTTGACGTCGATGATCGACCGCTCGTGGTTCCAGCCGCCGTCGGCGACATCTTCCCACGGATCGTCCTTGCAGGATGCGAAGCACAGCAGGACGAAAGCGCTCAGCAAATATTTCAGCTTGTTCATAATTCTGCGTTTTCTTAAAAGGTTAAAGATTCGGGTTCAGGTCGGACTCGACGGACGGGATCGGATAGAACACCATCTGCTCGGCGCTCAACCCCTGTCCCTTGGCTTCGGCGATGTCCGTGTGCAGGCGGTTCCAGCGGCGCAGGTCATAGCAGCGGTTTCCCTCGAAAGCCAGTTCGAAACGGCGCTCGTCCATCACGCGCTCCCGGAACGTCTCCTTGTCCAGCCCCGGCTCCAGATCGCCCAGCCCGGCGCGGTTGCGGATGAAGTTCACCAGTTCATACGCCTTGACCGTAGGTCCGGCAGCTTCGGCATAGGTCAATGCGACGTCCGAATAGCGGAGCAGATAGGGACGCGTGGAGGTTTTGTCTCCCGAGAAATTCGGGTCGATGAATTTGCGGCAGAACGGATAGTTCAGTTTGCCGTCGGCCGTCGAAGCCACCACATTGCCCGCGGCGTCGTACACCTTGTCGACGATCAGCCAGTCGTGACGGCGGTCGCCCGAGGCGAACGCATCGTAGAACGACAGCGCGGTCCGGTACTCGCCCCAGCCGTCGTGGGTCGGGACCATCTGGTCGGAATCGCCCTGCTTGAGATAGATCGTGGCTCCCGAAACATAGGGCAGGTACATCTTCGAGATCTTCGAATACTGCCCCTCCGATTCTCCCGTGCGGTCCATCGACATGATGAAGATATGCTCGGGTCCGGTCGGCTGCTCGACGTCGTAAATATCGAGCAGGTTGTCGTCGAAACGGAAGACCGTCTGCTCGGGATTGTCGACCACCAGTCCGGCGTATTTCACCGCCTCGGCATAGTATTCGTCCACGTCGTGCGACATGGCGGCGTACTGGGGCACGCCGTGCTCCTTGGCCGACGCGATGTAGAGATAAGCCTTGGCCAGCATTCCGTAGGCCGCGGCGCGGTCCGCACGGCCCGTTTCGGGCGCCGCGAAGAACGGCAGCAGCGTACCGGCGGTCTTGAAGTCCTCGATGACGAGCTTCCACATGGCGTCGAGCGACTCGGCGGCGGGGACGGCCGTATCTTCGAGCGTCTCGACAGGCGTCGTGTGGACGGGCACGCAGCCGAAGTTGCGCGCGAGGTTGAAATACGAATAGGCGCGCATGAAATAGGCCTCGCCGAGGAAGCGGTTCCTGCGACCCTCGTCGATGTTCATTCCCGGTACCTTCTTGATCACGGCGTTGGCACGGTTGATCGTGATGTAGGAGTACTTGTAGAAATTGCCGAGCGTGGTGTTGGTCTTGAAATTGTTGATCTTCCATCCGTCCAGCTCCTTGTTGGCCGCCGCGGCGTCGCCTTTCGGCTCCATGTCGTCGGTGTTCATGTCGCCCAGGAAGACGATCGAACGCGAATATTCGATGTAATTGATCGCGTCGTAGATATAGTTCACGGCCGACTCGGCGTCCGCCTCCGTCTTGTAGAAGTTGTCCTCGGAGTAGAAGCCGTAGGGATACTCGTCCAGATTGCAGGCCGCCAGGAGAGAGGCTCCCCCGAACGCAAGTATAAGGTGTTTGATTTTCATGGTTGGCAATGTTTAGAAGGTGAAGTCGGCTCCGAACGTCCATTTGCGCAGGCGCGGATAGCCGCCCGAATAGATACCCGTCATCCCCACTTCGGGATCGTAGCCCTCGAAGCCGGTGAAGGTATAGAGATTGTCGGCACTGACGTAGAGGCGTATCTTGCGTGCCGCATCCTTCTTCGAGAAGGGGATCGAATATCCCAGCGTCATGGTCTGGATGCGCACGAACGAACCGTCCTCGACCCACCAGTCGGAGAGCTTGGTCTGGCGGTTGGCGTTCAGCCGCGGGTAGGAATTGGTCGGGTTGTCGGTCGTCCAGCGCATCGGCATATTGCTCGGCTGGTCGAAACGCTTGGTGTTCAGCACGTCGTTGCCGAAGACGCCGTTGAAGAAGATGCTGAAGTCGAAACGGCGCCACGAAACGTCGATGCCCAGCGAGGCCATCCAGTCGGGATTCGGGTCGCCGATGATGCACATGTCGTTCTCGTCGACGGTCTCCAATCCGTCGCCGTCGTAAATATCCACATACTTGAACTCACCCGGCTGGGCGTCGTCGCCCGAAAGACCGGCGCTCAGGCCCTCGGCCAGCGACTGCACGATGCCGTCGGTCCTGTATCCGTAAAAGACGTACATCGGCTGCCCTACGGCGAGGATATTCGTATAGGCGCGGAACTGTTCGCTCTGGTTGCCGTAATATTCATACTGCATGCCGGTGCGCAGGTCGGTTTTCAGACCGGTCTGCACGGCGTTTCCGAGGCTGAGCACCTTGTTGCGGTTGCGCGAGAAGACGAAGGTGCCGCCCACGCGCCAGTCGCGGTTCTGGAACGCCACGCCGTCGATCGTCAGTTCGATGCCGCGGTTGCGGATCTCGCCGTCGTTGACCCACATCTTGTCGTAACCCGACGAAGGCGCGATGTTGCGCTCGCGCAGCAGGTCCGAGGTGCGCTTGTCGTACCAGTCGAAAGTCACATTCAGACGGTTGCCGAAGAACGACATGTCCAGTCCGAGGTCGACCTGCGCGGTGGTCTCCCATTTCAGCCCCTTGTTCGGGATGCCGCTCCAAAGCGCATAGATGCCGTCCTGCCCCGTGGTGCCCGACTGATAGCCGGGTCCGATGGCCGTCACCCACTTGCCTCCGTTGAAATACTTGTGCTGTCCGTAGCGGCTCAGCGTCTGGTAGGCCGAAATACCCTGGTTGCCCGAAATACCGTAGGAGGCGCGGATCTTCAGCACGTCGAAAACGTTCAGGTTCCGGATGAACCGCTCCTCGTGCATCTTCCAGCTGAACGCCCCCGAGGGGAAGAAGGCCCACTTGTTGTTGGAGCCGAATTTCGAAGAACCGTCGGCGCGGGTCGTGAAGGTGAAGAGGAACCGGTTGTCGAACGTGTAGTTGATACGCGTGAGGGCCGAGACCAGCTCGGTCTTGTAGGAGCCGTTGCCGATCGAATAGGTCTCCGAATCGCCCGCGGCGAGGTTCTCGTTGCCCAGCGATTCGTTGATGAAGCCCTTGGCGGCCAGCGACGAACTGCGCGACTGGTAGTTCTCGTAAGAGTAACCGCCCATCACCGTCAGCCGGTGCTTTTCAGCAAAGGTCCGATCGAACGTGGCGTAAGCCTCGAAAACGATGTTGTCGTCCTTCCAGTTGTCGATCGACCCGTAACCGTCGTTGAACACGCCCGTCTCGGAATACTTCTTCGGGAAATATTTGTCGGTGATCTGTTCGCCGTGCTTGTAGTTGAACTGCGCCATGACGTTCAGGCAGGGAAGCACGTCCCAGTTCACCGAAGCGAACGAGATGATGTCTAACCCCTTCGAATCGTTCTTCTGCAAATTGGTCAGGGCCAGCGGATGCGAATAGTCCTGGGCGCCGTACAGCCAGTAATCGCCGTTGTCGTCGTAGACCGGGAAGATCGGGTTGCGCCAGTAGGCCAGTCCGCCGTTGTTGTGACGCTTGTTGCTGGTGATGTTGGCGCTGGCCTTCATGCGCAGGTTGTCCAGCAGCTTGTGCTCGACCGAGAAATTACCGCCGTATTTGCGGTAGGTGTCCTCGATGTACATGCCGTTGTCGAGGTAGTAGTTGGCGCTGGCCTGGAACATCGTGCGGTCGTTGCTGCTCTGCACCTGTACGGTGGTGTTGTTCGACACGGGCGTCGGGCGGAAGACCAGGTCGTCCCAGCGCGTGTTGGTCGTCCAGGTCGTCTGCAACTCCGCAATCGAGGGATAATAGACGCCGTTGGCATTGGTCGCACCGATGTAGGTCGGCGTCAGTCCGGCGTTGATGCTGCTTTCGTTCGAGAGCATCGCCATCAGCACGGGATCGCGCCAGAGGTTCAGCTCGGAGCTGAATCCCGAAACGGTCGTCTGCTGGCGCAGCGTGATGCGCGTCACGTTCTCCTGCGCCTTGCGCGTGGTGATGAGGATCACGCCGTTGGCGCCGCGCGAACCGTAGATGGCCGATGCCGAGGCATCCTTGAGCACCTCCATCGAAACGATGTCCTGCGGGTTGATTTGTTTCAGGTCGCCGGCATCGCCCCAGGGGAATCCGTCGATGACCACCAGCGGAGCGTTCGAACCGTTGAGCGACGAGTTGCCGCGGATGCGGACCGTCGACGAGGCGCCGGGGTCCTGCGAGGAGTTGACCACCTGCACGCCGGCCACGCGGCCCTGCAACAGCCCGTCGATCGAGTTGGCCGGGATGTCGGTGAGTTTCTCGGCCTTGACCGAGGCCACGGAACCCGTCAGGTCGCTCTTCTTGACCTGTCCGTAACCCACGACCACCACTTCGTCCACGGCCGTGGCCTCCTCGACCAGCACGATGTTGAAAGAGGTGCGGCCGCCGACCTCCACCGTCTGCGTTTTATAGCCGATGAAATTGACGGCAAGGCGGGCGTCCGAAGCCACTCCGGTCAATGAAAAGGCTCCGTCGGCCCCGGTTGTGGTTCCTTTCGTCGTGCCGACGACGACAACCGACGCGCCCGTTACGGCGGCGCCGTTCTGATCCACGACCTTGCCCGTCACGGTCATGCTCCGTGATGCGGACTGGGCGCGGACGTCTCCCGTCCCCCACAGGCAGACCGCCAGCAGGGAGAGAACGATCAGGTAAAATTTCATTTTCATAAGTTTTAGATTAGAGTAGTTTATTGATACGGTCCGGGGCGGTTCCGGGAACTGCACCGGACACTGCAAAGTAACATGCTGCTACGGAAGAACTGTTTTAGAAAATCGCTGATTGATTATACTTTTATGAAAACAAAGCGCAAATGGGCTATTCGCAACGGCATTTCTCCGTCAAATAATTTAATAATTCCTCCAGCCGGCAGGTTGCAACGCCTACATATTTGTCCGCTCCGCCGTAATAGACGTACAGCACGCCGTCGACGACCACATTGCCGGTCGGGAAGACGCAATGGCTGTAAAAACCTTCGGTTTCATAGAAAAATTCGGGTTCGAGGATCGGTTCCGGCGTCCGGGCCAGCACCCGCAGTGGATTCTCCCGGTCGAGCAGCAGCGCCCCGACGCGGTATTCGGCCGTGCCGCCGTCGGCAACTCCGTGGTAGAGCGTCAGCCACCCTGCCTCGGTCAGGATCGGCGGCGTGCTTCCGCCGATCTTCTCCTCCCAGGTTCCTTCGCGGCCGGCGATAAGCAGATGGCTGGGCTTGTCCTCCCATGCCAGCAGGTCGTCGGAGAACTTCAGCCAGATCGAAGGGTATTTCACCCCGTAACGTTCGCCCACGAACTGTTTGGGACGGTGCATCATGGCGAACTTCCCGCCGATTTTCTCCGGGAAAAGGATTACGTCCCGATCGTCGAGCACGGGCGACGTAAGCCGCCCCAGCCGGCGGAAATTCCGGAAGTCGGTCGTCACGGCAAGCCCCGTATTTCCCAGGTTCTGCGCCATGGCGGCCGGCGCATAAGCTCCGCATCGGGGCAGACGCACCACGTCGTGCGCGAAAGTCCAGTACTGCCCGGGGGCATGGGCGCGGTAGGCGTAGGTAATGTAAAACTCATTGTCGAACTTCACGATGCGCGGATCTTCGACGCACCCTCCGTCGGGACCGTCCGCGCTGGGACCGAATACCGGCGAATCGCCGACACGGCGGAAGTCGAAGCCGTTCTCGCTGACGGCCAGCCCCAAACGGATGACATGTTCCTTGTCGTCGCCGGCGGCGCGGTAGAGCATGTAAAACCGGCCGTCGTCGTAGATGACCCCCGGGTTGCAGGTTACGAGATTCTCCCAGGCATTGGCCGGATTGGGAGCGATGATCGGATTTTTTTCGTATTTCTTCAGTTTCATATCAACGGAATATTATGAGAATAAGCATACACAGAACCAGCAGCACTCCGCCCCATACGCGGTAGTTGCGCCACCAGGAAACCTCCGCGAGCGAGCGGGTTTCAGCCCGGAAATCCGCCGCCGAAAAGGTCGTGTCGATCAGTTTGTCGGGCCGGGGCGCGGGAGCCGTACGGCTTACGGCCCAGATCACCGACAGGCTGAAGACCAGCAGGAACGGCACGATCAGCAGAAAGTGCATCCCGCCGAAGATCTCCGTGCGCCAGAGGAGCATCGCCGCCGCGACGACCAGTCCGGCGATCAGCCCCGCAAAGGCTCCCCGCCCGTTGGCGCGGCGCGAGAAAACGCCCATCAGGAAAGCCGCCACGACGGGAGGCGCAATGTAGGAGAGCATCTCCTGGTAATATTTGAGCAGCGAACCGAAACGTCCGATCTGCGGAGCCCAGAGGGCGGCGATCACGATGATGACCAGCGAAGCCAGCTTGCCGACGCGCACCAGCTTGCGTTCGTCGGCCCGCTTGTCGATCTTGGCGTAGAAATCCATCGTGAAGAGCGTCGACGTGGAGTTCAGAATGGCGCTCAGCGTCGACGTCAGCGCGGCGAGCAGCGCCGAAAGCATGATCCCCAGCAACCCTGTGGGCAGCAGGCGCAGCACCATCGTCGGATAGATCATGTCGGGTTTCTCGATGCCCGGGAAGAGATGGCGGGCGATAACGCCCGGAAAGACGATGATGAACAGGGTGGCCAGCGTCAGCGCTCCGGCGAACATCACCCCTTTGCGGCCCTCGTCGACGCTCCGCGCGCTCAACACGCGCTGTACGAGCGTCTGGTTGTTGGCCCAGAAATAGATGCCCAGCACCGGCATGCCGACGATCAGCCCCAGCCAGGGCGTGGCCGTATCGGTCAGCGGGCGAATCAGTCTGACGCTCATGTCGCCGCTTTCGAACAGCGACGCGAGGTAGTCGAACCCGCCGTTGGCGAAGCAGGCTCCCGTCAGGATCACCGACCCGACGATCAGAATCACCGCCTGGATCAGCTCGGCGTTGATCGCCGACGAAAGACCGCCCGGAATGGTGTACGAAGCCGCCAGCACGGCGAAGATGATGATGATGAGCTGCAAGTCCGCCTCCGGGAACAACAACTTGATGATCAGCGCGGCGGCATACAGCGCCCCGGCCGCATCGAGAAAGATGTTGCCCACGATGCAGATTCCGGAAAAGTAGTAGCGCGACCGCTTGTCGAAGCGTCGTTCGAGAAACTCGGGAATCGTGAATATCCCCGAACGGATGTAGAGCGGCAGCAGGAACGTGGCGAAAAACACCATCACCACGACACCTGTGAGGTTGTAGTTGAACACGGCCACTCCGGTGTGGTAGGCGTCGCCCGACTGGCCGATGAGCGTCGTACTGGAGATGCTCGCGGCGAAAAGCGACAGACCCACGATCCACCACGGCATCGTGCGGCCGGCCAGAAAATAGGACCCGGCGTCGGAACTCTTGCCGTTGCGCAATCCCCACCATATTATAAATATAAGGTAAAGGACGATAATCGCGCAGTCGACAAAATTAATCGCAATCGAATTCATGTAAGTCGTTTTAGGATTTTTTTACTAATGCAAAGATATGTACCCGAAAATTTACCGGATTGTATAAGTCGGTTAAACAAGTATACTTTTTTGAATTATTCATGGAGCTTTCTGAATTATTCCTATTTTTGTACCGGACCTGAAACCCTTACCGGACATGAAAGAGATACAGCAGGAGATCACCCCGATCACGAACGAGGACCTTTTCATCATCCTCAACCACCCCAACGCGCATTTCGACTATCCGATCCACTGCCATCCGGAATACGAGATCAATCTGGTGATGAACACTCGGGGATCGCGCATCGTGGGCGATTCCACCGAGGATTTCGGCCCGCTGGACCTGGTGATGACCGGTCCCTATGTGCCGCACGTGTGGAAATCGCCCCTGAAAACCAACCACGTCATCACCATTCAGTTCTCGGGCGACCTGATCGACTTCCCGATCGTCAACAAACGCCTGTTTCTTCCCATCCGGCAACTGCTGCTCGACTCCCGGCAGGGGCTTTCGTTCACAGGTCCCGAACAGTTGAGCGTCCGGGACCGGATTCTTGAACTCACGCGCATGCAGGGATTCCAGTCGGCGACCGCTTTTCTGGACATTCTCAACGCGCTGGCCACGGCCAACCGCAAGGTGCTTATGAGCAATCTCTGCGACTCGAAGAACATTGTCCACACCTCCAAATCGCGCCGCATCGCCAAAGTCTGCGACTACATCGAGAAAAACCTCTGCCAGAACATCCGGCTCACCGACGTGGCCGGGTTGGTCAACATGTCGGAATCGGCCTTTTCGCACTTTTTCAAGAAGCGCACGAACATCTCCTACATCACCTTCGTCAACAACATGCGCATCTCCAAGGCCTGCCAGCTGCTTGCCAACACGACGCTCAGCGCCTCGGAGATCTGCTACGCCTGCGGCTTCAACAACAAGTCGAATTTCATCCGCATCTTCACCAAAAAGAAAAACATGACCCCGATCGAATACCGCGAATACATCTCCCAGATGCTCATCAAATACTGATCTACCCTTCATCTTATGAAAAACTTCAAACCAATCCTTACCGCTATGTCCCTCTGCATGGCCCTCGCCGCAGCCGCAGCCCCCGTCCGTCAACACCTGCACGACGACTGGCAGTTCCGTCAGGCGCGGCTCAACAACTGGTATCCGGCCACGGTCCCCGGCACGGTGCACACCGACCTGATGGCCAACCGGATCATCGAAGACCCCTATTTCCGCCTCAACGAGCGCGGCGTACAGTGGGTCGACAAGGAAGACTGGATCTACGAAACGCATTTCGAGGCCGACGCCGGCCTGCTCGCCCGCGAGCGGATCGAACTGGTCTTCGAAGGGCTCGACACCTATGCCGACGTCTACCTCAACGACGAGAAGGTGCTCGCCGCCGACAACATGTTCCGCCGCTGGCGCACGGAGGTCAAACGGCTGCTCCGTCCGGGCGAAAACACCCTGAAAGTCTATTTCCACTCGCCGATCAAGGTCGACCTGCCCAAATACGACTCGCTGCCCTACCGTTACGAGGCCGTCAACGATCAGTCGGCCAACGGCGGGCTTTTCGACAAACGCGTCAGCGTCTTCGCCCGCAAGGCGGGTTACCACTACGGCTGGGACTGGGGTCCGCGCCTGGTGACCTCGGGCATCTGGCGTCCGGTCTATCTGGAGGGCTGGAGCGGCGCCCGCATCAGCGATGTCTTCTACCGCCAGCAGGAGGTTACGGCCAGGCGCGCCCGGGTCGAGGTCGAGGTGGAAATCGCCTCCGTCCGTGACCTGGCGGAAGCCGTAGTCACCGTTGCATCCCCCGGCGAAGGCATCGAAGCCTCGGTCACGGCGCCGCTGCGCTCCGGAATCAACAAGGTAACCGTCCCGCTCGACATTGCCTCTCCGAAACTCTGGTGGACCCGCGAACTGGGCGAACCTCATCTCTACGAATTCCGGGCTTCGGTTGCGGCGGGCGACGCCTCCGACAGCCGGACCACCCGCATCGGGCTGCGCTCGCTGCGTCTCGTGCGCGACAAGGTCGCCGACGGCACGACCTTCTACTTCGAACTCAACGGCGAGCCGCTCTTCGCCAAAGGAGCCAACTACATCCCCTGCGACGTCTTCCTGCCGCGCGTCACGCGCGCCGTCTACGAGAAGACGATCGACGACGCCGCGGCCGTGAACATGAACATGCTGCGCGTCTGGGGCGGAGGCGTCTATGAAGACGATGTTTTCTACGAACTGTGCGATGAACGGGGCATCCTCGTATGGCAGGATTTCATGTTCGCATGCAGCGTCTATCCCGCCGAGGGGGCATGGCTCGAAAACGTCCGGCTCGAAGCCGAAGACAACATCCGCCGTCTGCGCAACCACCCCTCGATCGCCGTATGGTGCGGCAACAACGAGTGCAACGAAGCGTGGTTCGGCTGGGGATGGAACACCCGGTACGCCGAACAGGGGCATCCCGAATGGGACCGGATCATCGGCGACCAGCTCCGCCGCCAATACTACGAAGTGCTGCCCGAAGCCGTCGCCGCCTGCTCGCCCGGCACGCCTTACCACCCCTCGTCGCCCTGGTCGCGTCACGAAGGCACGAGCGAAAACAGCGAAGGCGATACGCATTTCTGGAAAGTGTGGCACAGCCGCGCACCGATCGCCGACTACAACGCCACGCGCAGCCGCTTCTTCAGCGAATACGGCTTCCAGTCGTTCCCCGAATACGCCTCCGTCCTGCGTTTCGCCCCCGAAGAGCGCGACAGGGACATCGAATCGGAGGTGATGATGGCCCACCAGCGCGGCGGCGATTTCGCCAACATGCGCATCCGCCAATACCTCGAAGACGAATACTGGCCCACACGCGATTTCCGCACGTTCCTTTACATGAGCCACGTTTTGCAGGGCGACGCCATCAAGACCGCCATCGAGGCGCATCGGCGCGACAAACCCTACTGCTGGGGATCGCTCTTCTGGCAGCATAACGACTGCTGGCCCGTGGCTTCGTGGGCCAGCCGCGACTGGTACGGCCGCTGGAAGGCGCAACATTATTTCGCCCGCCCGGCCTTCGACGACATCCTCGTATCGCCCCTTGCCGAGGGAAACACGCTGAACGTCCGCCTTGTGTCGGACCGCCGCAAAACGGTCCGGGGCAAATTCCGGATAACGGTCATGGACATGGACGGCGCCCTCCTCTCGGAAAACACCCGCAGCCTAACCGTCGCACCCAATGCCAGTCGGAACGTCTATTCGGCCGACATTTCCGGACTCTTGCACGGTTGCGCCCGCAATCGGGCGATCGTCGTCGCGGAATTCACGACCGACGGACGTCGCTACGCCAACATCGGATATTTCGTCTCTCAAAAAGAGCTTGAGCTGCCCGAAGCCGACATCCGCTGGAGCGCCGGACCTGCGGCGGACGGTTATGAAATTACGCTCTCGAGCGACCGTTTCGTCCGCGCCGTCTGGCTCGCTCTCGACGGCGACGAACATTTCGAGGACAACTATTTCGACCTCGTACCGGGCGTCAGCAAAACGGTGCGGGTCGCAACGACGCTGTCCCGGTCCGAATTCGACCGGCTGCTGCGCATCACCCATTTGCAACAAACCCGATAAACCGACCATATGATTATGAAACGCACATTGCGCCTTTTGCTGACCGTAGGGCTGTCGCTCGTCTGCGTCAGCCTGTTCGCCCAAAAGTTCCCCAACTACCCCATCCCGCAGCAGCCCGATACGCTGCGCATTCTCGGCATCGGCAACAGTTTCACCGACGACGGCATGATGTATCTGCCCGAGCTGCTGGAGGCTGCCGGCATCCGGAACGTCGTGCTGGGGCGTCTCTACATAGCAGGGTGTTCGCTCGAACGCCATTGCCGGGAATATGCCGGCAACGCCCCTGCGTATATCTATTACAAGTCGACGTCCAACCGCTGGGAGACCGTTTCGAAGAAAGCGACCCTGTTGGACGGAATCGCCGACGAACGGTGGGACGTCGTGGTACTGCAACAGGCGTCGGGCAAATCGGGCATCTATCCGACCTATCAGCCCTGGTTCGGCCGGCTGGTCGAGATCGTGCGATGGTGTTGCCCCAATGCCGGAGCCTGCATCGCCTGGCAACAGACATGGGCCTATGCCCGCAATTCGCAGCACCGGGATTTCGGACGATACGAGAAGAACCAGCAACTGATGTACCGGGGAATCGTCTCTTCGGTCGAACAACTCATGCGGGAGACCTCCGTCGAAGTGGTCGTCCCGTCGGGCACGGCGATTCAGGACCTGCGCAACACGGCGCTGTGCGACTCGCTGGACCTGACGCGCGACGGATACCACCTGAATCCCGGGACCGGACGTTACACTGCGGCCTGCGCATGGTTCCAGACGCTCGTGGCCCCGGCCTTCGGGACGAACGTCGCCGGGAACGGCTGCCGTCTGGCGGGAACCCCTCACGAGCTGACGCCGCAGGAGGCCGAAGCCTGTCAGGAGGCGGCCCGCAGAGCCTGCATCCGGCGGTTCTCCGTTTGGACGGAACCTGTCGCCGGCGAGGGCGGGACGGCATTCCGGAAGAAGACGGTAAGAAAAAAGTAGACGGAGTTGCTTACAACGTTC
>ERZ772819.1380-NODE-1380-length-19570-cov-22.508122_pt1 | contig 19570 bp, 17 predicted proteins | sample MGYA00580860_ERZ772819 | MGnify/ENA primary metagenome ERZ772819 (study PRJEB29015, sample SAMEA2737683) | human gut metagenome | biome: human gut; feature: human-associated habitat; material: faeces | place: China | collected 2012 ...
TAGGAGTTCTCGTTGTCGTACCAAGACACGACCTGGACCTGGTAGGTGTCGTCGTAGCTACGCTAGTTTTTCGCGCACTTTTTGTAGTCATTCCTAATTTTGAAACAACAGTTACAGTACCACAGCGCACAGTTGTCGTACTAAACACGGCTTGTTCGTACCACTATTATACCACGTTTCAGCGTTATTTTCAAGTTTTCCCCGTTTCTTTTTTCGCCGGTATATCTATGCGAGCGATAACATATATTCTCATTCGCTAGTCTTCGGAGAGCCTGGGGCCCATGGGCCTCCGCCGGGGCGTCTGCCCTGCCCAGGTACTCTCCTCAGTCCGTGATCTTGCGGCTTTGAGGGGTGATATCGGGGTGGATTTTATGGGGGTGAGCAGATACCAGATGGCTGTGTAGTAGGTTGTTTGTGACCCTTGCAGCTTTTTCCCGGCGATTTTGGGATTGAAATTTCACCGGACGTGTTTTTGAAGGGTACGGTGGGAGAAGGAGGATATTTGTTTAGTGTGGAGCACAGAAGATATTTCCTATATCCTCACCCAAAAGGTGTCCCTTATCCGTCCATGCCCTAGAATCTGCATGGTAGAAGCATCGTTGCCCACAAGACCGGAACAAGCCAAACAATCAATTTGATGTTGAGCACCATCCATCTTGTGATAAAGTCCGCAAAACAGAAAGTCGCCGGGAGTTGCACCTCCGCAGCGACCAAATCTTCAATTCACTTTTTGTTATATTTTCACTCCAAAAATTCACACCAGGAAATCTCCGAATGTATACACCTTCTTGTGTTTTTTAGTCCAAGCTAGTTATAATTCCTGTTTGGTGTTTCTTGTAATTTTTGAAAACAGTTCGTTGATAAGTTCTGTAAGTAATTCGGTTATCAAAAGCTCGCACTCTTCCCCAGTTAAAAAAGCTCTTTTCGGGTTTGTTTCCTTGGTTTGAACGTTGGAGAAAATCGCATAAGAGTTTTTTCACCTTGTCGGATGGGCTCATTGAATTCGGCGATTTTGGTGCTCTCGGCGTTATATCTTCCACAAATTGGGTGATTTTTTTCTTTAATGACTTTGATAAAAAAGGGCAGTTATGAAAAATAAGAACATACCAAAATTCCTCATACATCATTGCCTCCTTTTTTGAAATCCTGTCAATTTTATCGTCAATCACCAATTCCACTTCTTCAAGTAATTTTTTAAAGAAATTTTCGTGATATCTCGAGTAACACAATATAACTCCCCACAATATTGGATTGTCTAATTTTCGAATTTTCTCGATGACATTTTCCTCCACCCTAGTCGGCAGCGTCAAGCCATACTCCAAAAGCACTGGAAACCAATCACAGAGATCAAAGGGGTTACCCTTTTCAAAAATAAATGCATATCTCCAAAGACATCTTCTCAGTTTTTCCCTGACGATTTCATTGGTTTTAAAATCAAGCTCATCATTGATATATGATAGAATTGATATCACTTTTCGCGTCGATTCAAACGAGGGACAATATGCGTAGATATACATGGTTAGATCGATTAGAAGCATGGCTTTTCCGCAATGATTTGGGTGAAAGAGTTTATATCCATTCTTTTTCTTTCCAATATTGTTTAGCATTGTTGAGAGCAAGAACGAAACAATTGTGTGTCTATCTTCTGAATGCTTCTTCATTAAAACGGCTATTTCATCTTTAATTCTGTCAATCGGGATAAAATTGTCTTTAACCAGAATCTGTTTCTCCTCTGGAAGATCATAGAAGTCCTTTAGTTTTCCTTGATAGAAAAAATCGCCAATAGCGTCCGCCATCAACCTCGTACTTTCTAGCCAGTCTTTCGGCAAACAGGGTGTAGCTTCTTTTTTAAATTTCAAATCATTTAATCTTAGCAAATATCGTCCTGCATGCAAACGATACTGCTCAACAATACGCTCGATTACTACGTCGTTTGTTGCAAAAACGAAAACATCATCAACATATCGATATATTTTATAATCCGCTCCGCAAACAACATCTTGAATTTCTAACGACCTTTCAACCTCACAATCAATCCATTGCAATAGTATTTCCGCCATCATTCGAGAGAACTCAGGCCCCACCACAATCCCATTCGAAAATCGGCCATTAATATTCTGCATAATTCGATCGATTTCCACGAACAAATTAGAGTTTTTGGCGTTTTTTGCGTCAACTGTATTCTGCTCTATACACCATGCAAAAGCGTGGGTATAAATACTATCAAAGCAAGCCTTATAGTCCACTTTCGCATATACAGGAAATTTAAAATTGTTTACTCGCCAAATATGCGAACCCGTAAAGCTATTAATTGATTTATACGGGCCAATCTTAAAGAAGTTTCCACTTTGCTGAATTGTCGAACGATCTATAAAACAGGCTCTATCTTGAAAGTAGAGTGTTTCTTTTTTTGAACGGGATTGGTATACCAGATCTGAGTTTTTTTGATGGTATCGAATAGAAAACTCATGGTGCTGTTCAAAATAGTCTAAGATTTCTTTTTGATAACAGTCAATAAAGAAAAACAAATTCAATGCTGAACACGGCTGAATAATGCTCATTTCCCTTGTTGAAGCAGCGCCCTTAAGAATCCTATATTTTAGTGGTCTTGTTCCCCAACCGTTCTCAAATAACAATCCTCCAGCGGCCTTCATTCTATAGAATTCCTTCAGCAAGCTGTTAATTACTTTCTGCTGAGAACTTTCTGTTAAAAAATCATAAAAGTTTGTAAAAGAAAATAACTCCGAAACCTCCACCGGCAACAAATCTGTAAGGATAAAATCCAGCTTATTTCTTTCTAATCCCTTCCACCCCATTGACTTTTCCTCCCTAATAGTATATGCTTAATGGGCAAACACATGTTTTGCAGTGTTTACATATATGTAGACACACACATCATCGGCACGGTAAACGGTTTTAGCCAATATCGTGTTTAGAACATAGCTACGGCAAATGTTCCGAGACGGCAAGGGAAACCTTGCCGTTTTGTTTTCTAAAAACCTACTTTCATTCTGATAAGATACTCCTTTACCAGCTCATTATAGGATTTCCGAATACCATTTGAATCAATCGGGCGAATATGTACTTTTTGACAGAGCTTTTGAAGAGCATCATAATCATAACCTATTCCCTCCACAAATAGAAGCGTCCGATTGCTTTTCATATTTTTATACAAATCATAGCCGCTAGCCGCATTTCTTTTTTCACGATCACTTGTAGTATACATTGTCAAAAAATACGGAATGGGAGTTCTTTGACTCTGAAACTCCCTTATAACCATATTCTTCAAAAAATCCGCCGTATTTTTTTCAAGTGTCTTATTATCCTCGAAATAGCGAAGTTCTGAATAATTTGAAATAAAGCCCTTCACTTTCCAGACATTTCCACTTGAATATTTTGATACATACACTACACGAGATGTAAAAGCTCTAAGTCTCTGTCGGAGTAATTCCACGTCATGATAATCCGGACTAGCTGGATCATTATATAACTTGATCAGTTTACCTACTCGACGACAGTATTTTTTTCGCTTTTCCTCTGTAATCCCATACGTCAATTCCACTTTACGCTTTTCCATATCTTGTATGAAAAAATCAAATTCGTACCCCAGGTAATTTATTTTCATATGCTTTTGCGATAGATCTTTTTCAGAGACACAGCAAAACTTTTTCATATTAAAAGAAGTTTTACACGGCTTTCCATATTTAATCTGCGTATCATGGAATATTTCCTGCAGCACTTGTTCCAATATCGATTGAATTTTTTGGCTTTCCCAATTTCGATTTAGAACCAATATGCTATCGTCGATATATCGCTCATAATAGATCAGCCCTGATTGAGAAAATCTCTGGTGAACCGCACAATCAAATGCAGAAGCCGCTATTTCTGCCATCGCATTTGAAGTACTCAGTCCTGCGTATGTGTACTGTGTTTCTTCCACGAATTTTTTTATCAAATCTGCATCTTTTCGGAAAGACAAACGATTCTTCAGAAATTTCTCGTAGACATAAGTTGCCGAGAGTGAGTTGAAATAGTTTTTAAAATCAAATTTCACAATCGTAAATGCAGACATTTGGACAACCGCTGGAAGTGTATTAAACAGTGTCTTAACCATTTTATTACGATTCGGATAGCGAATACGAAACACTTTATCCAGAAGTTGTTTCAGGCATTGGCAAATTACATTCTCCGGTGCCAACATATCAGAATACCGATAGACGTGGCGAGTATGTCCATCCTGTGTAAGAACTAATGATTCTACCCTTGAGAAATCCAAACTACCAGTTTTTAATGCTTCTTTCGCTCGATTCACAGCATCGTCCAGTTCCTCTTGTGTAATTCCTATTTGGTAATTAGAGGATATAATTTTCCTGGCTGCATACTCTATTTCATTTTCAATTTGCATAGATAAGCCATCCTTCGATGTTGTCAAATTTTTCCTTAAATTTATAAAGCACCCGTCGTCGTTTTTCTCGTTTCAGTATATCACAAGCCAACAAACAAGTCATCCGTATAAACATTTTTCTCATAGCCGACTTCTCTTGACGACCAGTTGGAACCATGATTCCTGCCCCTACTATGCCTGAAACACTACCTCATTGTGGGATTCAAATCTTGAGATTTGGTGTAGCGCAAGCAATTTGAACTAAAGACCAGCTAAAAGTACCCCACTGTGAACTACTATTTTGCGATGTCTGCCATTACTGCTTTGAGGCGGAATCTCTGCCCGGCCGCTGCCCAGACTGCGGTAAGACTGAATACAAAGGTCATTCTTCTGTCCGCCTAACTACCGAAAAAGAAGTGCAGAATCTTCTGTGGGCTAGGGATGAAGACTGGGAATAAGCCAACTGACTGCCTTCTGTGGTATCCACGGAAGGCAGTGGTTTCGCAAACGATATCTCACGCACTTATCGCTTCATCATCTTCTCCTTAACCTTGTCCGACACATCAATCATGCTAAAACGGTAAAATATTCCATAAATATAAGTCACACCTCGAATGTCGCCTAGAGCTTTTGGCCTGTCCACCACCGCTCCCACCTCTTTTATATTGTTCAGTGCCAGCAATACCGAACTCCATGCCAGGCTTTTACTATTCTCCCGGCGGTCGATCCAAAGCTCTTTTGTGTATTGTCCATTCCGACCTTTTCGTATTTCATAGGTGAAGGGTAAGCCGGAGTAGGTTTTGAAACACACCCCTGCATAAAGAAGAACCACCTCCCACAGATGCTCTTCTGTCGGCTCGGTTCTCAGTTTTCTTACCGCTCTATATCTCCGCTGCCGCTCTGCTCCTACGCTGATTTTCTCTTTATCTGCTGTGTTTGGAAAGTACACGCCTTTTTCATAAGGCAGATACGATGTGACGGAGGCTTTGGATAGGCCAAGGACTGTTGCCGTTGAGAGAATGGAAGTTTTATAGTCCTGCGTTTTTCGATACCTCTCAAACGTGTCCTGTACCTTCTCCGCCACTTCTGATTCATACATACCGGCTGTGATGAGCAGCTTTCTCACTTTGATTGGGTTTAGGTTTAGCACATCGGCGATGGATTGGAGGGAGCAGTCCTCCTCATAGAGCGCCACAGCCGCATCCATCTGATTTTTCAGATTCTTCCCGGCATCGTATTCCGGCTTTAACTTTTTCCGGCCGCCGCCAGGCTTTCTGGCTTTATATGCTCTTTTCTCTCCCATAATTATTCGTGCAGTTCCAGCGGCAGTCCATCCGGGTCGTGGAAGAATGTCATCTTCTTGCCGGTGTAATCATCCACACGGATTGGCTCACATTCAATCCCAACTTCTGCCAGTTCTCTCACCGTCTGCTCCACACTCTCTACACAGAAAGCAAGATGCCGCAGCCCACATGCTTCCGGACGGTTCACACGCTTTGGCGGATTCTCTTCAGCGAAAATTTCCAGCTCCGTGTGTTCATTAACACGAAGATCCAACTTCCAATCCTTACGCTCCGGGCGGTAGTTTTCTCTAACGACAGAGAAGCCCAGCTTGTTTACATAGAAATCCTTTGCGGCTTCGTAGTCAGATACAATAATTGCAATATGATGTATTTTTGATAAATTCATTTCCGTACACTCCATTTCTTTTATTTCCATCACGAACTATATGGTACACTCTAAAATACGCCGTGCGAACTTCTGGAATTCAGTCCACACGGCGTATGGTTTTATTTCAGCTTTTCGAGAATCTCATCTGCCGTCATACCGGATGCCAGCAGCTTCTTCAGCACTGCTTCGACCTCAACCTTCTTAGCAGCTTCGGCAGCTTTCGCCTCAGCGGCAGCCTTCTTGGCCTCCAACTTTGCGATTTCTTTTTCGGTCTTCTTCAGAACCGACTTCTTCTCCTTTAGGTCAGCCTTCAAAGTGTCAATCTTGGTGGTGATGGATGCAATCTCAGTATTCAGAGATGCAATAGTCTCCTGCTTCTCTGCAATCTGGGAAGCAAAATCAGTCTCAGGAACTGAGTTGGTGGTGTGCTTAGGACGGTTTTTGCTGCCTTTCGTTCTGGGCATAAAATGATACCTCCGATACATGTGATCTTCTGGAGTTCAGTGTACACACAGCTAGTTTGCTTACTTCAGCTTGGCAAGAATCTCATCTGCGCTCATACCACTGACCAGTAAATTTCAATTTGAGCCATAAAAATTCTTGTCACATTGTGGGTTATCTAGTGACAAAATAATCCTCTACTACAGACTTGCTATTCTTTAATCTGTTTTTATCAAAAAAGGCACTTAATATTATATGCATCTGATTGTACGATTAGCAATTGGCCATTTTGCGCTATTTTTTTATTTAAGTCTAATACCTGATCTGGCGCTGCACAATTTATGGTGTACTCATTTGGATTTCCCGATTCATAAGAAATAAGCATAGTCGGCAGGGCTACAAAATAGTTTCTTTGTTTGCCATCACTCTTTTTTTCGGAAAATGACGGGTTATCAGAAGTGATAAACGGATGATTTAAATCTGTTAGCCAAATTGACAGGGAGCAATTACTTACACAAAAAGTCTCAATCGTTTTCATCCAGCCGGAATCATTTTGAAGATATCTTGTAAATGCTTGCAAGATAAGATTATGCCTAATCTCGTCTTCTGCTGTTTTATCCTCTTTGTGTATTCTTTCTCCTTCTGGAATATTTATTGTTCCTAATGGCATCAGCCTATAAAAGACTTCCTGAATTTCATTAAAAATCTCATTACCTTCCAAGCTTCTCCAGTCGAATACTACGCTATATTTAATCAGTTTTTTAAATTCATCCTGAGAAATATCCTGAGGCGTTTTCCCTATCTGCCGTTTTCCGAAGGACAGAGCTTTTGCCTGGCTCTCAATTTGATTTATAAAGTCATGCCATTGATTTTCATAGGCCTTACTCCATTCCGTCTCTATATATACCCACCGAGTATTATCAAGATATTCTTTTAACGCTGCTTTTTCATCAGGCGTGAAAGTAACACCATTTGTATCTTTTATTATCCACTGATTGAAATCACTATATGCCAGACTCCACTCCAAAGCCGTTTTTAGCTTTTTCCCATTGCAGGTCACATCAAATTGCAAGATGTCATCAAAAATCTCGTGCTCTGCATCTTCCGGCATACAGAGAGAACCCGCTTTAATATCATGGAAACCATTTATTTGCAGAATTCTCTCGATATTTCTGCGTTCAATATCCCACTCAGAATTTACTCCCGAATGATATTTTTCTTTTTTATTGTACGCCCATACACTTTCACTACTACCTATATACCACGGTTTCACATAACAGCGTGGTATCAAATGCTGTTTTTTTGCCGCCTCATCGTGTTTCTTGGGTTGCGGAATAGTAGCCATATTCTTTTCCTCTAACAATCAAATCCACTCTGCATCTCAGCCATCTATGGAGTAGACGTTGCCTGCCGCCCACCACGTAGAGGTGTGCAAAGTTTCGAGCGACAATGCTGTGAGAAATCTCCCACAGCCTTATAGTATACTAAAAACCAGTGTTTTTCAAGGATTGCAAGCAAATATACAACACCGCAGTCAAATAATCATCTATGCTTAAATACAGAGGTGATTATAATGAAAACGCTACTCAAAAAACTGCTGTTCTTAGAACCATTTCCTCGAAAATCAGCACTTATCTGCATGAGATCGATGCTGATTCACAAGAAGATGATTTGGATTTTGACGACGAAGAATGGATGAACCATCCAACAAAGCCATCTCTTGCCCACGTCATCCTTGATCTGCTGCTCTCCCCTACATACCAATCGTCCAGAACAGTGAGCGCAATTCGAATCTATAGAGACCGGAACTGTTTCCCAATTTGCCCTCGGTGCAAGATGGTCATCAAATACGAGTATCAATCTTATTGCGGCAACTGTGGACAGTATCTCGACTGGTCAAAACTGGAGGATGCAGAGGAAATTTTCATCGGATGGAGTGGCGTTGAGGACGACTAACCGTCTCGCTATGCCACATCATTTTGATGTATGCCACCAAGATGCCAATCCATCCGCCCATCGTATTACCGAACACATCATCGAACTCTGCGATGCCAAGTCCCGTAATATACTGGGTCGTTTCGATTGCCACAGACATCCCGAAGGGGAACAGTAACGCCCACTTCTTCTGAAACCACCTATACAGTCCCGTTCCAAGTGGAATGAACAGCCAGATGTTATTGATAACCCCCACTCTCACAGATTGCTCTTTCAGGAACTTCCCAGCGTAGGAAAATAGAACAAAGTTCGTTCTTGCATCCCCTGACTCCCGAAACATCAGTGTTTCATAAAGAATGAACGCTACATAAACAATCGTCAGTACTACGCTCAAACTCTTCGGAAGAACAATCATCAGCAAGCAGATCACACAGCCAAAAACAACCACCATGCATGGGAAGCCATTCAGAAGGTTGTCCACACACGGCATAGCGTTGCCGTTTCTGTCAAGCAGAAGGTTCACCTTGCCACTACGTTTGATGCCGTACTGCCCTTTAGATAATGCTTTTGGATTGCCATTCGCATCAAAATACATATCCGTATCTGCTGTACCATCTCTATGATAGGTACGTTTGAGGATAGTATAGCCTGCATTGGTAGGGGCAGGGTTGCCATCTGCATCAAGATAGGTGATCTGACCGATGTATCCTTGCTCGTTGCGCTGGTATAACTCACCGTACTGACCAAGCAAAGACCTCACAGGATTTCCTTCTGTGTCAAAATACTGCTCACCGACAATGGTTCCATCCATATCACGCTGATATGTCTTAATCGCATATCCAGATGATGTACTCACTGCATGACCGTCTTTATCGAGAAAGGTCGAACTAGTGCTCTGACCCTCAGAGTTATACTCACGATGAAGCCCATAGTATCCACCGGAGCACTGTACCTGCTGTCCGTTCAAATCGTAGTAAAAATCATCGGAAGCCCTGCCATCAACCTGCGTTCTAACAATAGTAGAATATCCGTCACTGCGTATTATCGGATTACCTTCGGCATCAAGATATGTTATCACAGTACCGGTTTCATCGTATTCATATGATAATCCGTAATAATTTCCATATCTTGCCACTGGGTCTCCGTTTGCATCAAGATAACGTTCTTCTACAACTCGGCCGTTATCATCCTGCATTCTACACACGGTCGCATAGCCCATATCAATAGCTTCTGTGATTACTCCATCAAAATTCACATAACTTGTGCTGGTCACGCTTCCATCTACGGTTTCTCGGATACTCAGCTCTGAGGAAGTGTATCCTGCATCGTGGTCAACATCCGCATCAGGCAACAACGCCAAGATAGACAGAAGAACCACAGATGCAATCAGCAGGATTCCGCATCCTCGTTTCAGGTTTGCACTCAAACTCCGTAGCCTCTGCTCTTGATAGTCTCCACAACCTGAGACACATACTTCTGGCAGGTATCGTGGTCGGGAGCCTCCACCATCACACGCACGACCGGTTCAGTGCCGGACTCACGGACAAGGATACGGCCAGTGTCGCCCAGTGCCTCGGCTACGGCCTTGACTGCTGCCTGCACTGCTTCGTCATCCTGTGCGGCCTTCTTGTCGGTCACACGAACATTCTCCAACACCTGCGGGTAGATTTTCAGGGGCTCAGCCAGCTTGCTCATGGGCAGTTTCTTTGCCAGCATAACTTCCATCATTTTCAGACTGGTCAGGATACCATCACCCGTGCTGGCGTACTTGCTGAAGATAATATGACCACTCTGCTCACCGCCGATACGGCAGCCGTTCTTAGCCATATACTCATAGACGTACTTGTCACCCACTGCAGTCTTGGCGTAGCCGATGCCCTGCTCGTCAAAGGCCTTGTACAGACCGAAGTTGGACATGACCGTGGTAACCACTGTGTTGGTCAGTAGCTTGCCACGCTCCTTCATGTAGCAGCCGTAGATGTACAGGATGTGGTCGCCAGTGATGACATTACCCTTCTCATCCACACACAGGCAACGGTCAGCATCGCCGTCATAGGCAAAACCGATGTCCAGGCCCTTTTCAACCACGAACTTCTGCAGACCCTCAATGTGGGTAGAACCAGCATTGTTGTTGATGTTCAGACCGTTGGGCTGTGCATTGATGACATAGGTATCAGCTCCCAGAGCATCGAACACAGATTTAGCGATGTTCCAGGAACTGCCGTTGGCGCAGTCCAGGCCAACCTTGACACCCTTGAAAGAGTAGATACCGAGGCTGATCAGGTAGCCCATATAGCGGTTGCGGCCGGACACATAGTCCACCGTGCAGCCAATGTGTTCCCAGTGAGCGAAAGGCAGCTCCGGCCACTCCTTATCGAAAACATTGAGTTTGCCGTCGATGTAATCCTCGACTAACAGCAAGATCTCCTCCGGCATTTTCTCACCGTAACAGTCAATCAGCTTGATGCCGTTATCGTAGTAGGGGTTGTGACTGGCAGAGATCATGATGCCGCAATCAAAGTCATCCACGCGAGCAATGTAAGCCACGGAAGGCGTGGTAGTAACGTGCAGCAGGTAGGCATCTGCGCCGGAAGCGGTCAGACCTGCGACCAGGCTGTACTCGAACATATAAGAGCTACGACGGGTATCCTTGCCAATGACAATACGGGCGGGCTCGTTGTTGCCGTTGCGCTCACGCAGTGCGTTGTAGTACCAGCCCAGAAAACGACCAACCTTGTAGGCGTGGTCAGCGGTCAAATCAATACCAGCTTCACCACGGAAGCCATCAGTTCCAAAATACTTTCCCATTATAGTTTTTCTCATCCAAAGAGTGATTTGACGAATAGAAATGTGCCTTTAGCCGGATAATTATCCGTTGTCTGCTGCTCACCACGAAGAGGTAGCACACTTGAGCAGCACAGCCATGTGGCTGAACACATGGCTGCGATAAATATTAGTCTCTGCGGAACAGGTCGCGTGTATAAACCTTTTCCTGTACATCATCCAGACAGCTGTCATAGCGGTTGGCAATGATAGCCTGACTACGTTTCTTAAACTCCTCAAGGTCATTCACAACTTCGCTGCCAAAGAAGGTGCTGCCATTCTCCAGCGTCGGCTCGTAGATGATGACCGTTGCACCCTTGGCCTTGATGCGCTTCATGACACCCTGAATTGAACTCTGGCGGAAGTTGTCGGAGTTCGACTTCATGGTCAAGCGGTATACGCCAATTACACAAGGCTTCTCCTGTGCCTTATCATACTCATTATCCTCGCCATATCCGTAGTAGCCCGCCATCTGCAGCACACGATCAGCTATGAAGTCTTTGCGAGTACGGTTGGATTCCACAATTGCCTCAATCAGGTTTTCCGGCACATCGGCGTAGTTGGCCAAGAGCTGCTTAGTATCCTTGGGCAGGCAGTAACCACCATAGCCGAAGCTGGGATTGTTGTACTGATCACCAATACGCGGGTCAAGGCAAACGCCCTTGATAATCTGCTGAGTGTTCAGTCCTTTCATCTCAGCATAGGTATCTAGTTCGTTGAAGTAAGACACGCGCAATGCCAGATAGGTATTGGCAAACAGTTTGACTGCTTCGGCTTCAGTGAAGCCCATAATCAGAGTGTCGATGTTCTCTTTAATAGCACCTTCCTGCAGCAAACCCGCAAAGGTATTAGCAGCCTTCACCAGACGTGCGTTATCCACATCAGTACCCACAATGATACGGCTCGGGTACAGGTTGTCGTACAGAGCCTTCGACTCACGCAGGAACTCCGGACTGAAGATGATGTTATCACAGTGGTATTTCTCACGAACAGAAGCTGTAAAGCCAACCGGAATCGTAGACTTGATGACCATGATAGCATCCGGATTATACTGAATAACCAGCTTGATAACTGCTTCAACCGCAGAGGTATCAAAGAAGTTCTTCTTGCTATCGTAGTTGGTAGGTGCTGCGATGACAACGAAGTCTGCATCCTTATAGGCGGCTTCAGCATTCAGTGTGGCAGTCAGATTTAAGTCCTTTTCTGCCAGATACTTCTCAATGTACTCGTCCTGAATGGGCGATTTTTTGTGGTTGATAAGATCAACCTTCTCCGGAATGATGTCTACCGCCATAACCTCATGATGCTGCGACAATAGCGTAGCAATGGATAAACCGACATAGCCGGTACCTGCAACTGCAATTTTCATAGTCTTTCTCCTAAAATCACTCGGGTAACTTCAGCAACTCTCCAAGAATAGTGTCCGTATCCTTAATTGCCCCCGGAGCCCTGAATTTGAAATCCGTATCCATTCCTGCCGCCGGCGTGAACGTCAATTCGCCAAAGTAAATTCTGTTCCTTACAATATATAAATCCACTCGAACAAACGGAAATTCCTTTGCCAACAATTCAGCTATTTCAAACGCATCGTCCATACTTTCAGGCTTTTCAATCTCAAAGTCTGGATACTTAAATACCTCCTCTGTATAAGGAAGCTTATTCCATTTTCTGTCCATAAAAAAGAACTTCGGATGATGTATTCCATCCCGTTCTTCACAAACCATAACAGAGGTTGCTTTTCCATTCATACAGTAGAATTTGTAATCTACCGGCAGGCTACCATCATCTCCACCTAGATACTTCTCAATCAGAATACAGGGTTTAACATCCTTGTATTGCATTTCGGACCATCCAAGCCAATAGTTATTCTTAAGCCACTTTCTCATAGTGTTTTTAGTGGCTTCAATATCAAGTTTTGACTTATCCTGTACAATTATATTGCAAGCACAACCGACATTTAACTTAATCGCAAACCGATCTGGAAGGGTAGAAAAATCAATGGAATCAACGTCCTCATATGACGCTATCAATTCATTCAGCAAGTAGCCATAGCCGTGTTGCTCAAGATAATCTCTAACTCTTAGTTTATCCGCACACTGCTTTACTGTATCATTATTCCAGTAAGTATTGAATTTCAGCCAAAGAACCTTTTCATTAAATGTTGTAGGCCTAGTCAAATCCAACTTTCTTCCAAACTTCACACGGTATGTTACCGCTGTGTTTAATTTTGGCGAAATCAACGTCAGCGTACTTCTGAAGGCTCCCTGCATAGCCCGTTTTAGGGATTTCATATCATCTCTCCTTTTTTAGCTTTTCCCTGACATCTTCCAAAACTGTTTGTGTTAAATCACCAAACAAAGGACCATTATTCATCTGGTAAATCATCACATCAGGGTAATTCAAATTATATTCAATCAAAATCGGTTCGCCGTTTTCATCAACTGCAAAGTCCCACGAAATTATGCCAAAGCGCGACAGCATCTTATGTGCTTTCTTTATTTGACTGCAAATCTCGTCATGTCCGCAAAGAACTACATTCTCAAACATTCGACCGCTCGACGTGGACGTTCTTCGTTCTCCATAAATATTGTACCCTTCCTTATTAAGTTGCCCGTTTAACCCGATTCCAACCGTGTATCCTTTTCCTGTTGACGCTGTATCAGTGTGAGAACCTGGAGCACCGACCCTCAATATAGAAGTAAGAATATGCACTTCACCATTAAAGAACATACTAATTATTTTTTCGGTATTCACGGAACTCGGGTTAAACTCCTTATACTGTGGATGTTGTGCGATGCATTTCTGAATAATATAGTCCTTTTTATAGACATCCAAAATAGCTGTATTGAAACCGCCGGCATTAACTAATCGAACGCCCATACCCCCCCCCGTTTCTCTCGAGGGCTTGATAATTAAATTGCAACCAAGATTATTCAGATACCTTACAGCCTCATCTGTAGAGAGCACATCATCGTGCTCATCAAAAAAGACACCATTTGTATTTATCAAAACATTAGAAACCATACGAATACCCGGAAGCATTCGACTCATTATAGACTTATCCTCAAGGTCAACCGAGCCTCTCGTATACAAGGGCTCAATAGTACAGTGATAAAAATTTTCCGGAATATAATTTACGGAATGTCTCCCAGTCACTGCATAAAGATACTCATGCCATCGCGTGTCAACACCATGAAATCCAAATCCATTATAAAAATCATTAATTTGTTTCAACTGGCTAGAATCCAGGGATTTCACTTCAACTGGTGACTTTTCCCTAACGTTTTCCAATTCTCTCTTAAAATGAAGATCTAACCGTTTCATTTTAATATCTATCTGAAACTTTTCAATAGCCCTTTTCATCTTGCTCATTTTCTTATCGCACCTTTCTTGCTTAACGAAATAAGGATGCTCCCAAAAACTGATTTCTCCTTAACTTTCAACCACACAGTCAGACAGAGTAGAGAGTAAACACCCCCTCCTATCATTATCATAAGAATAAGCCGAATGAACGATCGTTCAATATGACTGTATGAATCAAAGAATCGAACAGCAATAAACATAATCAGTCCCAAAAGCAAGTAATAGCTATATCTTGAGAACATCCGAAAGAAACGAATTTCCTTTTTCGCACAATGCGCTGAAACAATAAGCACCGATAATTCTGCCATCAGCGTTCCCAACGTTGCTCCTACAGACCCCAATTGTGGAATAAGCAAACCATTGCAGATTAAATTAACTATAGCGCCCCCGGTAACTGCCAATGTGTATTGATTATCGCACTTCGCAGGAATTAAATACTGCTGATCAACCACATTACTCAGTGACTTCACAAACAGAACTGGTACAAACAGCACAAGAAGATTTACACATTTCTCATACCCTTCGCCAAAAAAAAGTGGAACAAACACACGAGCTATTGCTGCTATACCAAAACCTACTGCACACGACATGCAAATACTTAATTCAGTAGACTTACTTAATAACTTTTCGGTTTTTTCCTTCGATTCACCTACTATGCTCGATATGCGTGGTAGCATAACAGTTCCTATCGCTGTTATCAAACCAAGGGGGATATATATAATTTTATCTGCTGCATAATAGTAACCAACTTCCGCTTCTGTACTTAGCAGATCAAGCATTGTTTTATCCATAAAATGATATATGCTTAACGCTATCATCGGAACAAACAGTCGAATAATAGGCAAAAAGTGTTTTTTTATTTGCGCAAGTTGCACCTTCTGGAAGTCCACATATTTTACTGTTTTCGTCCATAGTAGTAGTTGACTTATTGCTGTGCTCCCCGCCATTATCAGTGCATAAAGGCATAAATCCGATGGTTTGCGAATAAAAAGAATAATACAGCAAACTGTAGCAACTTTTACTATGAAGTTCCTTGTAACAGTCGTCTTAAAGTCCTCAACTCCAAAAAACAACCAGTTAATGTCAAACAGGCATGATATCACCCATAGGCCTTGAATCATCAAGATTGTAACTCTTGTAGACGACCAAAAATAGGCACTCAGGTAGTAAATCACTATAGAAGCTATCGATGCGCCACATTGTACAGCGTATATTTCCCAAAACATCACCGACCGTTCGTTTCTTGTTTGAGTACTCGCAATACTTCTTTGACCATAATACTCAATACCAAGCATTGCAAACAGCATAAAATAGTTTGCATATGCTTGTGTTGCTGAATAAACGCCTATTTTTTCCGCTCCAAGTGCTCTCGAAATGATGGGAGACGTTATCAACGGTGTAATTATTGTCAAGACTCTGTAGGACATTTGAAGTCCAATATTTTTTTTCAAGCTACTCATTGCTTATTTCTCCAACGCCCTGCGGTATCTTCTCGGTTTTATTGTCAACAAATGTTACACTGAGAAACCAGAACATAAAAGAGCTTACACCCGGTCCAAAGGGGGGGTAACCTTCCAGAACTGATTCTATAAAATAGAACATGGTGAGGCACATAAGGAATGCATCCGAGTTCAAACCAGACCCAGCTTTAAAATTAGATACCGCTCTAGTAATCCACACCGACTCTACAAGAACAAATCCGAGGATTCCAATTTCCGCTAGTACCGAGATATACGAGCAGTCAACATAATAACGTCCGCATCCAAAAAAAGGACTTTTAGCAAATGTTGCAAGTGCTCGATCCCATCCGTCTAATCTGCCACTTGAAAAAGTATTGATATCTGCTCCAGCATATTTCGTAAGAAGTAACGCTTGATCAATGAATCTTCTTGTCACTGAGTTATTCCACAAAAAGAGAACAATGATTAGGGTAAAGAAACTCCAACGAACTTTATGTTTTGATTTCAAGAGAATATAACAAACCAACGCGACTGCCAATGCCAGTACAGCCGTTCTGCACTGACTTATGCCGCACAATAGAAACAAATAACCGGCACAAGCGTATCCAAGTACCTTTTTCCACTTTGTACGATATTCCAAAAGAAATAGGGCTATTAATATACCTGTTGCCCATATCTGAGCAGCGGAGTTCTTTTGCAGAAATGTATACATATTCTGTTTAAGCCAGTCATTGTACGATGAGAAATATGTTATGTTGACCCAAAGTGCATATACCATAGCACCATACAAATATGTTTTTAGTATTTTCTCATAATCAGAGTCTTGAGCAACGGGTGCAAGATTCTCCCCAATAACTGACACAATTAATGGAATGTACATAATATGGATGTAATTTCCTTCGAGATGCCTCGAACCAAATAGTGCCATCAATATACATCCAACAACCAAGAGTGAATAACAACCAAAAAAAATCTTTGTACACTTATGGATAACTATTCTACCGCGATTTCTTGCTATAAAGAAAACAGCTGTCACTATCCAGGCTATGTACATTATCGGTCTCATTAAACTTGATATAGACTCTATTTGGGAGAAAATCGATGTCAAAATACACATCTGTAGCAATTTTACGTCATAATTAGCATATCTCATAATGACCTCTTTTTAGGACAATGCTCTTTTAGCAATATTCCTATACGAAAAGACCTTCATCCCCTTTTCCATTGCAACTTCCTTCATCTTTTTATATTCATCTGGATTGTCAAGAAGCTCCTCGATCTTTTTCTGTATTTCTTCTACACAATCATTCTCCAGAAAAGCCACATTTCCACCAAGGTCAACGTGATGCGTTCCAGGCCAGTCTTTTACTAGCATGGGAATTCCCTGTCCCGTCACTTGCTCCCAAAAAACTGAATGACGTCCCGGGAAAACTACCAAATCAGCGGCTGCAAAATAGTTATAACTGTCTTTTGCCTGCACCCAACCAATGTATTGCACCTTTTGCCCATCCGCAAGTTCCTTAACTTTTTCTTCTAGTTCTTGCGTGACAGAGCCGAAAACCACAAGTTTTAAATTCTTTCTGTCAATATTTTGTACTGCGTTCATTAGAAGAAGTGTTTGGGTTTTCCACTTATCAATTTTTCCTCCAGTCATAACCAGAAAATCGTCATCTGCAATACCATATTTCATGCGTATCTTTTTTCTAACTTCCTGTCTCGCTGCGGATTCAACTTTTTCGTCATCCGCTCCCATCACTAGAAGCTCGCACTTGTTTTCAGGCAGATTATACATTTCCTTTAGGAATTCAACCCGAACTGGAAGCACACCGTAGAATTTTTTTGTATACGGTTCGATTTTATTCTCACACATTCTCCATATTATTTTATGAAGCACATTCTTGGATATCCAATTGGTTGCACTGTTTGAAAAATCCGCATGGTTGTCCACATAAATCACGACCTTCGGATTCTCTTTTGCGTATCTCACGACCTGATCGATATCAAGGAACTGACCACCGTGGATAAAAAGAATGTCAGGTTTAGCTCTTCTTATTGCCTCATAGCATCCCTGATATCGTTTCAACTTCTTCCAAATCTTATTATCTGTTTTATAGGGCAGCCTTGTTACCTTAATATCATACTCGTTTCTATATGTACCAACGTTACTTAAATAACACACTTTTCCATGTTCATCAAAACTCTGCGTAGACGCAATTACCTCAACGTCATATCCTAGTTCTTTATGAAATTTAGGAAGTAAGTTTTCCTGATATGAGTAGTTGTCCGGAAAAAAAGATGCTAGACAGAGATGCACAATCTTCATAAACTGATGGAACCTCCTTCTATTTTACAAAAAAGTTCTTCGGGGGATAAAAAGTACTGCCCCATCTCTTTTAATTCAGCCTCCGACCAATTCCACCACTCTAATTCCAAAAGCCTGTCAATGGTTTCCTTGTCAAATCGCTTTCTTACCTCTTGCGCCGGAACACCTGCTACAATTGAATAAGGCTGAACGTCCTTGGTTACAACAGCATGTGCACCTATAACCGCTCCTGTTCCAATCGTAGTTCCAGCTTTGATGTAAACACCATCTCCAATCCAGACATCGTTACCTATACATACAGGCTTTGATGGCGTATACTGAATATTTGAAAAATTATGGTGCAAAAAATTTCTACCGTTTAGAAATACCGGAGAAGTAGAGACAATATCGAGTGGATGCATTCCACCGCCAATACTACATCTATTTCCTATTGAGCAAAACTGACCAATTTGTGCATCTGTTATTGTCGTCCTTGCACCAACATATGAATATCTGCCCATTTTAACCTTTGACAGTGCGCTCTCATAATTCACATTGCAGGTCTTATCTAGCTCACATTTATCAAATGACGGTATTCTCAATTTGGCTAGTATTTTTGCTATATACTTTGATTTTATCATCTTCTGAACCCACCTGCTAACTAAGCATTTAGCCCTTTCTCCACACCATTTTATTGACTACGTTTACATACCCCTGAATGATGCGAACCACCTTCATGGACACGGTCTCGTCCACATAATCGGGGCAGGGTTTGCCCAGAACACCCTTCTGCTTCATCTCAATGGCCATATCGGTGGCGTTGAGCAGCTCCCGGGTGGTAATGCCAGCCAGAATGAAGTCACCGGCTTCCAATGCCTCGGGACGCTCGGTGGAGGTGCGGATGCACACGGCAGCGATGGGATGACCGATAGACAGATAGAAGCTGCTCTCCTCAGGCAGAGTACCGGAGTCGGAGACGATTGCCAGAGCGTTCATTTGCAGCTTGTTGTAGTCGTTGAAGCCCAGCGGCTCGTTGACATGGACACGAGGGTCCAGCTGGAAACCGCTCTTTTCCAGACGGTGCTTGCTTCTGGGATGGCAGGAGTACAGGATGGGCATATCGTACTTTTCTGCCAGAGCGTTAATGGCGGTGAACAGGCTCAGGAAGTTCTTTTCGGAGTCGATGTTCTC
>ERZ772819.1411-NODE-1411-length-19289-cov-16.719871_pt1 | contig 19289 bp, 37 predicted proteins | sample MGYA00580860_ERZ772819 | MGnify/ENA primary metagenome ERZ772819 (study PRJEB29015, sample SAMEA2737683) | human gut metagenome | biome: human gut; feature: human-associated habitat; material: faeces | place: China | collected 2012 ...
GTTCTTCAAGAATACAGGCAGTGTCTGACACTGCGGCCATTGTTGAAACTCCGGGATCTATGCCCATGATGCCGGTTTTTATTTTACGTTCCCGGTGAGGAGCGTCTCCGTCAAGTGTGACTACAAGATAATATCTCCAGCCGTTTGAGAACATCATTCTCTTTATGGTACAGTAGGATATTTTATGGTCAAGCGCTTCAAGAATATAATTCTTGTCTGACGCCTTCTTTGGGAGATAGCATTTAAGCTCAAGCCCAAGCCATGAAACAGTCATTGTATCAGTATTAAGCCTTGCGCCGTTTAAATTTGATTTTCCGCCAATGGTATCAAAATCCATAAACTTCTTGAAATGAATGTCTTTTCCTTTGCTGAATAGACATTTTTCAACACCGGCCCATACATTTGCGGCTTCTGCCTGTACCTGTTGCGACGAAATAAGCCTGCTGTACCTTTTTCCGCAGACTTTTATGTATGACTGGAGTGCCCATTTTGAAAGACCGATTTCCTGACGGCGGGCTGACATCTGTTTTGACAGTTCAAGTTTGCGCATACGGTCTGCCTTTGACAGTTCTTTTTGCTTTGAAAGTACACAATACTCACTGCGCCATGACTGGTACTCTTTGTCGTGGTTAAGCTGTATGAGCAGTTTCCTTGCGTGTTTTACGCATACGTTATGAATATGCGACACCGCATGGAAACGCTTATTGATAACAGTTTTCTCATATTCAGTTGGCCTTAAGATTAACTGTATTGTATGCATCTGACACCTCATTTTATATATAAAGAGTATGATAGATTTGATTTTTGAGAATGGCTTTCCATATAAGATAAGAGTCCGTGTTCTTTCATCCCACGGCTGAAGCGGTGGGCTTTCAGAACACTATATTTTTGTAAAGCAGATGACAGCTTATTCTCAAAACATTGCGAAAAATACGTTTAAAAAGAGTTCTGGGATTCCGGAACTCTTTTTTTTTGAACTTTTTTCAGAGAAATAAAAAACATACTCTGCATGTCAACGTAGGAGGAATGTGATTTTGAAATGCTGCATCTGTGGTCAGGAGACCGGAAAACTGTTTAGCAGAAGCATTGGAGAAAATGAAAGAATCTGCAAGAACTGCTGTAAAAAACTGCCATCAGAAATGAAAAAGAAGATTTCTGAATTCGATATGGAAGACATAAAGTTTTATATAGAAAAAGACGTCAGACGGCATCCGTATATCATAAAGTCATTTAAAAGGACTGCGCGTTATGGAGAACTTGTCCTTGATGAGCATATGGGGTATATTGCCTTTGCAAAGAAACTGACCGATGGCGGCATGCTGCCGGACAGCTGTCATGACATATTTAATCTTGCGGATGTCAGGGATATGAGCTTTGCAGTATTAAATCCCGCGTGGGTAAAGGGTGGAATACATGCGGATGTTGAAATATACATGAGCCTGCACAGCCCGCGGCTTGAATTCAGGCGGATCATAAAAAGCGATGATGTATGCAGAATTACGCATATGAACAACGATGGAAGCTGCGCATACGAGGCACCTGAAGTGTTATGCATGTTTGAGACGCTTATAAACCGTGCATGGGAGAGGGCGCTCAACAGCAGAAACCTTGATGACTTTTTTGGGGCTGTAGATGAGCGTGAGTATACTCTTGCAAAAGCAACCCTGCTTGTTGATGATGTATATGACATGGAGGAAATCAGGAAACAGAGGAATAAGCTTATGAAGACTTTTCATCCGGACACAATGGATGATGATGAAGATGCGGCATATTATGCGCAGAAGATAAATGATGCATATGGAATATTAAAGGAAAGGCTTAGAAAGGAGAATCAATGAGTTCAGAATTAAAGTACAGGCTTATGTTTTTAGTCAATATGTTTTGCATAATGACTTTTCCAGTATGTCTGATAGTAGTATTTGTAATGGGATATTTTGCTAAGATGAATACAGTGCTGACAGCAGCTGCTGTAATAATCAGTGCAATTCCACTGTTTTTTGTTAAAAAGACAGGAAAAATAATGAATGTGTACAAGGCAGACTGTGAGTATGATGAATTCGGCCAGCGTGTCGGAAAGGGCCGGTACGACTACTCAAAGGAAGAGCGCAGGCAGCTTGACATGCAGCAGACAGCTAATATCGAAGGAATTATCGGAAATACAGCTTTAAAAGAAATAAAGAAAAAAGGCTCAAAGAATCCGGAAGACGACCTGAAAAAGCTGACAGGCCTCGTTCCTGTCAAGGAAAAGGTTGAGGAAATGGAAGCAAGGATGCGATTTGACCGAAGCAGCAGAAAAGATACAAATGATAAAACCGGGAATTCGATGAGCGGCAGGCACATGGTATTTTACGGAAGCCCCGGTACGGGTAAGACAACCGTGGCAAGAATAATCACCGGTCTTCTATATAAGTATAAATATATTTCAGAAAATAAAATCATTGAGATAGATGGCAACTTTTTGAAAGCCGGAACAACGGGAAATACGGCGATTAAGGTAAGATATATAGTAAGACAGGCTTATGGCGGAGTGCTGTTCATAGATGAGGCGTATGCCCTTGCAGAAGATGAGCTTGGAGCACAGGCCATCGCAACCCTTATCAAGGAGATGGAAGATAACAGGGATAAGTTTATCCTTATTCTTGCTGGATATACAGATGAAATGAAAGACCTTATCAGGTCAAACACGGGCTTTGCTTCCCGTGTCAAGGAATATCTGGACTTTCCGGATTACAACGAGCAGGAGATGAGGGAGATTTTTATGGGAATGGCCGGAGAGAGAGGATATGCTGTCGCTGACAATGCCTATGCCGCATTTGACACCAGAATGGCAAAAGAGAGAAAACTGATGACATTTGGCAATGCCAGAACAGTCAGAAGCGTGCTTGAGGAGACAATAGATTCGCATGCACTTAACTTCGTTAAGGGAAAGATAGACGCAGGTGACAAGTATAAAATCCTTGCCATGGATATAAAAACAAGACCAAAAGAGATGTTTTAAAAGATACAGTCCGCAGAAATAGGGGCAAATGAATGCGGTTCGGACAAAATCTGACATACTCCTTATATAAAAAAGAAAAAAGGAGAGATGCAATATGTATTTATCAGAGCTATTGTTTCAGTTTGAACAGATTGAGGATGCAGGAAACGGAGGAATCGTGCTGCCAAAGCAGTTTGGCAGCCTTGCCATGCATGACCGCTCGCTGGCTGAAATCGAAGTAGACCTCTTTGAAAGGGAGTCAGTGGAACTGTGCAAAGGAGATGAGCATCTGACGGTGTCTGATTTCATCGAAAAAATCCACGGATTTGTAGATGAATTTCCAGATGTGGCAGATAATGTGCTTACAATTAAGGATCGAAGCATAATACACCTGACACAGACATCATGGGGTATTTCGCCAGTCGTACTGCGTGATGCAGATTCTGATGCTTTCATCAGGAAGCAGATCGACAACGGACAAAACTGGCTGAAAATATTTTTCGATGCACAGATTTCTGTCAACGACATCCCGTATACGGAACGAAACTACAGAAGGGATTACATCCGTTACATTTGGATGAGGAATGAACTGACACCTCATGCCGAGATGCTTGCAGAGGATGAGAACAGACGGCAAGCATTTCTAAATGCAGTCAAAGACTATGCAGGTGAAATGCTCGAAAAATAGACGGTACACAAAGAAAAGAGAGTCTCATATGAGGCTCTTTTTCATATGGAAAACAAATTCCAGAAATAAAAAATAACATACTCCCTGTAGAAGAATTAGCTTTATAAGGGAGGATTATATTTTGAATACTATTGACGTAGAAACAAATTACGAGAAGGCATGTGTATCTGCAGATGAGTGGACAGAACGCAGGAAATTCACAAAAGAAGAAAAAGAACAGATACTGAAAAGCACAAAGAGTGTATGTGCCTGCTGTGGCAAGAAGCTTACGCTTAAGACAATGACGGTGGAACATATTATTCCAATTTACAGGCATGGAACAAACGACATGAAAAACCTCACGGCCTTGTGCGAACAGTGCAATAAGGATAAGAGCAACCTGCTCTATCTACCGAGAAGCTTTTATATGGCTATGAAGGATACGCAGAAAATAAATGAAATGGATGAGATGGTAAGAGAGTGGATAAAGAACCACAGGGAAGCCATGGACATAGAGAGGTTCCCGCTTATTGCACCAAAACACAACTTTTTTATCAATCCAACAGGCAGAAGGGGTGTTAATCCGTTAGCATACAACAGACAGCTCGTGTATACATGGACGCTAGTCGGAGGCGAGGATTTTGAAGAGGTTGAGGCTGTTACAGGAGTAAACCTTAAGGTAACAAGGGATTTTCTTAAGCGTCCCCGCCAGGGCATGGCGGACAGTGACATTCTTACGCATCCGTCATATGAAGTGTATAAGCCAGTTACATTTTATACGCTCAGGAAGTTAAGCAGCCAGAAGATACTCGCTGTTGCAGGAGTGAGGTATGACAAAGACAAGGGAGACCTTGCCATAAGCCTTCCGTGGATGGATGTGACAAAAAGAGCCGTTCCTGTTATCGTGGCAAATCTCCTGGATATTTCAAGGGATGTAATCAAAAATCTCTGCGGTGAAGCCTTAAATTCAACTATTGTTTTTTCAAAGTCGGCAGAAATGTTTAAGACACTTGTTTATCTGAGAAAATTTATCCCGTGGGGAAACAGATTCAGCTATGTGGACAGCTTGTTTTACGAAGACACAACAAATGGCAGTACTATTTACGGAGCTATTTTCAGGGAGCAGGACATGAAGATGATAGCCGAGGATTTCATCGAAGTGCCGAGATGGCTTAAGCCGATTAAAGACCCGGATTCAAAGAACAGTTACATATTTTCAAGTGTATGCAGTTAATAAAACCCGCCTTTTAGGCGGGGTTTTTGATGCAATTTTCTACTTTCTAACATACTTTCCATATAAAAAGAAAAAAGGAGGAACTAAATATGGACAAAAAGGAACTGTTGGAGCTGATAGAAGAGAAAATAGATGATGTTTTTCTTGAATATCAGAAAAAAAATGACATTAAAAGCGGGGACATATCCCCGGAGCAGGCTTTAAGGCTTGATGAACTGCAGAACGAGCTTGCAGATCTGGTGATGCATGTAGGAAGTAGACAGGAGGAACATTCATGAAAAGAACTGAAGAAATGGCAAAAATCATGGCTGAAAGTATTGAATACCTTGACAAATATATCAAGGTGACAGATGCGGTCAAAGCCAAAATTACAAAACATGTCAGACGATATAACATTAAACCTGAAATCTGCGCGTGGTATGCAGACTGGAATGATTTCTGCAGCGACTGGTGCGACGGCTGTGGCTACACAAGAACCGAAGCCAGAGCCATAAGACACGGTGGACATGGCGAGTTTATGGATCTTCCAAATAAGAAGGGCATCGTCAGGTTTGTGATTTAAGAAATGGAGGAACAAAATGGAATACATTAAAGAAATGCTGCAAGAAGCTGGTCTTTCAAAGACAGAGGCTTCAAAGATTGCAAAGAAAAAGGAAAGCCTTGCAGCATGGCTCAAAAAGGCTGTGTGCGCAATGGATGCGGTCAGCGTGATAAACCGCGAAGCGAATCTTGCAAATGCCGGGCTTGTGGAATACTCGGAGACGCTTGATGATATGGATGAATGCGAAGAGCATATAGAGAAAATCCTTGAGCTGACAGAGGACATTCTTGGCAGTACAAAAAAGCCACAGGATTTGCCAGACATGCGAAAGGTCTGGATTAACCAGATCAACCTGCTTCGCGCGGTTGCAGATGACATCATAAAAAACAAACCGACCCCAGAACTGTACAGGTATCTGACACATGAGTATCCGTTCATTTCAACTGAATGGCCATGTAACGAAGACGGCAGTATCAGGGCATCTGTATCTGACAGGGTACGCCTTAATTATGGCGAAGCATATGCATACATTCACCTTGATGAAAGACTCAGGCCGACAGGAGAAGTTACATGGGACACCGAAGAAATGGGGGTCAGTGATGAAGCTTCATCTGATGCTGAGATGACAAAAGCTGAGCTTAAGGCCATGTCAAAAAAGCAGGCGCACGCGATGGCTGAGTGCATTGATGAAAACTATTACAGCATGAAAGATGAAACGCCTGTTGAGTACAGTCCATTTGCAGATGACTTTAAAATAAGAGAGTAAATGCATGTTTCATTAGAGATTGGAGGATATGACATGATTACAAGAGAAATGATTAGAAATGGTTTTGAATCTGGAACTGTTTCAATCGAAGAAGAATATGCAGGATGTATTGGCATCTGCTGTAGAATTGGTGATAACGCATTTTATTTTCTCGGTTCAGAAGATAATGATTTAACAAAAGAAGAATATTGGAAATCATATACATTAGATATGACAATAGATATGATTTTTAATATACTGAAAGACGTTGAATCTGCTGAAGAACACGGATTAGATGAAACTGAGTTAGATTATTATATATCTGTATTAGCGTATTAGCCGAATGAAACTAAGATTTCTTGATAAGATTGGAGAAATTAATATGGAGGAAAAAATCAAGCAAAGGAGTAACAGAATGGTTAAGAACATATACTGCAAGCGCTGCGGACACAAAGTTGTCCGCGAGACATGTAAAGAGCTGAAGAAGACATATCATTTTTATTGTGCAAACTGCGATGAGGATATGTTTAGATTTGAGACGTATAAGAAAGGTAAAAGGTAATTAAAAATGGGTGAAAACATTGTATTGGACAGAGTTACAAGTAAGAACAAAAGCGAATGCTGTGATTTTGTAGCATGTAATAACTGCGGAAGAGCAATGCTGATAAATCACGGAGAAAACACCTGTCCCGAATGTGACTGTAATGGAACTTTATCATGGATGGAAGAAGATTTCGAGGAAATCAATTATGATAATGCTCCAGATATATTAGCAGGAATGGGATATACGCTGTGTGATACGGAGTAAAGAATTGGAGGAAAGATTATGACATGGGATGAATTAAATGAAAAATATCCAGAAGCAAGGGATGAAATGAGCGCAGACAGAAAAAGAGATTTCTTAAAAGACTTGTATGATGCTTATGAAGCCGTTGGATTTGTAGACAAATTTTGGACTCCATTTGATTTGAATGATGAAGACAAAAGTTATGTTGGAAAACCATTTAAGGTGGTTGGAAGATGTGAGGAAGGTAAGGAATGGGATTTAGAATCTTTACCTGCTTGGAAAATCGAATTTGAAAATGGACATAAAATGGATGCGTATCCAGAAGAAATTTACTTAAAAGACATGATTGCAAATGGATATAACCCACATTGACATTTAATATGATAGAAATTCGCATCTCAGAAGAAAGAAAAAAAGGAAACTAAAATTTCTTGATAAGATTGGAGGAAAGATATGTTAGATTTGAATAAAATAGTAAACAACGAGATTGAGAAAGCATACTTAAAAGGAAGAAAAGATGCAGCAAGCGAGTTAAGAGATATATTATCAAAGAAAAATAACAATAATGCATATGAAATTGATATGCAAATGATTGATAAAATATCTGAAGAATTAAACCGTGAATGGTCTTGAAACTAAGATTTATAAGGAGAATAGATAAAATGCAAGAGTATATTAGAGAAATTGAAAAAATTGCAGCAAAATACACAGAAAGTCAGTCTGATGGATATTCACAAATTATGAGAATTTGTGATGCAATGAGAGAACAACAGAAATATTGTTTAGGATATATTTCTAAAGAAGAAATTTCATCACCTCAGTTTGATTAGATTTGAAACTAAGATAAGAGGTGTGTTGGTACAAATGAATTCGTATTTCGTTAGAAAGAGAGGAAAATTTTTATGAAACAGATTATCAACTTTATCGACGCTGATGTCGATGGATGTGGAACAGACGTTGAAACAATGATTCAGATTGAGGGTGATCAGGCGTTAACAAACGGAGCTATTAAAAGAATCAAGGATGCCATCGAAAGATATAAAAAAGAAAATTATGGCGAATACAGTCCGTATGATGTTGTTGAAGCCGCATGCGAGCAGTTAGGCCGTGAAGGATATATTTACGAATATCTTTCAGAAGATGTGACTATCGAGTTCTGATAAAACTAATGTTTTTTGATAAGATTGGAGGAAACATTATGTATTTACATACAGGATTGGAAGAAATTAAGGTCGGAAACAGAGAAAGCCTGCTTAATGCGCTGAAAGATTTGAGCAGCTTTGACTGCGATTTCAATGGTGAAAGCGGAGATGAATTTTTATGGGTTGGAGCTGAAGGCTATGATTCCAACATGGATTATCTTATCGACAAGGTAAAGGACATTGAAGATGATGAGGAGTGTATTAATACATTCTTCAACACATGGCTGAGCGCAGACTGCTATTATGCGAAATGGGATGTCTCTGTTATAACCGATACTAAAAAAAAGAGTCAAGGCTGTATCATTTGCAGCTGTTAGTGAATATTAACTTTATAGTCCATACAAAAAGAAGAGCTCCAGACGGGGCTCTTTTTTCATGCAAAAAGATAGGAACCGGACATTTCCGGTTCCCGTTTACAAAGGAGAAAGCTTTTGAAAAACTTCCGATATAAGTATGATTTATTTTTCTAACGTTTTTGCAAAAAATCAAAAATTTAATAAATTTTGGCGTTTTCTTAAATTCTAACATACTTTCTATATAAAAAAGAAGAAAGGAGAACAACAAAAAAATGAATATTGAAGAAACGAAGGAGAGGGACTGCAAGTCTCTATCTTTGATGAAACAGCTTATACGCTCTGACGCTGCAAAACTGCTCTCGCAACTGGTCGGCAGTGAGTATGCAGCAGACATCATGAGCAACAAAACGGGAGCAGATGAAACCATTGGCAATGCTGTCGTAGATGAAGTGGCAAAACATGCCATCAATACAGATGGCGTGTACAGTGACAAAGACATCAGGAATGCACTTGGTAAAGTCATTGCAGAAAGATTAGCCATGCAGGAACTGTAAGAAAAGATTGGAGGAAAACAATGAAAAAATACATATGGAATGAAATTTATGCGGCAGCAGAAGGATGCGGCTGCGGAGAAAGCGGCTTAAGAGCCAAGGACAACGCAAGAGAAAATGTGCGCTGTCTTGCGCTGGAGCGTGGTGAAGCGGACCTTGAAGAAGCAGAGTGTCCGGAGGACGAAGTGGAATATTACTGTGATAAATACAGCATTTTATTTGATGTGGACGGCCATATAGTTGACCAGAACTAGAAAAAGATGCTGGCAGGGATGTTTTGCGTATAAAGAAAGGTGGAAAAGTAAATCATGGAATTTTGCTGGGATAATTTTAAAAAGGAAAAATATACAGATATTAAAGACAAACTGGACAAGCGAGCAGAGCTGGCTGACGATTATATCGGATCTGTCAGAGTGGGAGAAATCTGTGTAGATGTACTTATAAGAGATTATGGTGAAGGAGACACTCCGAAGTATGCCTACTCGTATGACTTTTATGTCGCGAACGAAGATACAGGCTATGGATACAGGCTGGAAAGCAATATTCCGTATGATTATGCGGATGGCACAGACTTGACAGACCTTGCATTATCTTATGATGAATTTGTTAAGAAGTCTGAGGAGCTGCTGACAAGTTTCATTAAAGAAAATGATAAGGTAAAAGGCTATTCTCTGATTGAGAAAGCAAATAAACCGCTATTAATCTGGTAAAAAAATAGGAGGAAAAAGTATGTCAAAATACGATGATTATGAGTCTGACTGGATTATTGCAGTCGCAAATACAGCGGCTGATGGCGTATTAGTGTACAGATTCAGAGGAACTGCAGATAAAGTAAGAGCAAAGCTTGCAGAGCTTGCAAAGAAGGACATAGAAAATAACCCGGATAACATCTGTGTGAGTGTTGATGACGTAAGCGATGTCGATGACATTAGCAACGGCTGTGGCAGAGAGTTCAGTGCATACATTGAATTCAGCGATTATCACATCACATATCAGGCGATTCAGTTGTGTCAGATAGATTTCATTTGAAAATGGAAAATATTTCATTTTGAAATGTGATGACGACAATAACTATTACAATGTCGAAGTAAGATGAAACGATGATTTACAAGGAAATTAAAAAGGTTAAAATGGTGATAATATGGGACAGAGAAGCCAAATTTATATAAGATATAATGTAAACTATGTGTATGGTTCAGCAACGGATCATCCAAAAACGCAGAACTTTAAAGGTTTAATCGCAAGATATTTCCAATGGAATTACGGTGAGAGAATGATTAGTCGTGCAAGATACATTATAGAGGAAATTAAAGATGAATTTATGGAATATAAATACTGTTTCAATGACAATGAAAAGCTTGAAAAGCTAAAACGTTTCTGTGAAACGAATTTTGACATGAAGGATATTGTATTTAGTTCTGATATTCTTAAAGAAGTTGAAGAATTTGACGGAGACTTACAGCTTTTATTTGGACAACCAAATAATGATGGACAGCTTTTTATTGATATAACAGATGCTGGAATTAAATATTGCTTTATGAAATATTATAATGAAGGCGAGCCTATGAATGGCGAGAATTACATGAAATGGAATTGTGAAAATAAAGATCATCCAGATTGGCATATTCCTTATGAGTATATGAATAAGAAAACAATCTCATATACCGAAAGGAATATTAAAAAGATTGATAAAATGGCTACACTTATGACACCTGAAGAAATTAAATCGTTTGTAGAAGATGATTATTCTTATTTATTTGCACCATTATTCTAAAAGCAACGAAACGGAAATTTCTTGAAGAAAGGTGATAAGTATGGTAATTGAAACATGGCGAAAAGTGTATAATGGGAAAATAATTGCCATTACAGTAAAACACGATGATTGGTGGTATCAAGCTTTTGTAAATGAAAAACCTATAACAAAAGCAGATGGAAGTCTTGAGAGTTTGCATAACATTTTGTATGGAAACGGTTGTCAGCAAGAAATTAGAGAGAATTCATTTGAAGAAAAATATGTTAATTTAATGAATTGGCAGAAAATCGACTGGTATAAAATATTTTAAGGAATCGGAAATTTCTTGGAGAAAAAGGTAATAGCATATGCAGATAACAGTAAAATATAACGTTGGAGACCAAATAAAGCGGATACAAGGCTGCTTTGCCACTGTGTCTCATTCCGGATCATGTGTAGAGCAGACTCTCAGAGTTGAGCGGATTATTATTGAGAGAGGAAACTCTTTCAATGGCTGGCAGCCAAAGTCCTACTACGAGTGCCAGGACTTAAAGAGTGGAGATTTCGTCACACTGGATGATGAAGAAATAAGTGAATGTAGTAGAAAGGATTGATAACTATGAAATTCATAAAAAGAGAAACAAAAATGACAGTAAAAGAATTTCTGTCAAAGATTACAGATTCTTATCAGGAAATCGCAATCAACGAATACGATGGCAGGGAACATACCGGAAGGTGGCTTGCTACCCCGCATTCCGTTAATTATGCGAGCATTCCGGAGAAAATTCGGAACAGAGAGATCAGCGCTATAATTCCATATTACGGAAGAATCAGTGTTGAGGTAGAAAAACAAAAATAAGAATTCATTTTTTACAAAGAGAGTCGCAGTTGCGGCTCTTTTTTATATGGAAAGCCATATGCCGGTTTAAGCAAAATCTAACATACTTTCCATATAAAAAAAGAAAAATGGAGGTAAATTGAATATGGATGTTTTTTTAAGAAACATAACAACGGATGAGGACGTGGAAGTTTCACTTCCAATGGACTCAGAAAAATTAAAGGAACTGACAGGTAAAGATGAGTGGATAATCGCTGACTCTCCGGTTGGAGAAGAGCTTACAAGCGTATTAATGCTTAATGAGCTTGTTAAACGTTTTGGTGAGGAAAATCTTATGGTTCTTACTGAGGCATTTCTTCTAAGTGAGATAGAAGAAAAAGAACCGGATGACTTTGTCATCATTGATTTTGATAGTGAAACCGCCTGTTACAACGACGGCAACGGCTTTATATTTACCGACTGGGAAAAAGGATTTGTCCTTCATGACCTTGGGTATGTAAATTTTCCATTCAAGTACACAGATGAAATGGAGGGATACGTAAAGTTTGAGCAGCTCTGGTATACAGCAGAAAGCTCAGGCTGGAATGCGGTTATCATTAACGGCAGACCTTATCTTGTCTGCAGGAATTGAATTATTAGAAAAGGATGGCTGATTTATATGGTATTTAATATAGAATTTTGGAACATGGAAAAGTATTTACCTACAAAAAGATGTAGGAATTTAAAGCAGCGTTATGTAAAAAATAATATGAACGTGGATATTAAAGAATTAACAGAAACAGAATTTCCAGTTGCTTTTATCATACATGATTATCAAAGTGTATATGAAAATGCAAAATCTTATGATGATTTTGACGGAAACGGTGAATATAAAATGTTTTCGGAAGAAATGAGAACATATAATGGCAAATTATTCAAGCCAGTAAGAGTTTCACATGGAGCGGCAATTAGCACAAACTTTGAGCCGCTTGACTATATTAAGCAGAGAATACAGGATTATGCCCCATATTGGAAAGGTGGAGAAGATTTTACTGAAAAATCCATCGTAAAGGAAAGCGATGTAGAAAAATGTAAAGAGACCATTTCTTCAAGGGCAGAAAATTATGTGATTTTTGATGGTAAGGTTTGGGAAACTTGCGGAGAACCAATGTACAATGTTACAACTTTTGGACTTGGACACAATCACGGAGGAACAGGATTTTTTATACAATATGATTACAATCCAAATATTAGCAATAAAAATTATTTCAATGCTCTTGAAAGAGAAAAGGCGATTGCATATGGAAAACAAGTTGCTTTAAATCGTGGTGATACAAATAACATTGACGGTATGGGAGAACGTGATATTATTGAGGTTTTAATGCCAGAAATGGTTACAAGGAATCCACAGAAAGAGCACGGAGAAGGAGATTCTTTTATGAATTTAATAGAAGATGTAATTAGCAACACAGATAGCAGTGCAGAAGCTGGACTGCTGGCAACTTGTATATGCGCAAATGAAATCAATAAGAAAAGATAATATGTTAAAACCATAAGTTTATTAAAAGAGAAACGGAGGAACGAAAATGGATTTGGAAAAAATCTTAAAAGAGCTTGGCGCAGAGGCGCCGTTTGATAAGGACGGAGAACTTACGCCGGAAGGAGCTGCGGCAGAAGAAAAGCTGCTTAAAATCGTAGGCGGGCTTGAGTATATAGGAGCCCTTGGAAAGTCAGGAGATGAGCTTGAAAATTATCTCGATGAGATAATAAAACTTGGTTTTTAGAAAACGGAGGAAACAAAAATGACAAAAGCAGGCTGGTGGGGTGTTGATTTTAATATCACACTCGAAGGAGAAACAGTAAGATTTGACGATTTAAGCGAGTGCTCGCAGGAGCATATCCTTCAGAAGATATCTGAAGGATATACAAGCGGAGAAGTCGTAGAAGAAGATGATGATGAAGAGGAGGAACAATAATGGGATGGACAAGTTATTATCCGACACATTTTACAAAAAGAGGCGCCATTGACCGCAAGGCTGAGTGCGACGCTTATTTCATGGAAGGATTAAACAGAGGAAACTTCCTTGTGCTTAAGTCAACCATGAAAGGCAGCACATATTATGCTGCAGTAAAATCCATGGTCAGATACGCTGGCAAAGATGAGAATGGAAAGGACATTTATGAGCCGATAAGTGATGGCCAGGTATGTGGATATGTATTCCTCACGGCAGTAGAAAAAGGTGAATTTTTCTACAAGGACATGAGTGAGTTCTCAGGTCCCGCACAATGCGACTGTCCAAAGTCTATCATTAATCTGCTCAGTGAGACAGATGATGAGTGGGCACTTGAGTGGCGAAGACGCTGTCTTGAGCAGGCAACCAAGCCGAAGCTGTCATCGCTTCCGGTTGGAACCGTGATAGAGTGGACGATATGCGACGAAACATACAGAGCTGTAAAAAGCGCTCCGGCATATCAGTTCAAGCGTCCGTTCTGGCTGAAAACAGACGGTACAGCTTACATACCGAGTAAAAGGATCGCCGACAACTGGAAGGTTGTCGAGGCGTAGAAAACAGGAGGAATGAAAAATGACACAAAAACAATTTGAAACAATAAAGCTTCGCCTTGAGACGGAACATGAGAAACTTGAAAAACTTTATAAGGACACCTTTCCTTTTAATGTAAAAGCTGCATATGTTACCTGCCGCGAATGCGGAAGCAAGATAAGCACTGAAGTCATGAAAAAGCGCAGAAGCTGTGATAAAGAGCAGGCGTGCCCTGTATGCAGCAGCTTTAAGGGCCTGTACAGTGTAACGGCAAGCGGGCGCATAGCAAAAGCGAAGGCGCGCTGCTCAAAGGCAGACAAGGCTTTTGCAGAGGCTAAAAAGAAGCTTGATGCAGTGACAGTGAAGAATCCTGTAGACAAATTCAAGCAGGCGGTGGATGATGTCATGGAGGAACTTGAAATCATATATGATGTCTATAAAGCCCCTGACTTCACTGAGATAAAAGGTGAAACAGGAGGAGATTTAAGGTGCATGCGTGTTTACAAAGACGGAAGTGTGTGCGAAAAATAAAACGTCCAGTAAAAAAGGAGAGAGTCAGAAATGGCTCTCTTTTTTGTGCGGGTTTATATGGAAGAGGCAAAGCTTTTGAAAAATCTATCATACTTTCCATATAAAAAGAAAAAAAAGAAGAAAAGGAGAGAAAATAAAATGAGCGATTTTATTATAATCACAAAAGCCCGTGTTCTGGAGAACGAACCGGAGGAAATCATAAAAGAGCAGGAAGAGAAAAGAAAAGTCCTGGGGCTGGGAGACAAAAATTTCCTGTGTCATTTTCACAGCTCGCCGTATACTTCTGACAGGATTGTGGAAATGCCGATTGAATTTGCAATCCAGCATCTTGCAATCAAGGAAGGATATGACATGGTTCAGTTTTCGAACGGGAATTATGGATTTGTCGCATACTATAATGGTGTGCCAAACGGATTCGAGATTATTGGCTGAAAAAGAGGCGTCAGAATATCTGGCGTCTTTTTTATATGGAAAGACATGGCTTTCACAAAATCTATCATACTTTCTATATAAAAAGAAAAAAGGAGGAAAACAAAATGAGTATGAGTAATATTGTTGAGGAATGGAACAACACACGCATCAGGTATCAGAACAGATACTATGGTGCATGTAAAAAACTTAAGACAGGGGAAACAAATACTGATAATCACGGAGCAATGCTTGAGATGAGCTATGTGCTTATTTCAATATTCGGCCTTTCTCCGAAAGAAGTTGATGAGGTTGAGAAAAACGGCGGATTCACAAACAAAGATCTAAAGAAGATAGAGGAGGAGACAGAGAAGTATGTCAAGCTGTATCCATAAGAGAATGAGCAAAATGATTAACAAAAATGTCATGGATGCAATCGCTGTGCTCATGGATAGTGATAAAAGAGAAGCAGTACACAGGGAGTTTGCCCCGTGTACATACGAAAAATTTCTTGAGGAGTACTGCAAAAAAGATCCGCAGTTTGAGGATGTCCTTAAGAATGAGTTTGGAATAGTGCTGTAGAAGGGAGAAAAATATGAGTAAACATATAATTACGCTAAACGAGGTTAAGGAACGTGCAAACAACGGAGTGACAACCTTTTCAAAAAAGGACAATTCGCCAAGAGGCTGCAAGACAGTACCGGTGAGCGAAATCAAGGCTGGTGATGAGATAGTAATTGACAACTATTTTACGCTGGTTATTGAGGGTTAATCATTAAGGAGGAACGGGAAAATATTATGGCAAACACCTTTAATAAAGAACTTGCGAAAAAGGTTAGAAATGTGCAGGGGGACATCAAAACAGAGTTCTGCAAATACTGTGAAGAAAAAGTTTGTGACGGCTGTTTTGTTGACGATATGACAGACGTCTACACATTAAGAGCTGAGATTACTCTGGATCAGAAAGAACTAGATTTTATCAATGAACTGCTTTCAATGGCAGGAGATGAAATTTACGAGAAGCATGGCCTTAAACGCGATGAGACTATCGTACATACCGTTGTTTTTTCAGACGGAATGCAGGCCGACATTAAGCTTGTTATCTGCGATGAAGACCCTTATACAGAGGCTGTTCTTTTTGACAAGAACGGCTTTCAGAAAGCATATACTGATCCGAAATATGAGTATACAGGCGACTGGGAGCTTGAATATGACGATGTTAATTATGTTGTCACTGTTAAAGTAAAGGAACCAGTCGGCTACAGGTCTGATGACCTCTTCGGCGATGGTTACAGGGATGCTGTGGATGTCATGGCTCATGAGATATTTGAGCTGCAGAATGCAGACATTCTTGACACCCTCGCTGATGGCGTTTTAAAAGATATGGATATTGCAGAGAATCTGAAACACCTGTCATACGATATTGGCGCCCCCAGAGCTGTATACTTTGCTGATATTCTTGAAGAAGAAGATGCAGATACAGCAGAAGAGAAAGCAAAAGCTTTCGTCAGGGAAATCCTTGATGCAGTGAGAGAGAAGACCGGAAAGGACATTAAATATGTCCTGTGGCTGTCGGGCAGCGTTGGTGATGTCATTACTGAATATGAGCTTAATGAGGCTATTACAGAATTTGACGAATACTCAACGGCAGACAGTGTTGTTTTATCGGACATCGGCAAGGGCGGCAAACTCTTTGGTTATGAGAAATTGCCTGTGGAAATAAGGATTGTTGACAGGCAGACGAAAACAATCTGAAAAAATCATAATGAAAAAGAGGCATCGCAAAAGCGGTGTCTTTTTTGGTGGTTTTTCTTGAAAATATCATACTTTCCATATAAACAGAAGAAAGGAGATATAATACATGGAGAAACAAAAGGAGGAACAGTGCTGCTTTACAGAAAAACAAAAAAATGGTATTATTAATAATAATTCGAATGAGTTTTTCGAATCATTAATGTTGTCGCTTATACTTTTGGTAGGCGCCGCCACCATCATTTGTAACAAATTTAGTGCTGTAACAAGCATTGTGTACATCGTGCCATGTGCCGTATCATCAGCTGCAAGAATGGCAAGAATAAGGTATATGGAACCAGTATTCAAAATACATTTTCTGGGCTTTATTATAGCAACTATAGTAATTATCGGCATGGTATGGTTGCAGTATCTTAAATGTACAAACAGTATGGTAAACATAGTTCTGTTTTTGTATCCGATATACGAAGGCATATATACGGTATATCAGAAATACATAGGAGATATAACGGAGGTGGAGAAATGACAGAATTTGCAATTGTAGTAATCGCATCGCTTGTTTCGTGTATAGCATCTCTTGTAGGTGGCATACTTGTTGTGAAACAGACAGAAAAATATAATAAAAAACAGCAGGCAGAATAAGTCTGTCTGCAAAAGAACATGTTCTAAAAGAGGCATCGCAAAAGCGGTGTCTTTTTTTTTGTATACACGCTTTCGATATACAACTTTCTGACATACTTTTCATATAACAAAAAATAAAGAAAAGTGGAGGAAAACAATAATGAAAGCAAAAGCTATGGTAAAAGCACTTGAAAACATGAGAGAATACGCAATTATCTGTTTTGGTGCGGGACATAAACCAAACTGGGTCCGCGGTTTTGCGCAGTTCTCTCAGGACGATAAAACACTATATCTGATGGATGAAGCACCAGGAGCACAAGGAATGATTACTGTGGAAATTTTACAAAAATATAGCGTTCTGAAAGCCCACCGCTTCAGTCGTGGGATGAAAAAACACGAACTCTTATCTTATATGGAAAGCCATTCTCAAAAATCAAATCTATCATACTCTTTATATATAAAATGAGGTGTCAGATGCATACAGTACAGTTAATTTTAAGGCCAACTGAATATGAGAAAGCTGTCATCAATAAGCGTTTCCACGCGGTGTCGCATATTCATAACGTATGTGTAAAGCATGCAAAGAAACTGCTTATGCAGCTTGACCATGATAATGAGTACCAGTCATGGCGCAGTGAGTACTGCAAACTTTTGAAGCAGAAAGAGCTGTCAAAAGCTGATCGTACACGCAGGCTTGAATTGTCTAAACAGATGTCATCACGCCGTCAGGAAATCAGCCTTTCAAAATGGGCACTCCAGTCATACATAAAAGTCTGCAGGAAACGCTACAGAGGGCTTATTTCGTCACAACAGGTACAGGCGGAGGCTGCAAATGTATGGGCTGGGGTTGAAAAATGTCTATTCAGTAAAGGAAAAGACATTCATTTCAAGAAGTTCATGGACTTTGATACCATTGGTGGAAAGTCAAATTCAAACGGTGCAAAACTTAATGTTAATACAATGACTGTTTCTTGGCTTGGACTTGAACTCAAATGCTATCTCCCAAAGAAAACTTCGGACAGGGAATATGTCCTTGAGTCTCTTAACCACCAAATATCCTACTGTACGATAAAGAGAATGATGTTCTCAAACGGTTGGAGATATTACATTGTGGTCACACTCGACGGGGATGCACCTCGCTGGGAATGTAAAATAAAGACCGGCATTATGGGTATAGACCCCGGGGTTTCGACAATGGCAGCGGTGTCAGACACAGCCTGTGTCCTTGAAGAACTGGCACCTGATGCGGATGTTTACGAAAAACAGATACACAAGCTTGAACAGCATATGGATATATCAAAGCGTATCAGCAATCCAGACAACTTCAATTCTGATGGAACTGTCAAAAAGCGTAAGGACTGCAAGCCGTGGGTGCTTTCAAACAGTTATGAGGCAGCCCGCAGGAAGCTTAAAACATTATATAGAAAGAAAAGTGCCTATATCTTGCATTCGCACAGGAATTTATGCAACAGGCTGCTTGAAAATGCCGATTCATTCATAGTCGAAAAGATGGACTATGCGGCACTGGCAAAACGCTCATCCAAAACAGAGCGTCAGGACAAGCCGACAGACGTCATCCAGAAAGACGGCACTGTAAAGACTGTCAATAAATTCAAACGCAAAAAGCGTTTCGGCAGGTCCATAAACCGCAGGTCGCCGTCACGGTTTTTAAGTGAATTAAAGCGCAAGGCTGAAAGCTCTGGCGGCACTTATGCAGAAGTCAATACCCAGACATTTAAGGCGAGCCAGTACAACCATGTGACAGATAAATGTGTAAAAGTCCCTCTCTCACAGAGATTTAAGCTTATAGGAAGTGACAGTGTACAGCGTGACCTGTATTCAGCATTCCTTATAAAGAATACAGACAGCGCCTTTGAACATCCCG
>ERZ772819.1418-NODE-1418-length-19240-cov-5.983789_pt1 | contig 19240 bp, 10 predicted proteins | sample MGYA00580860_ERZ772819 | MGnify/ENA primary metagenome ERZ772819 (study PRJEB29015, sample SAMEA2737683) | human gut metagenome | biome: human gut; feature: human-associated habitat; material: faeces | place: China | collected 2012 ...
CCTTGCCGCGCTCCTTATCGGCTTTGACCGCGTTAGCCAGGTCAACAAGGGAAATTGTTTCTCCCGCCTTAACCTTTGCTTCCAGTTCGTCAACGGTAGGGGTGTTGTTGATGATACCGTCAAAGTTGTTGTCGTTCTGCTCTACGGTGTCCTCGACGTGCTTCAAAGGGTTTGCCTTTTCCGGCTGCTCTGCGGCAACGGCAAACGCCCGCGTCCCGTTCCCCATAATCAGATATTTCCCGTCGTCGGATTGATGATGAAAGCCATATCCGGCAGCTTCCATTTGTTCGCGGCTCATGGCGGTTACATGGAAAGTCCCTCTCGGTGTTTTGACAGTTTCGCCCGTTTCCAAGTCGTCCGGGGTAAGCTGCTTCTGTTCCTGTAAAAACTCCGGCACTTGCCGGAAGCCCGCGCTTTGATAGGCGGCGCCTCGGCAGAGCCGGATAAATTCGCCTCTGCTCCTGGTTTGCACTGTCTTTGCGCGTGCGACGGCGACAATATAAAGGAAACATCAAACATAGTGAAAACAACAATGAAAAAAATCTTTTTTGCTGCGGCGCTCGCGGGTGCCGCAATGCTCGCCTCCTGCGGAGGAAACAAGGGCGGGGTACAGCTGGGCAGTCTGTCCGAGTTCGACTCTCTGTCGTATTCGCTCGGAGCCAACATCGGCTATGGCATGAGCTACGAAATGAAGGATATTCCGTTCGATTTCAAGGCTGTGGACAAGGGTGTCCGGGAAGGCGCTCTGGGCAAGGCCACCCAGGAGCACGACAAGTCGCTCGATATGCTGCGCGAATATTTTATGACCAAGCGCGGCGAGCGTGCGCAGGCCGTGGCGCAGAAGCGTGCCGAGGCGGACAGCGTGCGCCTGGCCGGCGGCGACACGACCAAGGTGGAGTATCCCGCGGCCGATCCCGACATGTTCGAGAGCGAGGAGGAGCGTACCGAGATCTCCTATGCCTTCGGTAACGACATCGGTTACAACATCGCACAGAGCGGCATGCCCATTCAGCTGGTCTGGATCGGCGAGGCCATGCAGAACGTGCGCGACAACAACGCCAAGATGACCGAGGACGAGGTGAACCAGTACTTGCAGTACTACTTCATGGTGAAGCGTCCGGCCGAGAACGCCGAGGCTTCGAAGGCGTGGCTGGAGAAGACGGAGAAGAAGTCGGGCGTGAAGAAGACCGAGTCGGGCCTGCTCTATAAGGTTACCGACGCCGGCGACGCTTCGGTGATGCCCAAGGACCCGCGCGACGTGGTGAAGGTGCACTATACGGGCCGTACCCGCGAAGGCAAGGTGTTCGACACCTCGAAGTTCGCCAACCGTTCGAAGGAGCAGCAGGAGATGATCAAGAAGCAGCGTCCCGATGATTTCGACAAGGACGAACCCGTCGAGTTCCCGCTCAACCGTGTGATTCCCGGATGGACGGAAGGGTTGCAGCTGGTGGGCAAGGGCGGCAAGATCACGCTCTGGATTCCCGCCGACCTGGCTTACGGTGCGCGCGGCGCAGGCCGTGACATCGGTCCCAACGAGGCTCTGGAGTTCGAGGTCGAGCTGATCGACGTCACTCCCTACGTGGAGCCTGCTCCGGCTGATTCGACCGCAACGGCCGAGAAGCCCGAGGCTGCTCCCGCAAAATAGTCGGACCGCGGAAAATGAATCCGGATGTGCGTATGCGCATCCGGATTTTTTATAAATAGGCATCTAAAAAAACTCCGGCCTTCGATGATTCGAAGGCCGGAGTTTTTCGGTTGAGTCCGTTTAGAACGGCAGGTCGTCGACCTGTGCGGGCGCAGAGGCGTATGAAGGCTCCTCGGCGATGGGCGGCATGTCGGGCATCGGGGCCGCCGCGGCCTCCTGTTTGGGTTGCAGACGCCATGCGCGGATGTCGGTGTACCAGCGGCCGTTGTATTCGCGCGACTCGATGTTGACCGAGACGTTGTAGGTCGAACCCTCTTTCAGACGGGCCACGTCTTCGGGCTTGTTGAAGAACGTAACGCAGATTTTGCGTGTGAAAGAGCCTTCGTTCATTTCGAAAACCACATCCTGACGCTGCCACTCACCGCGTGCCGACGTTCCCTTCGTCACGGGCAGTATTTTGTAAACGGTTCCTTCGAATTCCATAGTGTAAATAGGGTTTGTTTGCGGCAAAGGTAGCAATTTTCCGGGACATTCGGAGCCTTTCCCGCGGAAAAAACGCCTGACGTCCGAAGATCGGCGGATACGGCGTTTCTGTCCCGGAACCGCGGCGTGCACCCCGTTCCGGTCGGCTCCGTCGGAGGTTCGGCCCTTTCTTTTTGCTGCCTGTTACAGTGGCCTGCGGCCCGTAATCCGTATAAAAAAGCAGGGTCCGGTTTGCTTTTTTTGCTTTTTTTGAATTATCTTTGGTGCTGTAATGATATTTTTTATTTGTCGGAGCGTTCTGCCGGGCTGTCCGGTTTCGGCTGCGTCCGGCGTGTTGGCACCTTTGTCCATGATGAAAAAACTACTGCTTTTTGTTGCGCTTCTCGGCCTTGCGCTGCCCCTGCGGGCGCAGGACGACAAGGCGCTGGCCGCCGCCGCTGCGAAGGCCGACCTGAAACTGATGTCGTTCAACATCCGCTATTACAAGCCCGGCGCCGACGGCGACAACGGCTGGGTTGCGCGGCGCACCGCCTGTCTGGAGATGATCCGTGCGGAATCGCCCGACGTCATCGGCTTCCAGGAGCCGCACCGGCCGCAGATCGACTATCTGAAGGTGAACCTCCCCGAATACGCCGAGGTCGACATGGGACGCGACGCCGCGACCGACATCGAGAAGAAACCCGACGGCGGCGAGCATCTGATGATCATGTACCGCCGTTCGAAATACATCCTGCTCGACAGCGGGTTTTTCTGGATCAGCCCCACGCCCGAATGCCCTTCGCGGGGCTGGGACGCCATGTGCCGCCGCGTCACGGTGTGGGTGCAGCTCAAGGACCGGAAAACCGGAAAGGAGTTCTTCTATTTCGACACCCATTTCGATCATATCGGCAAGCAGGCCCGCGCCGAATCGGCCCGGATGATGGTCGCCCGGATGAAGCGGATCGCCGGTGAGAAGGCCGCCGTCTTTCTCTCGGGAGACCTGAATACGACCTACGACAACGCCCTGCTCGACCCGCTGAAGGCGTGGATGCAGTCGGCGCGCCATGCGGCCCCGGTGACCGACGAACTGCCGACGTTCAACGACTTCGGCAAGCGTTCGCTGTGGATCGACTTCATTTTCGCCCGCAACGCCCGTGCGCTGGCCTACCGGACCCTTGTCGATTCCGGGCGTTACGGCGTTCCGTTCCTCTCGGATCACAATCCCGTTTACGCGCTCTACAAACTCTGAATCCGCCGGACGGCCGACAAACCCGGATACAACCAAATTCCGATACCATGAAGAACCTTTCCCTCGTTTTCCGCAGCCTCGCGCTGCCCGTGCTGCTGCTGACGCTGAACGCCGCCGGTGCGCAGGAGAAGCAACCGCTCCGTTACGTCGATGCCGCGACGCTGACCGTCATCGGCAAGAGCATGCCCACTCCCAAACTGTTCCAGCGGGTCGACACCGCCCGTTACGAACTCTGGCAGCCCGTGAAGAACTACTCGGCCTTCTCCACCGGACTGGCCGTCGTTTTCCGCACCGACAGCCGGACGATCCGCGCCCGGTGGAAAACCGGCGGATACGGATTGGGCCACAACATGACCGCCATCGCCCGCAAGGGTCTCGACCTCTACATCGAGCGCGACGGGCAGTGGGTCTACGCCGGTTTCGGCTGGCCCAAGGGCGACAACCACGACAGCGCGCTGGTCGAGTATATGGACGAGGGCGAAAAGACCTGTCTGGTCTACCTGCCCCTGTGGGACGAGGTGCTTTCGCTGGAACTGGGCATCGACGGCGACAGCCGCATCGAGGCCGTTCCGAACCCCTTCCGCCACCGGATCGTGGTGCTCGGGTCGAGCATCACCCACGGCGCTTCGGCCGGGCGTCCCGGCATGACCTGGACGGCGCGGCTGGCCCGCCGGATGGGACTCGATTTCCTGAATCTCGGTTACAGCGGGCAATGCAAGCTGCAACCCGAATTCGCGCGGATGCTGGCCGAGATGGAGGCCGACGCCTTTGTTTTCGACGCCTTCTCCAACCCGAGTGCCGGGGAGATCGAGGAGCGGCTCGACGCCTTCGTGGCGACCGTCCGCAAGGCGCATCCCTCGACGCCGCTGATCTTCATCCAGACCGAGGTCCGCGAGACCGTGAATTTCAACCTCCGGGCGCGGAAATTCGAATCCGACAAGCGCGCCGCCGCCGAAGCGGGCATCCGGCGGCTGATGAAGGACGACCGGAACATCTACTTCATCGACTCCCGGGGGATGATCGGCACGGACCACCTCGGGACGGTCGACGGTTCGCACCCCTCCGACCAGGGTTTCATGTACATGACCCGCCATCTCGAACCGCAGCTGCGCAAGATTTTCCGGAAATACGGAATCCGCTGATCCGCAGACCGGCAGGGCCGCAGCTTTCGGGCTGCGGCTTTTTCGTTTTTTGGGGCAGGAGGTTGCAAATCTGAAATTAATGCTATCTTTGCTTCCGGTATGACCGAAGATTTCATTCAGGAAAACGAGGATCGGGAACTGTTCCGGCGGATCAAGCAGGGGAGCGAGGAGGCTTTCCGGGTGGTTTACGGGAAGTATCACCGGATACTCTATGCCGTGGCCCTGAAGATGCTGAAGGACCGTTCCGCGGCCGAGAACGCCGTGCAGCACGTCTTCGTGAAACTTTGGATCGGGCGGCAGGAGATGACCGTCATGCTGAGCCTGCGGAACTACCTCTACACGATGACCCGCAACTACATCCTCAATTACCTGCGCAGCCGCAATACCGAGCTGGTGCACAGCTACCGCCTGGCGCAGCTCATTCCCGAGGCTTCGGACCCGCTCGACGCGCAGATCGAGCGCGAGGATCTTTTGCAGATGCTCGATACGGTGATCGCGGGGCTTCCGACCCAGAAGCGGCAGGTCATGTACCTGCGCAAGGCGGGCTATTCGAACCCCGAGATCGCCGAAATGCTCAATCTTTCGGTCAACACCGTCCGTTCGCACTACCAGGAGGGCGTCAAACTCCTGAAGAGCCGTTTCGGCCATATCGTCCTGCTTATCTTCATCCTGCAAACTTTATTTTTATGAACAGACCTTCGGAAGAACTTTTGCATAAGACGCTCGAAAACCGCGCCACCGCCGCCGAGGCCGCTTCGGTCGCCGAGTGGCTCGCCACCGATTCGGGCCAGGCATGGGCCAGCCGCTACATCGGCCGCGACTTCGACCGGCAGGAGTCCTGCGGCGACTACGAGCGGGAGGAGGTCGCCTCGGAGCGCATCTTCGCGCGGATCAAAACCGCCCTCACGCGCGGCCGGCGGCGCCGCATTCTTTTTCGCGTCGCCGCCGTCGTGATTCCCGTCGCGCTGGTGCTGGGCGTCGCCCTGCGTCTCGACCGTCAGGTAGGGGGCATCTTTTCGGATGCGGAGTACGGCGAATTCGTCGTCGACCGGGGGCGGCGTACGCAGTGCCTGTTTCAGGACGGTACGGTCGCCCACCTCAATTCCGAGTCGAAAATCCACTATCCCGTGAAGTTCGGGCTTTTCGAGCGTCGCATCCAGCTCGAAGGCGAAGCCTACTTCGAGGTGACCCACAATCCCCGGCGGCCGTTCGTCGTGGAGTTCGAGGGCGGAGAGATCCAGGTGCTCGGCACGTCGTTCAACGTCAAGGCCTACCGCGACGATGACATCGTCGCCGTAACGCTCGACGAGGGGCGCGTGGTGCTCGACGACCGCCGCGGCGGTCGTTTCGAGCTGTCGCCCTCCGAACAACTGCTCTACGACCGCCGCTCGGGCGAGGGGCGGATCGTCCGCGGCGCCGACGCCATGCGTTATTCGATCTGGAAGGACGACGTGATCTCGTTCCGCGACACGCCCCTTGCAGAGGTGCTCGAAACCCTTTCGCGGTGGTACGACGTGCGCTTCGAAACCGACGGACAGCCCGATCGCCCCATATCCTACACCTTTGCGACCGACAATACGCTGCTGGATAATGTTTTGCGTGAAATGGAACTGATCTCTCCGGTGCGTTTCGAACGCACCAAAACAGAAATAAAGGTAAGTTTCAGATAAAAAAAAGAGTTTCGGCTCATCGTTTTTTCCCGTTTGCGTGTCTATTCTGTGAAAAGCGCGCAAACGGGCTTTTTAGTAAACAACTACCTAAACTAATCTGTATGAAACGAATCAGACTACTCTTTCTGATGCTGCTTTGTGTAGCCGGGACGGCCCTGACGGCCCGGGCGCAGAAAGTGACGTTGAATTTCCGGAATGCCAAGCTCGAACAGGTGTTCGGGCGGATTACCGAGCAGACGGGCTACACGTTCTACTATGCGCGTCCGACGGTCAATCCCGACAAGGTCGTCAGCATCGCCGTCGCGGATGTCGACGTGCGTGCGGCGCTGAAACAGCTGCTGGCGGACGACAAGGTCGAAATCGAGATCCGCGACGGCAAGATTTACCTTTCCCCCCCCCGGCAGAGTGCCGCTGTGCTGCAATCCGTTAAGGGCGTCGTCCGGGATGCCGCGGGCCAGCCCGTTGTCGGGGCCGCGGTGATTGTCAAGGGAACCACCCGCGGCGTGAGTTCCGGGACCGACGGCTCGTTCTCGTTCGAGGGTCTGGCTGACGGCGCCGTGCTGCAAGTCTCGGCGCTGGGCTACGCCTCTGCCGAAATCCCGGTCGGCAACCGTTCGTTCGTCACCGTGGAGCTGAAGGAGGACGCCACGCTCGTCGACGAGGTGGTGGTCGTGGGCTACGGCACGCAGAAGAAGGCCAACCTGACGGGCGCCGTCGACCAGGTCTCCTCGGAACTTCTGGAGAACCGTCCCGTGGCCAACGTCACGCAGATGTTGCAGGGCGCCGTGCCCAACCTCAATATTTCGCTGGCCGACGGCAAGCCCAACCGCTCGGCGTCGTACAACATCCGCGGCAAGACGTCGATCGGCGCGGGCGGATCGGCTCTGGTGCTGATTGACGGCGTCGAGGGCGACCCCGCGATGCTCAACCCCAACGACATCGAGTCGGTCTCGGTGCTCAAGGACGCAGCTTCGGCCGCCATCTACGGTTCGCGCGCACCCTACGGCGTGGTGCTCATCACCACCAAGGACCCGGGCAAACTCACCGACAAGTTCACGATCAACTACACGGGCAACGTCTCCATCCAGCAGCCCACGGCCATTCCCGACGTCGTGGACGACGGTTACGTCTATTCGCGCCTCTTCTACGACGCATGGTACAACTACCGCTTCAACGAGCCGACGGGCTTCAACAACTCGCAGGACTTTTCGCGTGCGTGGCTCGACACCTTCCGCCAGCGCAAACTCGCGGGCAACAAGCTCGAAACGACGGTCGAACCCGACGGCAAGTATGTCTACTACGGCAATACGGACTACTACGACGCACTTTACAAGGATACGGTGATCGCCCAGACGCACAACATCTCGGTCAGCGGTTCGAACGGCAAGATCAGCCACTACCTTTCGGGGCGTCTGTACGACTACAACGGCCTGTTCAACTTCACGCCCGACACCTACCGCACGATGAACCTCCGTTCGAAGGTCTCCTCGCAGGTGTTCAAATGGCTGAAGATCAGCAATAACTTCGACTACACGCACGACCGCTACCGTCAGCCGATGGGTTATTCGAAGGAGGGCGGCGGCGTGCTGTGGCGTTCGCTCAACGACCAGGGGCACCCCTCGTCGCCGATCTTCAATCCCGACGGTACGCTCACCAAGTCGGGCGCCTACGCCATCGGCGGTCTGGTGACGGGCAACAACTGGCTCGACCGCACGACCAAGACGCTCAAGAACACCACCACGCTCAATGTCACGATGCTGGAGAACCGCCTGCGCCTGACGGGCGACTTCTCGTTCCGCACCAAGGACTACACCGAGACCAAAAAGACCACGGCCATCCCTTACAGCGCCTACGAGGGCGAAATCGTCTACCTCGGCACGCCCGAGACCGACGACGTGATGAAGGAGTCGCTGCAACTGACGACCTATATCGCCACCAACGCCTACGCTGAGTTCGAGGACACCTTCGCCGAGAAACACTATTTCAAGGCGCTGGCCGGTTACAACTACGAGCAGCAGGACTACAAGTCGACCTACTCCGAGCGCAACGGCCTTCTGATGCCCGACGCCGACAACATCAACTTCGCGCTGGGCGACATCATGTCGATCACCGCCGGCGGCAGCCGCTGGCGTTACGTGGGCGCTTTCTTCCGCTTCAATTACGCCTACGACGACCGCTACCTGCTCGAAGTCAACGGCCGCTACGACGGCTCGTCGAAATTTCCGAACAACTCCCAATGGGGCTTCTTCCCCTCGGCTTCGGCCGCCTGGCGCGTTTCGCAGGAGAAGTTCTGGAATGTCAGCCCCAAGGCCGTTTCGAACCTCAAGCTGCGCGCCTCGTACGGTGCGCTGGGCAACAGCAACGTCGATCCCTACACCTACCTCGAGACCTTCGGCCTGTCGACCTTCGGAACCGGTTCGGGCGATGCGGCCCGCTACCTCTTCGGGCAGGCCAAGCTGCGCTACACGAGCCTCCCGGGCCAGATTCCCGACAACATCGGCTGGGAGACCTCCAAAACCTTCGACGTGGGACTGGACGCCGGTTTCCTGAACGGGCGGCTGAACCTCACGGCCGACTACTACATCCGCAAGACGGTGGACATGTACACCGTCGGCCCGACGCTTCCCGACACCTTCGGAGCGACGGCCCCCAAGGGCAACTACGCCGACATGAGCACCTACGGCTATGAAATCGCGCTGAGCTACAACGATTCGTTCAAGCTGGCGGGCAAGCCCTTCAATTTCGGAATCAAGGCGACGCTGGCCGACTATTATTCCATAATCGACCGCTATAACAACGCCTCGCGCAAGCTCTCCGATTACTACGAGGGGCAGCGTCTGGGCGAGATCTGGGGTTTCGTCTGCAACGGGCTGTTCCAGTCGCAGGCCGAAATCGACGCGGCGTTCGGCGGCAAGGGCTACAAGAATGACATCATGCAGACCTCCGAGAAGTACATCACCTATCCGGGCGACATGCGCTTCGAGGATCTGAACGGTAACGACGCCATCGACCGCGGCAGCAGCACGGTCGACGATCCGGGCGACCGGAAGATCATCGGCAACTCCGAGCCGCGCTACCTCTACACCATTTCGCTCAATGCCGACTGGAACGGTTTCTTCCTCTCGGCGCTGTTCGACGGCGTGGGCAGACAGCAGTGGTTCCCCAGCGACGAGAGCCTTTTCTGGGGCATGTACAACCGTCCCTACAACCAGGTTCCGACGTGGCATCTGCAAAACTACTGGACCGAGGAGCGTCCGAACGCCTACCTGCCGCGCTACGTGGGCTACTACGGCCCGATGAACGCCAATACGGTCAATGTCAATACGCGCTACCTGCAGGACGTGTCGTACATCCGGCTGAAGAATCTTCAGTTCGGTTACGAGCTGCCCAAGCGGTGGATCTCGAAGATCGGTCTTTCGAAGGTCTCGGTCTACTTCTCGGGCGAGAACCTCTGGAGCTGGTCGCCGCTCTACCGCCACACGAAGGATTTCGACGTGACGGTGGCCAGCAAGAAATCCGACTCGGATATTTCCAACAGCAAGGGCGACGGACATAACTATCCCGTGATGCGCAGCTTCAGCTTCGGCATCTCGATCACCTATTAAACTGTTTACGTGCTATGAAAAGATCAACCTATATATGGAGTCTGCTCGTGGGCTGCGTTGCGTTCGCCACGTCGTGCGACCTGACGGAGAACGTGCAGGTGAAAGCCGACAAGTCGATGATCTTCGGATCGAAATCGGGTCTCGAACTCTACTCCAATTCGTTTTACAAGGCCCTGCCGACGCTCAAGAACGGCTTCATGCAGGACAAGATGTGCGACGTGGGGGCCGTCAGCAACACCGACACCTTCATCAAGCAGGGTGCCTACAACACCGAGACGGCGACCAGCTGGAGCTGGGGCGCGCTCAAGAACGTGAACTACTTCATCGACGGCTGCAACGACCCGAAATACTGCACCGTCGAAGCCGAGACGCGCGACAACTACCTGGGCATCGCCCGCTGGTTCCGTGCGTGGTTCTACTACGACAAGCTGACCACCTACGGCGAAGTTCCCTGGTTCCCCAACGATATCCAGTCCTACCAGAACGACGTGATGTACAAGGACCGCGACAGCCGCGACGTGATCATCCGCAACCTGATCGCCGACCTCGATTTCGCCTACGAGCACATCCAGGCCACCTCGTCGACCGGCAGCGCGACGCTCACGCGCTGGGCCGCCGCCGCGCTCAAGTCGCGCGTCTGCCTCTTCGAAGCGGCTTACCGCCGTTACCACAACCTCACGGGGCTTGAGATAACCCCCGAGGAGCTGTATCGCGAGGCCGCCAAGGCCGCCAAGCTGGTGATCGACAACAGCGGTTGCTCGCTCAACACCGCCGCGGGCAAGAAGGGCGCCTATCGCGATCTGTTTTACAGCGAGACGCCGCTGACGCAGGAGGTGATCCTCGCCGTCTGCGCCAACGAGAAATCCGGCATTTTCGGCGAGCAGAACTGGTGGTTCAACGCCCGCTCGTACGGACTGTGCTGGAGCCTCGTCCGCTCGTTCGTCCACACCTACCTCAAGCAGGACGGCACGCCCTTCACCGCCGCCGCCGACTACGCCGTGAAATCCTTCGCCGAGGAGATGGAGGGGCGCGACCTGCGCCTGGAGCAGACCGTGCGCGGCCGCAACTTCCTGTGGGACGGCAAGACGGCGGTCGCCGACATCAAAAACCTTTCGCTCACGGGCTACCAGGTGATCAAGTATACGCTCGACGAATCGAAGTACGACGGCGGTGCGAAGAACATCAACAGCATTCCGCTGATCCGCTATGCCGAGGTGCTGCTCAACTACGCCGAGGCGCAGGCCGAACTGGGGGTGATCACCGATTCCGAATGGGCGCTCACGGTCGGTGCGCTGCGTAAGCGCGCGGGTATCACGGGCGGCACGGAGACGCTGCCCACGACCGTCGACAGCTACCTGCAACGCACCTTTTATCCGGACGTGACCAGCCCCGTGCTGCTCGAAATCCGCCGCGAGCGGGCCATCGAACTCGTCGCCGAAGGCATGCGCTTCGACGACCTGCGCCGCTGGAAGTGCGGATCGCTGATGGAGACCCTGCCGTGGAGCGGCATTCACATCCCCGGGTTGGAGCAGCCCGTCGATGTCAACGGCGACGGCGTGAACGACTACTACTTCACCGAAGGCGAGGTTGCGTCGGCTCCGGCGGCCTACAAGAACATCGCCGTCCGCGTCAATCAGGACGGCGTGGGGCTTTATGCCGAGGCGAATCCCGTGTCGGGTTACGATCTGGTCTACAAGACCGGTGCGGGCGACCGCTACTGGTATCCCGACGGGCGCCAGTACCTCTATCCGATTCCCGCCAAGGTGATCCGCGATTACAGGAACGCGGGCTATACGATCTCGCAGAACCCCGAGTGGGACAACGAATAAATAAAAAGCAAGACCATGAGAATATTCCGTTATTTACTGACGTTTTCGTTGAGTTTCGCCTTCGTTTTCGCCGCCGGGTGCAGCGATCCGAAGCCCGATTACTCGGAATTCTACAAACCCCAGCCCGGTGACGAACCGGAGGAGCCGGTCAATCCCGGACTTGAGGACAATCAGCTGAGAGTCATGTCGTTCAATGTGCGTTACAGCTCGGGCGACGACGGTGCGAACAGTTGGGACAACCGCAAAAAGGCCGTTCCGGCGATGTTCGCCGACCAGCAGCCGACGGTGCTCGGCGTGCAGGAGGCGCGGCTCGACCAGAAGACCTACATGGACGAGAACTGCGCGGGCTACAAGAGTGTCGGCGTGGGCCGCACCGACGGCCAGAATGCCGGTGAGTTCATGGCCATCTACTACCTCGCCGATGCCGTGAAGCTCGAAAAGTGGGGGACCTTCTGGCTCTCCGACACCCCCGACGTCCCGTCGGTCGGCTGGGACGCCTCGACCTACCGCACGGCCACGTGGGCCTTGTTCACCCACTACAAGTCGGGCCGCAAGTTCTTCTACGTCAACACTCACATCGACCATGTGGGGCAGGTGGCGGCCCAGAAGTCGATGGAGCTGATCGAGGCGAAGATCCGGTCGCTCAACCCCGACAACCAGCCGACGGTGCTGACCGCCGACTTCAACAAGATGCTCGACAGCCCGATTTTCGACGGCGTGAAGAAGTTCATGGCCGACGCGCGCACGACCGCTCCCGTGACCGACAACAAGGCGTCGTTCAACAACTTCGGCGGGGCGACCAACTACCCGCGCATCGACCACATCTTCAGCTCGGGCTTCACGCCCCTGCGCTTCGCCACCGTCGACCAGCGTTACGAGAAGGTCCCCTACATTTCGGACCACTATCCCATCGCGGCCGTGTTAGAGTTCAAGTAATCCTGCAACCAAAGCTCAAAACCGATTGAAATGAAACGATTTATCTATATGCTGGCCGCTTTCGCCCTCATGGGGGCCGTCTCCTGCCAGCCGGACGAGGAAGTGGCGGTCCACGCCTCGTTCACCACCGACAAGGAGTCCTACGATGTGGGCGATCCGGTGGTGCTCACCAACACTTCGACGGCCGAAAACGCCCTGATCGCCATCTGCAAATGGGAGCTGGGCAAGGGCGTCGTCTCCTACGAAACCACCCCGGAGAACATCTCCTACGATCAGGCCGGAGAGTATGTCATCAAGCTGACCGTCACCTCCGACCGCGGGGCGAAGAAGTCGTCGTTCGAGAAGACCATTCGGGTCGTGGACAACAACATCCGGCCCGTGGCCGACTTCACGTGGTCGCCCGAGAAGGTCGTGGCGGGCGAACCGGTGCAGTTCACCGACTGTTCGACCGACGAGGACGGCGAGGTGGTGGCCTGGGAGTGGAAATTCGGAACCACGACCTCCGACAAGCAGAACCCCGAATTCACCTTCGCGGCGCAGGGGGCTACGGAGGTCTCGCTGACCGTGACCGACAACAAGAAAGGCAGGAACACCAAGACGGTGACCATCGACGTGGGCCGCGGCGCCATCAGCCTCGACCTGCTCTGGTCGTACCCCTACGACGACACGAAGGACGCCTATGTGTTCGGCACGTCGCCCGCGGTCAGCCCCGACGGCGAGTATGTCTATGTGACTTCGACGGGTTATTCGCTGGTCTGCTTCACGAAGGCCGGCGAGCGTCTCTGGGCCTTCGACATCGGCAAGGACGGTGCGTCGGCCGAGAACAACAGCGGTTCGATCAAGGTGCAGTCGCCGACGCCTTCGGTCGACGAGGACGGTACGGTCTACGCGCTGGCGGGCTTCAACGAGCCGAACAAGGACGCGGGAGGCAGCGCGTTCTACGCCGTCAGCGGCGGCGCCGGGGGCGGCTCGCAGGTCTGGCATGTGAATACGGGCGTGAACACCAGCTTCCGGTTCCTCTCGCCGGCCGTCACCGAGAAATACCTCTTCATTGTGGCGCGCAACGTGCCTTCGGGGCACCAGAATTTCCAGGTCTACGACAAATCGTCGGGCGACCTGGTGGACGAGCGGCACGTCAACGGCGGCTCCTACGGCGGCGTGTTGCCGCTCAAAAACGGCATGGTGATCGCCGGTACGGGCGGCAGTCACGGCATGCGCGTCTTCTTCCCCGACGGCGCGGGCAAGTGGAAATTCTCCTGCGTGAAGTCGAACGGCCGCGAGCACAACTACGGCGGCAGCGGCAAGGATGCTACGTGCGAGGCGCCGAACGGCACGCAGCCTGCGTCGGGTCCCGGCGGCAAGGTCTACATCCTGTTCCAGAACCAGGGCGTGCGTGCGGACAAGAGTCTGGGCGGGGGTGTCGTCTACTGTTATGATCCGGCAAAGACCGTCTACGGGCAGACGCCCGAACCGGACTGGTACTGTCCCGTCAAGGGCGACTGCGCCCAGTCGGGCATGGGCGTGGCGCTGGGCGAGGACGGCACGGTCTACGCCGCGACGCAGAAGACCGGCAGCGTGGCGGCCCACGTCACGGCCATCTCCGCGCAGGGCGTGAAACGCTGGGAGCACGCCGCCGACGGCGACATCAACGGCGTTCCGGCCGTCGACGATCAGGGTTTCGTCTATTACAACGACCGGACTACGGGCAAACTGGTGAAACTCCGCCCGGAGGACGGCTCGCGCGTGGCGGAGATCAAGCTGGCCGACGAGCTGCGTTCGTCGCCGACGATCTCCTACGACGGCACGATCTACGTCAACGGCATGAAGGATGACAAGCCCACCGTCTTCGCGGTGAAGGGTGCGGCCGAGGGCTGCGCCGCGTCGTGGTCGCAGCAGGGAGGCAACCCATCCAAAACCGAGTATATGTACTGATCCGCTGAAAATCAGGGATGAGCGGGCCGCGTCACACGACGCGGCCCATTTTTTTTCGGCCTTCGTGTATGTCGTTTCCGGCAAAATTCCCTCTTTATTATGAAACGGGCGCAGGAACCGGGACGAAAAGAACCTCGAACACAATTCTAAATTTCAGCAGATGATCCGAAAACTATTGGTGCTGTTGCTCTGCCTCACGGCGGCGACGGCGACGGCGAAGAAGCCCAAATCCTCCGCTTCGAAGAAGGCGGAGAGTTCGGCCGAAAAACCGAAGGAAAGCGATTACGACAAACTCTTCAAGGAGAAACATACGGTGGCCGACGGCATGTTCCGCCTGCACGACGTCAAGGGGAAGCTCTATTTCGAGATTCCCGATTCGCTTTTCGGGCGCGAAATGCTGCTCGGATCGACCATTTCGGAGGTTTCGGACAACGCTGCGGCGACGACCGGCTCCAAGTCGGACTATCCGCTGCACGTGGTTTTCACGCGCAACGACCGTTCGGTCCAGCTGCGTACGGTCAACTGCGAGAACATCACCGACGAGACGGGGGCTTCCCGCGCGCTGGCCGAGGCGGTGAAGCGGAACACGGCCGATCCCATCCTGCGCAATTACAAGATCGAGGCCTGGAACCGGGACAGCACGGCCGTGGTGATCAACGTCACGGACCTGTTCGTGGCCGACGTGGAGGAGATGTCGCCCTTCTCGAAGTACGGACTTTATACGGCTTTCGAGCTGAAGAAGACCTTCCAGACGGAGCGTTCGATGCTGGGCGAAATCAAGGCTTTCAGCGACAATGTGGTGGTGCGCAGTACGTTGAGCTATATTTTCACGCTCACCCGCGGCCGCACGACGCTGGTCAAGGATCAGCCGCTGACGGCCGTGATGACCCGTTCGCTGGTGCTGCTGCCCCGCGAGCCTTACCGTCCGCGCATCACCGACAGCCGCATGTCGGTGTTCCCGACCGGCAAGGTGCTTTTCAGCGAGCGCGAGCAGCGCGCCAAGGTGATCTACTACGCCCACCGCTGGCGGCTGGAGCCGTCGGATATGGATGCCTGGAAGCGCGGCGAGCGGGTCGCGCCGAAGAAACAGATCGTTTTCTACGTCGACGACGGATTCCCGGAGATGTGGAAAAAGCATATTTTCGAGGCCGTCGACCAGTGGAACGAGCCTTTCGGGCGCATCGGATTTAAAAACGCCATCGCCGCAAAGCCCTATCCGAAGGACGATCCCGAATTCGATCCCGACAACATCAAGTATTCGTGCATTCGCTACGCGCCGATCGCCATCGCCAACGCCATGGGGCCTTCGTGGGTCGATCCGCGCAGCGGCGAGATACTCAACGCTTCGGTCTATGTCTACCACGACGTGATGAAACTGCTGAACAACTGGCTGTTCGTCCAGACGGCGCAGGCCGACGAGCGCGTGCGCGCCGTGACGATTCCCGAGGAGGTGATCGGCGACGGACTGCGCTACGTCGTGGCCCACGAGGTCGGCCATTGCCTGGGTTACATGCACAACATGAGCGCCTCGGCGGTGATTCCTGTCGATTCGCTCCGCTCGCCGTCGTTCACGCAGAAGTACGGCACGACCACCTCGATCATGGACTACGCTCGCTTCAACTACGTGGCCCGGCCCGGGGATAGGGAGCGCGGCGTGAAGCTCACCCCGCCGCGTTTCGGCCTCTACGACTACTATGCCGTGAAATGGCTCTACACGCCCGTGCCCGACGCTGCGACGGCTGCCGACGAATATGCCGTCACTTCGAAATGGATAACCGGGGCCGCCGCCGATTCGGTCTACCGTTTCGGCAAGCAGCAGTTCAGCCGCTCGATCGATCCCCGTTCGCAGTCGGAGGATCTGGGCGACGACGCCGTGAAGGCCTCGGGCTACGGCATCGCCAATCTGAAATACATTCTCGGCAACATGAACGCCTGGATCAGCGCCCAGGACCCCGATTTCTCCCAGCGGCGCACCCTCTACGACGAGGTGCTCACGCAGTATATCCGCTACCTGAACCACGTGCTGGCCAACGTCGGCGGCATCTACTTCGCCGAGAAGATGGAGGGCGACCCCGTGGAAGCCTACCGCAGCGTGCCGCGCGAACGCCAGCGCGAAGCCCTGCTGTTCTGTCTCGCGCAGCTCAAGGACATGAAGTGGCTGGACAACGCCGAACTGATCCGCGACATGCCGCTGATGGGTTCGCCCGCCGAGTCGATCATGGCTTCGCTGGTGTCGGTCGTCGTGGCCGCCCCGGCGCGTGTGGCTTTGAGCGCCGCGCTGGCCGAAAAGGAGGCCTACACGCCCGAGGAGTGCCGCAGGGATGTCTATGAATTCGTGTGGGCTTCGACGCTGAAGGGCCGCACGCCCGATGCACTGGAGATGATGCTCCAGCGCGAATACGTCCGCAGTCTCAGCCTTTCGGCCGGGCTGAAATACACCGGGACGGGGGCGCGGGAGGAGAAGAAGCTGGTCTCCGACGAGGGACTGATGCCCGTTCCCGCCTTCCTTGGGGAGCATGCGGCCCGCACCGCGGCGCTCACCGCCTGCGGGGAACGCTGCGGCCACGACCCCTTCGAAACCTTCTCCGCCGCGCACCGCGTCGACACCGCGCCGCTGCTGGGCTACGGCTCTCCGCGCCTGAACTACTACGACCCGCGCAACACCGAGGCCGGGGATTATGCCGCGCTGCTCAAACTGCGTGCGATGCTCCGCACGAAGAGCGTTTCGGCGACGGGCGAAGCGCGCCTGCACTACGAGTTGTTGCTGCGCAACATCGAGAAAGCGTTGAAAAAATAAATCTTCCGGACCATGATGAAACTGTTTAAAATAGCTTTCCTTCCGCTGCTGGCGGGAATCTTGCTGCTGCCGGCGGCGTCTCGGCCCGTCCGGGCGGCCGGTTCGGCCGCCGTGGGAGCCGGAGCCGGGGACAGGAAGCGCGACAAGAAAAAGAAGCAGGAGGCCGATACCGCCGCCAAGGCGACTCCCTACGAGAAACTGTTCAAGGACAAGCGGGTGGAGACTGTCCGCGGCGGCGGGCTGACCCTGCACCTGACTGCGGACAAACTCTACCTCGAACTCCCCGATTCGCTGCTCGGCCGGGGGCTGATGATCACCACGACGATCGAGTGGACGGGCGATCCCGGCGACGGACTGGCCCACCAGCAGCCCGTGCCGCCCTACATGGTCGAGTTCGGCCGCGGGAAGAGCGACACGCTCCTCTGCATGCGGGAGTTCGCTCCGGTGGTGATCGTCGACGGCAGCCCGGCGATGCGTGAGGCCGTCGGGCGGAGCAACATCGGTCCGATCGTGGCCTCGTATGCCGTGAAGGCCCGCACGCCCGACGGGAAATCGTCCGTCGTCGACGTCACGGCGCTTTTCGTCGGGGACGTCAAACGCCTGCGTCCGATCGACCCCGAGGGCGGCAACACCTACGGCGGCTGGATGACGGCCAAGGCCGATTACAAGAAGGACCGTTCGATGCTGACCGGCGTGACGGGCGGAAAAGGGTGCGTTTCGGTGGTGGGAGAGCTTTCCTACGGCACGACGGTCAGCTTCCTCGGCCTGCTCGACCTGTGGAAAGACAAGCCCCAGTCGATCGTCGCCCGCCGCACGCTCCGCGTGCTGGGCGATCCCGAACGGCGGATGCGGCTCTGCGACCAGCGGTTCGGGCTGGCAAGGCGTTCAAACGCTTCTCGGACCGGGAGCAGGAGGCCAAAACCGATTATTACGCCTGCCGCCGTTCGATCCTCGACAGCGCGGGGAAGGTGCGTCCCGTGGTGTTTTACGTCGACACGGCTTTCGACGCTTCGGCCTATGCCGCCGTCGAGCGGGGGCTTCTGCTGTGGAACGATGCCTTCGCGAAGATCGGCTGCAAGGATGTCGTGCGGGTAGAGCCTTTTCCGGCTGATCCGGCTTTCAACGACAACAGCCTCTATAACAACTGCGTGCGGCGCACGGGAACCTCCAATTCGGAACTCTACACCGCCTCGTGGGTCGATCCGCGCAGCGGTGAAATCCTCGGGACCGACATCTTCGTGCCCTTCAATTTCACGGCCGCCATTCAGAAGAAGCTGCTCCTGACGTTGTCGGCCGCCGATCCCGAGGCGCGCACCACGCAGCCTTCGGCGCGTCAGATCGCCGACGCCCTGACGGCCATGGTGGCCCGCCGTGCGGCCTCGGCTTTCGGCGTGATGCCCAACTACGCCGCCTCGTCGGCCTATCCGACCGACTCGCTCCGTTCGCCGTCGTTTACGCGGGAAAACGGCCTGGCGGCGTCGATCACCGACGACGTGTTCTACAACATCGTCGCGCAGCCGGGCGACAGGGAGCGCGGTGTGAAGCTCGTGGCCGATGCGCTGGGTCCTTACGATTACCTGGCCGTCGAGTGGCTCTACAAGCCCGTTCCGGGGGCTGTGACGCCGCACGACGAGGTTCCGGAGCTGCGCCGCCTGCTCGCCTCGAAGGAGGGAGACCCCCGCTGTTTCTTCGCGCAGTACGCCTCCGGGACTTACGATCCCCGCGTGGGGGCCGGAGACCTGGGCGACGACCTGTTCCGGAGCGTGGCGCTGCAATCGGCCAATCTGAAATATGTCGCCGAGCACGGCGACGGGTGGCTTTCGGGCCGCGACGGCGACTACAAGTTCCGCGAGGAGCTGCTCACGGAGATGGTTCTGCGCGTCAACTCCCTCGCCTTGCAGCTGATGCGCTACATCGGGGGCGTCTATATGAATCCGGTCTACGAGGGAACGGCCCGGCCCGCCTGCACGGCC
>ERZ772819.1430-NODE-1430-length-19160-cov-18.511332_pt1 | contig 19160 bp, 28 predicted proteins | sample MGYA00580860_ERZ772819 | MGnify/ENA primary metagenome ERZ772819 (study PRJEB29015, sample SAMEA2737683) | human gut metagenome | biome: human gut; feature: human-associated habitat; material: faeces | place: China | collected 2012 ...
TTGTTCTGCGAACCCATGTCGCAGTCCTGTTTCCAGAGTTTGTTTTCGCCAAGAACAAGCGTACCGGCGTGATGTTTAATGCAGTAGTTTATAATACTGCGGCTGATTTTGTGGCACTGGTCCTTAATGAAATCAGCATGGTGCCTGCTTAGGGAACTCAGATGCTTAGAGCTGGCATGCATATGCTCATGGCCTTTTGTGATAATGCTGACAGCTTTGGCCCTCTTTTTGTGAAACCACTGGCACTCTGACAGAACAGCTCCGCCCTTGTACAGCATTGATGAACCATCATTGCATACGACAGCTGCGAAGTTGCTCACACCAAAATCTATGGCACATATGTTGGGCATGTCTGCATTATCCGTGACAGAATTTTCACTTTCGAGGGTAAGACATAGGATGTATCTTCCATAATAAGGCTTTATTTTAACCTCTTTAAGGACAGAATCAGCTTCTACATTTGAAAGATAAAAGCGCTCTTTTATACCCGGAAGCTTTAAATTAGCACCATGGCCTGCGGGATATAAAACGGCATCCTGATTTGTAATGCCAAATGTAATAATGTTACGTTTCTGATAGTGCGGCATCTGAGGTTTTCCTAAAAACTTTGACGGATCCTGTTTGTAAGCCTTTAAGGATTTCAGCCAGTTTGAGAAATCGGTTACTGCATGTTTGATAACAGACTGTGCAGTCTGCATTGGAAGTCCCGCAAAAAAGTCAGGGTTATTCGTAACGCGCATCAGTTTCTCAAGGTGACAGTATGAAATGACTCTTTTTACCTTGATGGAAGGATAAGTCTGCTGTAAAAGATCCACCTCAGCAAAGATTTCTTTCTCATTGTCAGTACAAGAGTCTTTACCCCAGCCCGTGAAAATCTGTCTGATACGAAAGAGTGCAGCATTATACAACAACTTTGCTTTCTGGGCATTGCTGTCGCAGTAGTCGTATATTAAGTTATCCTGTGCTATCTGACACTGGATTACCCTGTAAGACATATGGCTGTACTCCTTTCTGACATAAGTATGATTTTTTATGTTTACGTTTGTGGGCTTCCATATAAGAATATACAGCCATTCACCCACACCTATGCAAGTGTTATAGACGTGGTACTCTGGCTGATATGATAGAAAAGCACTGCCACAAGGCAGTGTCTTTTTTTTGGCCTTACTCTTTCATATTTATAATTCCTGTTCCTGTTCCTGCATCCTCATTGCATGCACAGACCGCACTGAGGATGTTCTGAGCGTTTTGCCGCGAAGAAATTCAGGATTTCTTGCATCGTTTACGAACTGCGCGATGAAAGGCTGTCCTTCTCCTGCCATCTGTGGAAGGTGTATATAGCAGTCATGAAATTTACCTCCATTTAAAACTCCGACTCCCGCTCCCTGCATATAGGTAACTGAATATTGATCATTAGTTGTATTGAAAAAATATCCTGCCTGTTTCATAATTTTTCGCATCCTTTCTTAGGTTTATATGAAAAGTATGTCAGAAATATTTTTTCCGAGTGAGCGATGACGGGTATCCTCTACTTTATTTTTTCGATTGCTTCTTTGAACCTGTCATACATATGATCAGGTATGATTAGCCGGCCAACTTTTGCGTTTTCAAAAGCATATAAGTCGACAACAGTCTTTGTCGGGCTGTCTATATCGTCAGCAAATTCCAGTTCATTGATAACTGTTTTTCTGAGGACATAGCAGTTAATATGCATACCAGGCTTTATCACAAGTCTGTCAAATTTCACTGATTCAAAACAATCATCACTGAGCTTATGAACATTCGACGGAAGCTTGACATCTGACAGACTAATGCAGCCTTCAAAACAGCGTGCCGATATTGTTTTAATTTTCTTGCAGGCTGACATATCAACTGTCTGGAGACTTTTGCAGTCGCAGAATATTGACGGCTGTAATTTTGACAGTTTGCTAGAAAATACCGCGTTACAAATTCCCGTGCCCGCAAATGAACCGCTCCCAAGTTCTTTGACTTGAACGAAATTGAATGCTTCCAATGCTTTGCAGTTGAAAAAAGCATTAATTCCGATAATGCTTACGCCTGATGTATGTACCGTCTTCAATTTATGACAGTTTAAAAATGCTTCATCTGGAATTTCCGTAACTGATTCTGGCAGTGCGGCTTCTGTTAACTTATAACAGCTGTTAAATACTCCTTTTCCCAGTTTCGTAACTTTATCCGGAACTGTAATGGTTTCGAGCCCAGACATTGCAAATGCTCCAATACCTATCTGTTCAAGGTTTTCAGGCAGATGGATGCTCTTGATACCGCTATCGCGAAAAGCATATTTTTCGATCAGGCAAACACTGTCAGGCAGATTTATTTCTGTCAGTGCTTCTGTACCTCTGAATGCTGCTTCTTTGATGCTTGACAGATTTTTAATGTGTCCTGTGAAAGTGACTGTCTGCAAGTGCATGCATTCGCACGCTAATTCCTTAGGAACAGACAATCCATTTACAGCTGCTAATTCGTCGGTGACATTAATTGTCAGTTTCTTCAAAGACTTGCATTCGGCAAAAGCCCTTTTATCAATCTTTGAAATGTCTTCAATAGTTACGTCTGTAGCACCTGTTTCTGAAAATGCACATAGACCAACATAAGTATAGGCAGAAATGGTATTTACTGATAGGCTGTGACACTTAAGAAAAGCAGAATCTTTTATAAACAATGCTTTACTTATGTCTATTTTGGTTAAATTTGTGCAGCAGTAAAAACATTTTTCTGGAATAGTCACCCAGTCTGCTTCAAAATTGACGGTGCGAAGATTTTGACAAATAGTAAACATTGCCTTGTTGAGCTTAAAATCTTTAGGAATATCAATTGTTTCGATTTTGATGGAGCCGAATACGCTAAACCCTGTTAACGATGTTCTTTTCGGCAGGGTTAACCGCTTAATTCCTGAATTGTAAAAAGCAAAGTTGCCCATCTCCTCCAGAGTCTCGGGCAGTACAACTTCAGTTAATGAACCGCAGTTCAAGAATACTTTGTCTTTTATGGCGTTAAGTGTCTTAGGGAAGTTAATCTTTTTCAGTTTAGTGCAGTTTGCAAATGCTCTGGCTTCAATAACTTCAATTCCTTCCGGCAGGATTACTTCCTCCACATCGGTACTGGCAAAACACATTTTGTCAATGATTTTTACATCTGCTGGAATTGTTAGTGTCTTGCTGTCGTTTAAGTTGCAGTCTAGGAGTATGCCATCCTCGATTTTGAACACTGGTTCTTTTTTACAAGCCTCTTTCTTAACATATCCTGTTTCCTTAATAATTAATTCCATGCTTTTTCCTCCTTGTACGCTTGGTTCATCTTCTTTATATACATACAGACAGGAATTTCTTCCTGCCTGTTCTTTTTCTACTCACTGTCTTTTGTCAGCATCTTTTGTAACAAGGAAACTTCCACCGTGAAGTGTTTAGATCAGTTAAATATTATCCAACTATACTACTCACGTAGCATCCTGCAACTCCAGCAAAGAAACCCAATACGCCTATAATAATAAGGCATACTCCTCCTTTTCTGCCAATGTCGTCCGTTTCGTTTGCAACTGTATGCACAATCCCAAATACAAAAAATACAAAACCCGCTAACATGGCTAAAAATGCCAAAGTCTGAATGAATTGTTTCGTTGCCATAATAATTCCACTCCTTTTTTTATTTATCCGAATCAGCATCTTTTGTAACAACAGTATCACTGCCTTGTACTGTTACCCATCCATGTTTGAGTCTTGCCTCTGCCTCTTTCATGCGGATCAACTGGTCAGTAATCGAGCTGTTAATCTTCGCATTTGCATCAGCTTCTGCCTGTGCCGCGATAACTTTTGCATCTGCATCACCCTGAGCAGCTGTAACCTTGGCTTCAGCATCAGCCTTTGCCTTGTCAATGTTAGTTTGGTTCTGAATTGCCTGTGTTTCTGCATTCTGCTGTGCTGCAATCTTTGCGTCAATGGCTTTTTTCGTATCTTCGTCTACTTCCACATTTGAGAGTGAAACGTTTGAGATTGAAATATTGTAATCAGCAAACTTGTCAGCAAGATAATCGGTAATAGCCATGTTGACTTCTTCACGCTTTGAACCAATAATGTCTGAAACCTTGTACTTGGCAACAACTTCCTTGGTCCATGAAACGATATTTGGTTTGATAAAAGAATCTCTCACTTCAACCCCGGAACGACCTTTAAATCGGGTGAATACTTTATTCAAAGTGTCCTGCTGGAACTGGTAGCTGTATGTAAGCTCAATCGTCATAGCCTTTCCTTCAGAAGAACTTGCTGAAAAGCTCTCATCCGATGGAGAGTCGCCTTTCTTTGATGCAGTTAAATATGACTGCTCCAAACCCACTGTATACAGTGTTGTCTTAACAAACGGACTCTTAATGTGCCATCCCTGACCAAGTGATTTATCCTGCACGCCTCCGTTCATGTTATACTGGACTGCTGCATATCCCGCAGGCACCCTTACTGTTAACAAATTAATGAATATCACCACAAGGACTAAAAGCACAGCGCATATAACCGCTCCTTTAATCCAGTTTATTGTGCTGTTTGCACTCTTTTTGCTCATTACTGCTTCCTCTCTTTCGTTATCATCTTTTTCCTGCTTGGCTGCATAATTATATACCCAGCTGTTTGGATCGTCGTAAGCAATATGCTTATCTTTCTTCTTTGACATCGTGCTCCTCACTTTCTTTTTTATCTTTGTCTCCGGGGCTCATTCCGGAAAAGAACCTGCCTATCTGCTCAAAATGCTTTGAAAGCAGAATCCAGATGACAGCAAGTCCTATAATTACAAGCATAATGAATGCTCCCATAAAATGCAGTGCTCCTTTCGTTTTTATATGGGAAGTATGATAGATTTGATTTTTATGAATGGCTTTCCATATAAAAAATTACGTTCTTTCATCCCACTGCTAACGTGGCCGAATAAAATAACGTAATATTTTACATTTTTACAATTTATCTATCAGCGCATCAATTTTTATCTATTTCCCTTTTCTTCTTTTGGCTTTTCACATCGCTCAAATTCTATCACGAAAACATAAGGATTCGCATTCCAACCGTAGCAGTCAAGGTCGGATTTCTTGATTGTGGAGTTCCAAATACCTATAAATGAGGTGAGTATAGCATTTTCATCAAGTCCTCCATTTATGTGGATATACTTATCTGCTCCTTCTGCCAACGCACCTTCTGCGCTGATTTCCTGCAACTGTTCCATCCTCACACCCGTAACTTTAAGCCAGATGCGTGCCGCTTCTTTCGGCATGTGGATTGATGGCTTCCATGGTTCGTTTGCGTCTTCAGAGTTTGCGATACTTGCTTTGTAGCCGTAAAATTCTTCCATGTGACAACTTTTACCTTTACCCACTCGCTTGTTATATTTGTGCCATGTTTCCCTAACATACAGGATATCTCCCGGCTGATAGGGGGCTTTGTATACAGTATTTATCAGTTCTACATCTGTCATATCACAATATGGTTTGAACATGAGTTTCTTTTCTTTCAGAAATTCTTCCGGTACTCCGTTTTTACATTTATCCGGCAACATGCTTGCAAGCTGTTTCGGTTTTACAATTCTTCTCGTACAACTCTTTCTGCTGTTCAGAATTGCCTAGACCATTTCAGTATTAAACAATATTGGTTTAATTGCCATCTATTCTGCCTCCTTACCATCCAAATATTACATACCCCGGCATTAATCCACATTCCGGAACATCGCGCAAAATATACACTATATTTCTGCCGACCTCGCGTCCGGTATACTTTTCACCGTTCCACTCCTTAAGGATTACTGCATCACCTATCTGCAAATCATCCTCATCCTTGCAGATTTCAAACTTTTTCTTATCATGGATGACCGCATCAAAGTACTTTGGCAATATCTTCTTTTCTACAATTTTACGCATCTATTCCACCACCTTTCACAATCTCGATTGCATCTTTTAACACTTCAACAGCCTTTCTTTGCTGAAATTCCTCTGTTATCATTCCGTTTTTCTTTTCATATTCAATACAACGCTCATGCGTCTGCTTTTTCGCTTCCAATTGTTTCACAACGGCATCCATATCATAAGAGATCGGCTGCTCATCAAAATAATCCATCAACAAACCGAAAAGAAAGTCGTTATCAGCCTTTTCCAGTACTCGGATGAATGTATCTTTTCGTTCTAATATGTATTCAGCCAAAAACATTGGCTGTGTTGCTGCATCAATCAGTCTCATTGCTTATTCTCCATTTCTCATATTTAGATTGTCTTTTATAGTGCCTAAAAAACAGATTTTGTCCCAAAAACACAATTGCTATCTGCTTCAGCAGACATTTTTCTCTGCAAGCTTAACAAAAACCATACTCTAATCTACTTTAATAGACATTTTCATTGCAATTTTAGCATTCTGTATTCCATACCTTCCGGCTATATCTATTCTAGCAGAAATCTAAGGTTTTTCCCTGACTACTGCATTTTCTTGTGTTTCCACGCCAAAAGTGAATACCCTATTCCACGTTTTTCTCCAATCCTGACGAATATTTCGTTTTCTGACGTCCTGTCGCCATATACTTCGCGAATCTTAACGGCGTATGTACGGTCAGAAAATCCTGTATCATCGTCCTCAACAAATATTGAAGACAATTCTTCGTCAAAACAGCTCAAACTCGAATAATTCTGACGCGGCTCCGGCCTCTCAAATATATCATTGTAGATAATATAATAAGTACATATGTTTTTAAGGTGGATAAGTGCAATATTTGATGCAAATACTGCGATTATGTTAACAGTAACTAAAAGCATCATTGGAAGAGAAGCAGACTCTTTCTGTTGAAGCAATAACGGTAGAATGTTAACTGTCGGCAAAATCACCATTATGAAGAAAAACATTGTTGCACCTTTTAACAATGGAATATACATTGCTTTCGACATTGCTTTTCTGCCTTTTGCTTTGAGTTTTTCTGCTACGGGTTCATCAATCATCCAGTGGATCTGTTTGTTGGCTGTTTTGTCCTGAATTGTTTTAGTTAACATGTTTTATTATCTCCTTTGTATATTTCCTGTTTCCTAAAGGTCACAAACACCGGGTTCACACCTGCACCCGGAAAACTATCTGACCGCCTCTGAAGTGCACATCTCTTTCACACAACAAAGCAGTATTCATTCCTTAAATCGAGAAAATCATCCATGAGTAGCTTATCTAAAAGTTCATGAAGATGTTCTCTTGTCGGCGAAATCACATAGACTTCATCGTACTTGCCATTAACAGCCTTAAAACTTAAAGCGCGCCAATGGCGCATATCTTCAGACCATTTACCCCGAGCTGTTAACTCGGTTTTGGCGCGTGAACATATGGTATCACCGGAACGGCCTATTAGCATAATAGACTGCAAATCATTGTAGAAATGTGTCCTTTCCACAGCGTATATGTTCCCATCAGTTGCCATTATTCTCATTATTCATGTTCCTCCCATAATTTTCTTATTGTAATTGCTTTTGCAAGGGCATTGCTGCTTTTTTCCATAAACCCATGTAAGGTTGTACAGAGTGACTTTAACATTTCTGTTTTCCTCATATGGTAAAATTCTTGATACTACCGAATCATTTGTAAAATCCATATCATATAATAGGAACAGACTCTCAACAAATGCATCAAACTCTACGCCTGAGAGAACTTTTTCCTCAAAATGTCCATCAATGTATTTCACTATAGCCTCTGTGTTTTTGTTGGTATGTAAGATTTTGATAAACTTTACATTTGTATCGCAAAGCAAATTATATACTGCAGGGTACCGTAATTCAGTGACCTCGTGCCACTGTTCACCTGCTCCTTTACTTCATACAGTTTCTTGAGCACATCTTCTTTTCTGATTAAATTATTCATGAGCTTTCTTCTCCTCATCACTTACTGTCTGACTGCTTTTGAGTTTCAACACCTTTATATACTACTGTGCCATCTTGAATATAAATCAATGAAGGATTATCATATTCTTCATATCTCGTATATCCAATAAATCCCTCTGTAGCAATATAAGGTGCTTACCAATGCAAAAACTTATCAATCTCATCGTCATAATCTTTCAAATTTGCACGTATATTAACTTTGTAACATTTTAAAATATATATATTATACATGTTTGTCACCTTTATACGGTCGAGTTGATATTATTTATAGTATCTAAAATCACAGTTTTGTCCTAAAATTAGTAGACCTTTTCGTGATTTCTGCACCTCTTCTGCCTTTTCTATTTTCGTGATTTCTGCACCTCTTCTGCCTTTTCTAGTTTCATCCACCCTAGCGGGCATTTTTAATTCTACAGAACGAAATTGAATTCTGACATTATATACACATTAATATATTTCATCAGCTTCTTCATTGGTTAGAAATGCCCGAACCATTTTCATGTTGAATAAAATTGGTAACACTCTACTCATCTTCTGTTCTCTCCTTGTAACAACAATACACAATCGGATTATCAGCATCACATTCACAGTTGTTCCAGTCGATATCTTCCAATGCTCTGTCTTTTGCAATCTGTTCTGCTTCTTCCTGTGTATCAGCTTCGATGTCATCATAATCAATCGAAAGTTGCAAACCCACGCTTGCATTCCACTTAGCCATTCACTCCACCGCCTTTCATAAACACAAGCCAATGCGTATTAGCTCTTTTATTTCCAAATACAGGCTTGTAATCTATATTTTTTAGTATTTCTGACAACCTTATCTGTTGTTCATTCCATTTAAAAATGAGTGTTCCATACGGTTTAAGTACTCTCATACATTCGCTAAAACCTCTCTTTATATCACTTGGCCAAGTGTCTGTTAATTTTCCATATTTCTTAGCCAGCCACGAATTATCGCCAACTTTAATTAAGTGAGGTGGATCAAACACAACTAAATGAAATGTGCTGTCAGGAAAAGGAATATTACGAAAATCCCCTATAACGTCTGGCTTTATTTTCAGTTTACGTCCATCGCAAAGAGTATCTTCTAATTCTCTGCAGTCCATAAAAACTACATTGGGATCGCTTTTATCAAAGTAAAACATTTTACTTCCACAGCATACATCCAGAATTGGCTTCATCTAACTGCTCGCCCTCCTATTCCAAGCTTCAATGGCTTTTTTCGTACTTCCCTCGATATTTTTCATAGTATTATCCTCATTACTCGTGTTTGGGCAAAATCCCTCTGTTTGTGCGCCACATTTACATGCGCACCAAATTGTCAAACCATAAGATTTCATAACTGCTTTAATTTTTGCTTCTCTACCACAGAATGGGCATGGTCTTAATTCTTTACTCATTGTTCATCCTCTTTTCTTCTAGGTCGTTTCACTTCTGATTGAAGCCATTCTAAATGCCTTGAATAGCAACTACCAAGTGACGGACAATTATCCTTGTCATTACAATTAGCAAAGCAATTATCACATCTTGATTTATTAAACAATAGTTCTGCCAACTCTTCATCCGACATATTCCTTATCTTGTCGGCATTAGTGGGCACTTTGCGATCTGGTATTCCACTCGTACACCCACTCAGGCTAAGGATTTCAATATGGTCCAAGCAGATATTTGCATTGCTGCACTTGTTACATTTCATTTTATAAACGCTCCTTTTGTAAAACGGTCCAATAATTATTTATCATTTTTGAATTATAGTTGCGTATTATCGTTTCCAATAATTCATCCAGTTCGCCTATTTCAATAACTACTTCTGTATTAAGTTCTGATAGCAATAAGAAATACTTAATTTTTTCAGCCTGATTTAATTGATTCCATAAACTGTCAAGAAAAATAAAACGATACCGGCCTACATCTTCACCATCCTGCTTAGCCCATTCAATAAGGTTAAATATATTTGAACTATAATGATGATTACATTTTAATAATGTATTTTCATTAATATTTGTTATGTGTGGCGTCACTGCAGGGAGAACATCTTGTTTATATTTCAAAAATATCTTTGGAAAGACCTTTTCATAAACATCTACATGAGCACCTATTTCTTCTGGATAACAAATAATATTTACTTTATTATCTTCCTTCACATTTGATAAAATATAAAATGACTTTCCACTGCCGGTTTTTCCAATTACAATTCTATGTAACTTCTGATATTTATTTTTCATAATTTAATTTTCACCCTTCATCCTTTCATACTCAGCAAAATCAATTCCTTCTCTTCGACATTTTAAGATATCTCTAAACAATCCGTCTGGATGGCAATCTTTTCTACCTCTTTCGCCATATGACAGTATACTCTTTGCTTCTCTCTGTTCTGCATCAATGTTTCCATAACAAGAATGTCTTTAATCTCATTCATTTCCCTCACCTCCGCCAATTGTTTTTGATTTTGTATTAAGTATGATAGATTTTGTACCTATCTATAGCCTTCTATATAAGTTTTGCTTTGCCGTTCCCAGCGCCATCCTTCCCTCGTCTAATCGCCTTTTTAAAATTTGTATACAAAAAAGAGGCGCATAACCTCACCTCTCTTTTTTGTCAAACAGACTATATGACTTTGCCTTGAAGCTCTTCCAACAACTCCTCGCAGGCCAAAATCATTGTTCCACACAGTATCTCCGACTTTGCAAGGCAGACTCAACAACTTCCCCTACTCTTCCAAATCTTCATATTCCGCAAGCTTGCTCAGAACTGATTTCTACTCATACAATGTCCTTTCTCATTTTACGACCTTGCTAAATAGCCTTTCCCAGTTCCTCTTTTCTTTTCTCGATAGCATCCTCTATCTTGTCTATAATATACCCACAACAGTGGACACACGAATTAGTGTAGTACCTACTTTTAGGACACCCTCACCATTTGTATCCCTGTTTATAAACACACCCCTAAGTAACACCTTTTTCTTGGACACCCTCTTCCAAATGTGATATTCTAATCACAGAAATGGAGGATTTCATGAGCAGAAAAATTTTTACTGAGGAACAACAACAGTTACTTCGTCAAAACCCTTATATCTACAGTGTTACGGATACAAGGATCAATCTTACTAAGGAATTCAAGGAGATATTTCTGGCAGAATATAAATCTGGTACTTCTCCAAGAAAAATCCTTGAAGATCACGGTTTTGACATTAGTATCATCGGAGAACGCCGCATATGGAGCATCTCCAATCACATCCGTACCGAATATAAAAAGTACGGCGAATTTCACGAAGGCTACAGGCCTCGTAGTGTACCAGCTGCTGATGCTTCCGATGACACCGGTTCAAAAAACAACTCAGATGCTGACAAAATCAAGCAACTGCAACAGGAAGTAGATTACCTGAAACAGGAAATGGAGTTCTTAAAAAAAATTTCCTCAATCAGAACTACAAGGAAGTAGGTGCATTGCTCATGAACGATTCTTCCTGTATTTTTGAAATAATCTACAATACCATGCAACAAAGTCATAACACCATGTCCATAAAAACACTTTGTGCTATGGCCGGAGTCTCCAGAAGCGGTTATTATGCATGGCTGAATGCCGCCCCGGCAAGAGCGCAGCGGGAACAGCAGGACCGAGATGACTTTGAACAAATCCTTACTGCATATAAAATGCACGGTTATTCCAAAGGCGCAAAAGGCATCTATATGGCTCTTCTTCACATGGATCCACCCGTGGTTATGAATCTCAAAAAGATCCGGCGTCTGATGGATAAATTCAATCTGTCATGCCCTTATAGAGGTCCTAATCCTTACAGGCGGATGGCAAAAGCACTTAAAACCAGCAGTGTCGCAGATAACCTGCTTCAGCGTGAATTTGAAGCATATGGTCCACGGATCGTCCTGCTGACAGACATCACCTATCTGCCCTATAATGGCACATTTGCCTATTTATCTACTGTCCTGGATGCCTTTACTAAGCAGATACTGTCCTATGTGCTCAGTCCATCACTGGAAGTTGATTTCGTTCTGGAAACCATAAACAAACTGGTAGAATATCATGGAGTGTCCCTGCAGGCTGAAACCATCATCCATTCTGATCAGGGTTTTCATTATACAAGCCACAAATTTATCAATATCCTGTATGACAAAAAACTGCGCCAATCCATGTCACGCAAGGGAAACTGCTGGGACAACGCCCCACAGGAAAGTTTCTTCGGCCACATGAAAGACCATATCAAGCCTGAGCTTGCTGAATGTACATCATTTGCTGATGTTCAGGTCATCATTGATAACTACATTGATTATTACAACAACCGGCGGTATCAATGGCATCTTGCCAGGCTGTCGCCTAATGAATTCTACAAATTTGTTACTACGGGTAAATATCCTCTGGATATTCCTAATGTTCCTGCCATGCCAGCCATAAAAAAGGATCCTAAAGAGCTTGGTACATCGGCAGTTGATATAGATGATAATAAATAAACCAACTGAATATCACACTGGATGGGATGGTATGTCCATTTCCGTGGATACCGAAAATGTCATGTGTCCACTTCTGTGGGGAACCAAACCAGGGAATGTCCAAAATCAAGGATATCACTTTAGTGTAGATGTCTAAAAAACAGGCACTACACTAATTCAAAATGTCCTTGACAAAGGGGACAGTTTAGTCTTCTGCTACCATCTTCCACGAAAGTTCGAAGTATGGTGTCTCTTCAAACAGCATTTCTGCAAGGACCTGTTTTCTCACTGTCTCATCCGTGTATACCTCCTTGAAATCTTCGATGCTGCCGTAAAATGCTTTTATGATTTCTTTGCAGCTATCGTCATAATTACCATTGTCGTCAAGCCAATCTCTTAGGCAGACGCTTCCACTGACAAGCAGGTATCCATCCTCAGCATATCTGCCTTCTACGAATTCCCATTCGTCATCACTGATTTTCCTTGTCCACTGAAGGTCATCAGGCTTGTCCCACGCATGGTACCACTGACATTCAAAGGACTGCAGCTTCGCCTGCTGCATATAGTCATCCTTGCTGCAAGTACTCTTTGCATTTTCAATACAGTCCTGTCCGTCACATATGATACGGCCATCCTTAATCTCAAGGTAAAATTCGTTCGTGGAGCCTAGTACCGTTACATCCTTTACCTTGAATTTTTCAGCACCAATCTGTTGAACTTCATAACTTGCCCCGTCCAGCTCAAGATATGCCTTTATCATTTCCATGTTCCTGTTTTCTTTCTTCCTGTTTTCTTTCATGGTTCTCTCCTTTTCTCTTTTTTTATATAAAAAGTATGAAAGAAAGTTGAAAGATGAGAATTATATATGGTAGCGTCATCTCATATAGAAAGGCATAAATTCTACTTGCATCTATCATACTCTACATGAATGAATTAGCAGGTAAGGATGACGTAAAGATGAAAGTGAGTAACAGAAGGCTGCCGAAAATGGAATACGTACAACCCACACATTTCATATATGAAGAAAAAAAGATGCTTCACGATAACGGTAAATAATATGTGGTTTTAATAGGAGGAAAACAATGGGAAAATACAAAAAAGCATTTAAAAAATTAAATAAAGCAATCGCCAATAACGATCATGTGTCACATGAACTGACTTTACTGTCAAAGGATATCTCAAACCAGCTCAAGAAAAAGAAAAAAGATACAAAGAAAAAGCAATGTAAAACAGGTCATTATTTCAAAGGCAATACGGAAATCATAGACTGCTACACAATCGTAGTCAAGCGGCCGGATAGCGATAAATATGTAGGCTTACCCGACAATGATTATTCTTGTGTCAATGAGGAACTGTATAAATATGAGTTTGGAGAAACAACATCATGTGGCAAGTGTTGGCAGGAAACCAGTATACATGGCTCATATAACTTGGATTATATGAAAGAATACTGTGATTGCCTAAACAGAAACATTGAAGCAATCAGCGCATATAATTGGGGATTTGGATTTGAAAAAAGATATGACAAAGTTGAGCACTTCAGAATTAAACACATCCATATCGAAAGAGAATCAGAGTTGATAAAGATGACCCCCGCACACTCGCGACTTTAGTCGTGAGTTAGGTGGTCAACCTTGCGAATATAAAATGGAGACTTTCCACTGCCGGTTTTTCCGATTACGATTCTATGTAACTTCTGATATTTATTTTTCATAATTTTAATTTTCTCCCTTCATAACCACAAAGACCCCAATTAATATACCTATTGTCCAGTTGGAATTCCCATAATCCATAAATATCTTTGACAAATTATGTATCTTTTTACATGTCCTCCTATTTTGAATTGATTTTCATTTCTTTGTCACCAACATCTAACTTTCTTTTCAAATATTGCAACAGATTATTTTCCGAAGACATCCTTTATCACTATCTTTTCATCTGAATTAATCTTATCTAAGATTATTTCATCCTTTTTATCATCATACTTATATTCATAATATTCATCGCCATTTACAATTAACTGCTCATCATTATGCAGCTTCACATCAGCGTTGAAATAATCAGCCATCGCATTTTTTATACTGTAAAAAATCATTCTGTCTGAAACAACAAATCCTATTAATGATATAGCAAATATAAATAAACATATTATGAGAATACAAGCAGCTGTCGTTTGACACTTATCTATGAATTTATATATTTTTTTGTTCTTAACTGTTTTTTGTCTATACATAAAAGTACAAATGATAGCAAAAGTACAATAAGCGTCAAAATGAATAAGTCTCTAAAAATAGAATATATATTATACATCTTTGTCTCCTCTAAAGTGGTCGGGTTGATATTATTTATTATTATATATAGTGCCTGAAATCACAGTTTTGTTCTGAAAATTCGCAGACATTTTCCTGCAATCTTATCTCGAAACTCATTCATCTAATTGTGCCAAAAATTCGTCTCCGCAGTCGCAGAAATCCTTAATCATAGTTTTCATTAAGCTCCACGATAGACCGGAATGGTCCTGCTTTTTCATTACTTCAATTCCATCTGCAATAGATTTCTCTTTGACAGTTCTAATAATATCCAAGCACTGTCCAAGCTCCGTTCCTTTGTATAAGTCACCAAGCCTGATTGGAACACATTCATCCCACATCTGCCACTTATCCTCAGACAGAACCTTATGCCCTTCATCAATCCATATTTTTGTCAGTGCAGGAATTTTAGTCTTATACTCCTCTTCCCATCTATCGTATTCTTTTCTTCGTTCTTCCCGTTCTTTTCGTTCTTTCTTATATTGCGAATACGCTTTTCCTCCTATAGCCAACATATAAGTATCAGCTGCTCCGGTTTGATTTTCGTTGTTTGCTTCTAACAAATTATTAATATCTCTTCCTGATACTGCACCTTTGACTGTTAATCTGCTCATGATTATTCCTCCCGTTCTTATATCTCTACATATATAGTGCCTAAAAAATCAGTTTTGTCCTAAAATTAGTAGATTTTTTCGTAATTTTCATAGTTACTTTCTCTTGACAATCGTTTCGTACTTCAAGTCATCTTCAAACCAAAACTCAACAGTACACGATTTTCCATTTTTTAAGGGCGGTGAAAACTGACAATAGATATAATCGCTGCAAGAATAAGGATTCTCTTCACAGTCAATTTCTATATCTGTGATTTTCTTCTTTTTATTGCTGTAGCCGGGATATATTCTTGTTTCATCATAAACAATAGCCTTAAACAGCTCCGCCCTGATATGATACGGCTCTGATTGTTCAAACATTTTCTCAATTCGGCACTGAACATATGCCAACAGTATAATAATCAGAAAAATCGCAACGGCCCCAACTATTGCCAACATACTGATAGGCCTAACACAAAAAACAAGAAGCTCTATGGAAATTGCAGTAAATCCAATAGCAATCAATATGCCAATAGCTACAATAAGAATATCATAATCGTGTAATTCCTTTACTATTTTGAACAGTCTTGGATGACCAACTTTCAGCTTTGCAAATGGCTCACCTTTAATTCTTGCATTGGTATATACCTCATCAGGAATGTTGTATATTATATTAATCTGACCATCATTGTCATCTGAATATTTGAATTTCTTTCGTATCTGCATACTTTTTCTCCTACAATCACTTTTTACACCGCACCCGCAGGATAAACGCCTGCGGATGGCAATAAATTTAACGGATATTCTACTTAAACAGCATAAGAATAAGCGGAATAACAAAGATAGCATACATAAGCAGCAGTCCAGAACATGATGCAATGCACTTAATGTTGTAACGTGTTTCTTTGTTCCAGCTCTTTCCAAAGATATTAAACTCAGTGAAATCTCCGCAGTTGTCCCATTTATACTTTGAAATCTCTTCCATTGGCAGGCGACTTTGCAGATTGAACTGTTTAAGCGTATCATTCAATAAATTTTTATCAAACTTGTCACCTTTCTTAAAATTCACCCCTGGAATCTGAATTCCAAATTTATTAAGTGTTTCGATTAATTCTTTAACGAGATGATCATTGTACGCATATTCATTAAGTATACGCACATCTTCATTTTGTTCAATGTTGGACACAATAGATCTGATCTTTAATACCGCTACGGTATATTTTTCATACAGACTGTAAAATTTGTACCACTTATCGTTCTTTCTTATTCTTCGTATCAGCTTCTTATTTCCGAAAATCGGAATATAAACAATGAGGAATATGGCTACAATATAAGCCAGTCCGATAAGAATGACCAAAAACTCGTTGCCAACAGTGAGGAAATAATCGCTCCACGTACTGTTGCTTCCGCCAAGGGAAGTGAGTTTTTCGAATGAGTCAATTAAGAATTGTAAGTATTTTTTCAGCATAATTTATTCTCCTTTGTTTTATATGTTCATGCGCGAAATTCATGTGGCGCCTTTTGTTTTTTGAGTCACAATGTCTTTTACCACCATTCCATCTCAGCGCATTTATCAATACAGTCCTTTACAATATCCTTGAAATCAGAAAACTTTGCGCAATCTGGACGTCCGGCATATCCGTAACAGATATCATCATTATAGTCTTTTATGATTTCCCAAATTGATTTGCAGTGTTCAGTATCCATTTTTCCACTACAGTCACTTTCATATAAAAAGTCAAGAACATTGCTATATTTCTCATTATATTTTGCGTCTAATTCTGCAATCTTCTTGTTATAGCAAGCCATGAACCTTTGTCGTTCATCTCCAACAAGAAACATCCCATCCGTCAGTTTGCTGTAATGCTCTGCAATGTCTGTTGCCGTAAGGTCTGCAACTTTCTGCCTCAACCTGTTAAATCCCGCAGGACCAAGATCTATTGAATAATTTGGACTTTCTATTGTCACTCCCATAATTTATTTTTCTCCTTTGATTGTCTTGATACGACATTTTTTGTTGGCAAACGGTATTCACATTTATTTTGCATAATCTTTTACTACAACTTCATACTCCGTTCCCAAAATGCTAAGAGCATCAATTTTCTTTATTTCTCCTAAAACTGTTGAGTCTTCTTCCTGAATTGTGAACACAGCACCAGGTTTTGGAAAATAACGTCCTATTGTTGAAAAAAGTTTTATTTCCCTGCCATTCGTACTAAGACTAAAACCCTGCAGAATTTTAAAATCAGAAATAACACCCTCGTCGAATATGAGTAAAACATCTTTTTTATTTAACCTCTTTATGTTGTTGATTAAAAAATCCCAAATATCATCAAACATGTGAAACCTAAGAGCTGAAGGGTAAGCATTATATATGTAATACTTGTTTCCTTTTTTCGGCTCAAGTTCATACAAATCCTTTGTATCACAAAGGGTAAATCCACAATCTCTTAATTCATCTTTTTCTTTTTCAAAAATGGGTATACCGGCAAAAATTATGGTGATTCGATTACGATGATTTTTAGCCAGCTCCATGCATTCATATGACTTGCCGCTGCCACTCCTTCCGACATACATTCTTTTTATACTTTTCATAGCTTTCAATATTCCTTTCATTCTATCAAGATACAAACAAGACTTGATAGTTTTATCGTTATATATATAGCGCCTAAAAATCAATTTTGTCCCAAAAAATATTCGCTTTCCGCAATAATCATTATTTTGGTGCTAGAATAAAGACTTGTATAATCTATAGCACTATCATACTTTGTAAGTTCGTTCTTAAACAAATTCCACTTACTTATGGAATTATACAGAAAATCAAACAGTTTGAGTCTGTCTGAAAAGTATGGCTAGGAATATCACAGTCCTTACAGAATCGCTGTCTCAATTTGATCTCGTTGTTCATATATTTTCCCCTCTTTTTCTTTCTTGTCTACAATAAGTATGAAAGATTTTATACTCGTGTATTGCTTTCCATATAAAAAAGAGACCGCTTCCAGTCTCTTTTTTGTCAAAAGCATGGTTAAGATTCCTTAACCTCAACAACTTCCAGCTCGCTTTTCCAGTCGAACATGTCATCACTTAAGCTGTTTGCCAGATCAAGAGCCTCTGCTTCCGAGCAAGCCATGACCTTTGCAGTACCATGATTGACTGTATGAACGACAAACTCTTTCTTTTTTCTGACAATGTTCTCTGCCGCCCACACTGGAACGATAGTAACCGATACTCTGGTATGACCACGTACTGCGCCCCACATACCCGGTTCTGACTCAGGACATGTTATTGAAGCTGCAGCTTCTTTTGAAAATCCACTTAATCCTGTCAAGCTTAGCAACTCTGTGAAAATACCGTTTCTATCAGTCCTCTGGAACACTTTCCGTTCTTCTCCTTTTGAACCGGATATAGTCACTACGACTACAAAATCATCAAAAGAAAGCTTATCTTCAGACATCAGTCCATGTTCGATACAGTACTTTGCCATATGCAGTTCATGTTCTTTGCTGTCATACATCTTCACGACTTCCGGTGCAATTCCTCTGTCGAGAAACTCTGAGTATACAGCATCTTCATCGAGTCCTTCGGCAACAGCATTGTCCCAGATTTCTTTGAGCTTGGATGGCATATCAATATCTGCCTCTGTTTCAACGTATACAAGATGTCCCGCTGCATGAGAAGTCATGAAGAGTACTTCGAAATTATCGAAAGTTTTTACGACTGTATCATCACGCCCCTGCTCAAGCGCGTCACTTGACATCCTCCCACGGTTTGCACCATGGGATTCCTTAGATTCCTGGCAGGATCACCCTGTCATATAAACAGGGATATAGCTGCCGGTATTCAGGATTTACGTCCAATGATTTAATACGAAGTGTATTACTTTCTTAGGGACGAGGGAGTGATGCCGGACCCCTTTTTA
>ERZ772819.1434-NODE-1434-length-19096-cov-3.764666_pt1 | contig 19096 bp, 18 predicted proteins | sample MGYA00580860_ERZ772819 | MGnify/ENA primary metagenome ERZ772819 (study PRJEB29015, sample SAMEA2737683) | human gut metagenome | biome: human gut; feature: human-associated habitat; material: faeces | place: China | collected 2012 ...
TGGGGGAAGGGGGCAGGGGGATAGGGATAATAAATCAGAAGTTTATTTCAAAAACAGACTTTTTCTACAAGCTGTACCCCCGGTTGCTTATGCAATCGGGGGTAAACATTAAGTGTGACGATTATCTGTATTTGCCGTTCTGGATATTCTTCATAAACTGACGCTGTGACATCTCACCCGTGCTGACTTTCCAGGAATCCTCCTGCTCGAGTTTCCAGTTATTGTGATAAGATGCCGGAATCTGCGGTTCGCAATTTTTCCAGATGCCATAAATGATCAGACCGATAAATAAAACTATAAATGTCATATTTTCCTCCTTTTGAATAAGCCGTACCGATTTGCATCGGGTTTTATCCTTTGGCTTAATGATAACAGATAAGGTGTACAATAAAACGGTCAGGAAAGAAATTTCTGGTAAAAAATTAAAAAACGCTCGAATATTCACGGCACAGCGGCATATATTATTACGGACAGACATAATGACAGGAGCGGTTTCAGAGGGAATTTTGACTTTTTGTAAAATTTTTTTCGTAAAACGCTTGACAAACATTAAACTTCGTGTTATAATATACAAGCACTCAGGAGAGTGAACAGAATATCGCGGGGTGGAGCAGGGGTAGCTCGTCGGGCTCATAACCCGAAGGTCGTTGGTTCGAATCCAGCTCCCGCAACCATTTAAAAAGCACTTAGCATCACGCTGAGTGCTTTTTTGTTCTTATTTCCGTTTTTCCTAATATACTTATCCAAAAGGATAAAAGGAGAATGAGAATGAAACATAACGGACGGCTGAAGGTAAAATTTGATTTCAGCTTCTTTGCGGTTGTGGCATTTATGATTTTTATCGACACGAGCGGAGCGGCGGTGTTGTCGCTGATTGCCTGCATTCTGCACGAGGGCGGGCATTTGCTCGCTATGGCTGTATGCGGAGCCAATCCCGAAAGGATAACGTTCTACGGAGGAGGAATCGCCCTTTCAAAGTCGGGAATGGAGAGCCTCACGGATGCTAAACGGCTTGTTATATTGTCTGCAGGGTGCAGTGTAAATCTGCTTGTTGCGGCGGCTTGTTTTGCTATGCAGGGAAATGACACGGCGGCGGTTTTCGGTGCAGTGAATCTTATCATCTGCATATTCAACGCTTTACCTATAGGATATTTTGACGGCGCAGAAGTGCTTGAGCTGCTTCTGACCGGATTTGTATCGCTGAGAACCGCCGAAAAAGTGAAAAAAATTGTCGGAACGGTTTTAGCGTTGATTATAACGGCAGGAGTGATCGTATATTGCGTTATGTGCGGTGAAAGCGTTTCGTTATCGCTGTTTTTTGTTGTGCTTTTTCTGATACAGGCACAGCTTGTTTCGTAGGGCTTGCAATAAATCCGATAATGTAGTAAAATATACTGTATAATTATAATTTTCGGAACGGAAGTAGAAAAATGCTGAAGGAAAAATTAGATAAAATTTTATTGAAGGTGCAGAAGCCGTCACGCTATATCGGCGGTGAGGTAAACGCTGTCGTTAAAGATAAAAGCAAGGTGGATATACGCTTTGCTTTCTGCTTTCCCGACACATACGATATAGGAATGTCGCATCTCGGGATAAAGATACTCTATTCCCTCAAGAACAGCGTGCCTAATTACTGGTGCGAACGTGTGTTCATGCCCCTTCCCGATATGGAAGAGCAGATGAGAAAGAACGATATTCCTCTTTACGGTCTGGAAAGCCTTGATCCCATCAAGGATTTTGAGTTTATCGGCTTTACGCTCCAGTATGAGCTTTGCTATACAAATATCCTGTCGATGCTTGACCTTGCAGGTGTGCCTGTTTTTGCTAAAGACAGAAAGGATCTGTTCCCGATAGTAATGGGCGGCGGTCCCTGCGTATGTAACGCAGAGCCGATAGCCGATTTCTTTGATTTGTTCGTACTCGGTGAAGGCGAGGAAGTAAACCTCAAGATGATGCAGCTTGCAGAAAAGTTCAAGAAGAACGGCGGTACGAAGCAGGAATATCTTGAACAGGCGGCACAGATTGAGGGAATCTATGTTCCTTCGCTTTATGATATAAGCTATAACGAGGACGGAACGGTAAAAGCGATAACACCGAAGAATAACGCCCCCGCAAAAGTCAGAAAGCAGATTATAGACGATTTTGACAAGGTCTATACCCCAGACAGCTTTGTTGTGCCTTATACCCAGATAGTACACGACAGATCGGTAGTCGAGGTGTTGAGAGGCTGTATCAGAGGCTGCAGATTCTGTCAGGCAGGCTTTATATATCGTCCTTTCAGAGAAAAATCAAAGGAAACTATAGTAAATCAGGTAAAGAGCCTTACGGAAACCACAGGCTATGACGAGGTATCGCTTTCATCACTGTCCACAAGCGACTACAGCGATATTGAGGGGCTTTTGAATGATATAACCGAATATACCGATAAGAAAGGTGTCAACCTTTCTCTCCCGTCACTGCGTATAGATAAATTCAGCGACGAGGTCGTAAAGAAGATAAAGAGCGTGAGAAGAAGCGGACTTACATTTGCTCCCGAGGCAGGCTCACAGCGTCTGCGTGACGTTATAAACAAGAATATCACCGAGGAAGCTATATTCAAAAGCTGTAAGATTGCCTTTGAGGGCGGATACAGCTCGGTCAAGCTGTACTTTATGCTCGGTCTGCCGACAGAAACGCTTGATGACATAAAGGCGATAAAGGAGCTTGCAGATAAGATAATCGACCTTTATTACAATACAGAGGGCAGAAGCAAAAAGGCGATAAGCATCTCAATCTCGCTGTCAACATTTATACCGAAGCCCTTCACACCCTTTGAATATGAGCCTCAGGCAACAGAGGAGCAGATAAACGAAAGACAGAAATATCTGCTTGATATTATAGGCTCAAAGGGAAGAAGACGTATTGATGTGAGCTGGAGCCATTATGATACGACAATACTTGAAGCTGTGCTTGCAAGATGCGACAGAAAGCTGTCTGCGGTTATCTATGAGGCATGGAAGAACGGCTGTAAGCTTGACGGCTGGAACGAGTATTTCAAACCTGATATATGGAATGCGGCATTTGAAAAATTCGGCATCGACAAGGCATTCTACGCAAACCGCAAGCGTGAATATGACGAGATTGCGCCGTGGGAGCATATGGATATGCTGTTTGACCGCAGTTTCCTTGTCAGAGAGAATATCAAGGCTCACGAAGAAAAAACAACCGCAAACTGCCGTGAAAAGTGCGCAGGCTGCGGTATAAACAAATGCTTAGGAAGGGCTTGCTTTAAATATGAATGAGAATAATATCGCTGTCCGCCTGTTCTTTTCAAAAACGGGCAGAGCAAAGTATATATCGGCGCTTGACCTTATCACCTGTTTTCAGCGTGCGATAAGACGTACAGATATTCCGATATGGCACACACAGGGCTTCAATCCCCATACCTACGTCAATGTAAATCTTCCGCTCTCGCTCGGCAGCGAAGGCATAAACGAGTCTATGGATATTAAACTCACAGAGCAAACGGATTTCGATGTTGTGCGGGACAAGCTCAATGCCGTTTTACCGCCGGATATAAGAATAATAAGAGTAGCTTTGCCTGTAAAAAAGCATACCGAAATAGAAAAATCGGTGTATTCCGTTCATATCGTCTGCGATTACGAAAAGCTGGAGGAATTCATGAAACTGCCGGCTATCGAAGTGGAGAAGAAGACAAAGAAGGGCATAACAACGCTCGACATTAAACCATTCACAGAAATCAAAGATTATGAACGAGGACATTTCACGCTGATAATGCCGTCCGGCTGTGATTTTACGCTCAATCCGTCACTTTTCTTTGACGCATTTGAAAAGTACAGCGGAGAGGAAACCGAAAGACTTGACATAGTAAGAACCGGCATACTTTGCAAGGACGGAACGCAGTTCGAGTAATTTTACGATTATAAGTGCTTTTGTGCGAAATATAATTTATCTAAAATGGGGTTTGGGGCTTTGCCCCAAGTTGCAGGTTGTCAGCCGGTTTGTGTCGTTACATCGTGCAACGACTGGGTGTGGCTGACTACAAGCATCCTTGCTTGAGCAGGGACGCCAGTCCCCGCATTCTCCCCTGGCACGGATGCCGGGCGTGTATGCACAAGGGCTTTGCACGATGCAAAGCCAGCCAAGCATACACAGCCTTTCACCGGGGAAAGGGGGCAGGGGGATAGGGATTTTAAAATTGATGTTTATTTAATAAATGAACTATTCTGCAATCTTACGCATAGTTTTTTAAACAAAAAAATTCACAAAAAAGTATTGCAAATTTCGTACAAAGGTGCTATAATATTAAAGCATTTGAAATCCGCTGAGGGTATAAGTATGCCTTTTGGCATATACTGTCAGCGTGTTTAATGCCGTTAGTGCGAAAAGCACAAAGACATTAAAACGGGTAGTCCGCTGTATTTAACGGAAAAAGTTGCCGTTTTCCGTAGCATAAACGCACGGAGGATAAGCCGATACAAGAATATCCGAAAACCAGGAGGAAAACATGGACGCATTAAAACTCATTGCACAGGACAGCCTTAAGGCTGAAGCACCTAAGTTCAACGTAGGTGACACAGTTAAGGTACACGTACGCATCGCAGAAGGCGACAAGTTCCGTATCCAGATATTCGAGGGTACAGTTATCGCCAAGAAGCACGGCGGCGTAAGCGAAACTTTCACAGTAAGAAGAGTAGCTCACGGCTGCGGTATCGAAAGAGTATTCCCTCTGCACTCACCTACAGTAGAGAAGGTTGAGATCGTTAGAGAAGGTAAGGTACGCAGAGCTAAGCTCTATTATCTTCGTGACAGAGTTGGTAAGGCAGCTAAGGTTAAGTCCAAGATATAAGACCTTACATCATTTCCTCATCGAATTTTCAAGGCAGTGGCATATTGCCACTGCGTAAATTCGATATTTTATTCTGAAGGGACGCACTATGGAAGAAAAGAACTTGACTGAAAATGAGAATAACGGCACTGCTGACAGCAAGAAGTTTTTTGCCGATATGTTCGACTGGATGTGCAGTATTTTTTCAGCCATTTTGTGCTTTATAATTATATTTGCACTTTTTGCCCGTGTGATAACCGTTGACGGAGAATCAATGGTTCCTACGTTACAGGACCAGCAAAGACTTATTGTATCCGATATGTTCTATACTCCGCAATATGACGATATTGTCATTCTGTATGCGGATAAGCTGGTTAACGAATCCTCAGGCGGCTACGGCAAACCGATAGTCAAAAGAGTGATAGGACTCCCCGGCGACAAAATCAGGATCGACTTTGTAAAAGGTGTTGTTTACAGAAACGGAGAACAGCTCCCCGATGACTATACAAACACGCCCACCAATCTTCCGGAGAACTTCCCGAATAATCAGGATGTAACGGTCGAGGACGGAAAGGTATTTGTTCTCGGTGACAACAGGAACGGGTCAAAGGACAGCAGAAGCAATCAGATCGGACAGGTTGATATGCGCTATATAATGGGAAAAGCGTATCTTCGTATCTGGCCGCTGAACGCACTCGGAATGTTATAATCGTATTTTAAACGTATGTAAGCGGAGGTACAATGGCACAGGTATCCAATATACAGTGGTTTCCCGGTCATATGACCAAAACCAAGCGACAGATAGAGGCTGATTTAAAGCTGGTTGATGCTGTTGCCGAAATAGTAGATTCAAGAATACCCGAATCCAGCAGAAACCCCGTCATCAGCGATATAACAGGTTCTAAACCGAGAATAATTCTTCTTAATAAATGCGATTATGCCGATGAAAAGGTTACTGCCGAGTGGCAGAAATATTACACGGCTCAGGGCTATAAAGCTATGATATGCGATTGCAGGAGCGGTAAGGGTGTAAAAGCGTTTACGCCAAACGTCAAAAATCTGCTCTCTGACCTTCTTGCTAAGCGCAAGGCGAAAGGCATTGTGGGTCAGTCGCTGAGAGTTATGGTAGTAGGTATACCGAATGTCGGTAAATCTTCTTTTATAAACAGGATTTCGAAGGCGGGAAAGACCAAGGTAGAGGACCGACCCGGTGTTACAAGAGGCGCTCAGTGGGTATCTCTTGATAAAGAGCTTGAACTGCTCGACACTCCCGGAATACTCTGGCCGAAATTCGACGATCAGCAGGTAGCTATAAAGCTCGGCTATACGGGTGCTATCAAGGACGATGTAATGGATGTCTGCGAGCTTGCGGACAGTCTGCTCGGTTACCTGTGGGAAAACTACAAGGGAAACGTTATCGCACGTTACAAGCTGGACGAAAACACGGAAAAGCCCGACCTTGAAATGATAGCAAGAAAGCGCGGAATGCTTATTTCGGGCGGCGAGCCTGATATAGAAAGAGCGGCGGCTGCTGTACTCGATGAATTCAGGAGTGGTAAACTTGGCAGAATCTCTCTCGAAAGACCTTAAGACAGGCGAAGAAAAGAAAGATTTATTTCTTTACGATAATGAAATGAGAACGCATTGCGGAGTCATCTGCGGTATTGACGAAGCAGGCAGAGGACCGCTTGCGGGCGATGTCTATGCGGCGGCTGTTATACTTCCCGATGATATAATCATTGACGGGATAAATGACAGCAAAAAGCTGACTGAGAAAAAACGCGAAGCCCTGTTTGACATTATCCGTGAGAAAGCTGTCAGCTACTGCATAGCTACAGCGTCTGTCGAAGAAATCGACAGTATAAATATACTTAATGCCGCTATGCTTGCTATGAAAAGAGCATACGAGGGTCTTGATGTAAAGCCTGATACCGCACTTATCGACGGCAATAAGACGCCCGGACTTGATATACCGGAAACGGCTGTTGTCAAGGGTGACGCAACAAGCGCATCAATAGCGGCGGCATCAATACTTGCAAAGGTTGCCCGTGACCGTTATATGAAGGAGCTTGCCGAAAAGTATCCTCAGTATATGTTTGAAAAGCATAAAGGCTACGGCACAAAGCTCCATTATGAAATGCTTGATAAATACGGTGCGAGCGATATTCACAGAAAGAGTTTTCTCGTGAAATATTTCAAGGCAAAAAATGCAGGCAAATAACGAAAGAGCCGTAAAAGGTAAGCTCGGTGAAGATTTCACAGCAGATTATCTTATTAAAAACGGCTATGATATTATAACAAGAAATTACCGCAAGCCCTGCGGGGAGATAGATATAGTAGCGTCGAAAGGCGATATACTTGTTTTTGTGGAAGTAAAGACACGCAGATACAGAAGTCTTGTAAGCGGGGTCGAAGCGGTAGGATATAAGAAAAAGGGCAGGATAATAGCAACTGCCGACTGTTTTCTTGCCGAATACGGCGAAGAAAAGCAAATTCGCTATGATATAGCGGAAGTAACGGTTTCGACCGGTGATGCTGTGCGTGTGATTGATTTCAGATATTTCAAGGACGCATTCGACACTACAGGCTATGAAACGCAATTTTAACTCTAAAGAAGGATGTTTGTTATGAACTACAAAAGCACCAGAGATGTCAAGGTAAATGTACCGAGCGCTTATGCTATTTCACAGGGTCTTTCGTCTGACGGCGGACTTTTTGTTCCCGAAAATCTCCCGAAGCTCTCCGAAGAAAAGATAATGTCGCTGTGCGATATGTCGTATGCCGAAAGAGCTTACGAGATATTCAGACTTTTCCTTACAGACTTTACCGATGATGAGATAAAGCACTGCGTAAACGGCGCTTACAACGATAAGAATTTTGCAACCGACAATATCGCTGAGATTTCTCACCTTATCCCCGGTACATACATTCTTGAGCTGTGGCACGGTCCCACCTGTGCATTCAAGGATATGGCACTTCAGATTCTTCCTTATCTGCTCACAACTTCCGCAAAGAAGACAATTGACGGTAAGAAGATTTCTATCCTCGTTGCTACAAGCGGTGATACCGGTAAAGCGGCTCTTGAAGGCTTCAAGGACGTTGACGGCACATCAATAATGGTATTCTATCCTGAGGACGGCGTAAGCAATATGCAGAAGCGTCAGATGACAACTCAGGAAGGAAGCAACGTAAACGTTTGCGCTGTTGTCGGCAACTTTGACGATTGCCAGAGCGGTGTTAAGCAGATATTCACAGACAAGAGCGTTATCGCTCAGCTTGAAAAGGCAAACACCGTATTCTCAAGTGCGAATTCTATAAACTGGGGCAGACTTGCTCCCCAGATAATCTACTACGTTTCATCTTATGTTCAGCTTGTAAAGGACGGCGAGCTTAAGTACGGCGAAAAGCTGAATGTAGTAGTACCTACAGGTAACTTCGGTAACATACTTGCCGCATATTACGCTAAGCAGATGGGTATTCCGATAGGCAAGCTGATATGCGCTTCAAACGCTAACAACGTGCTTACCGACTTTATAAATACAGGTATCTATGACAGAAACAGAAAGTTCTACACGACTGTTTCTCCCTCAATGGATATACTTATTTCAAGCAACCTTGAAAGACTGCTGTATCACCTCACGGGTGAAAACGATAAGCTGATAAACGAGTGGTTTACAGCTCTTAAGAATGACGGCAGATACGAAGTAAACGACAGCGTAAAGGCGGCTATCAAGGAAAACTTCTATGCCGGATGCTGCGATGATGAGCAGACAAAGGGCGCTATCAAGGAAGTATTCGATGAATACAGCTACCTTATGGATACCCACACTGCCGTTGCTTACAAGGTATACGAGGACTACAAGAAGAAGACGGGCGACAACACAAAGACGCTTATCGCTTCAACAGCCAACCCTTACAAGTTCGGCTTTGCGGTATATGATGCTCTGGGCGGCAAAACTGAAGGTGTTGATGAGTTTGAGCTTATCGGCAAGCTTGAAAAGCTGACAAAGACAACCTGCCCCAAGGCACTTTCCGATACAAAGAACAAGCCTGTAAGATTTACGGGTTCAATAAAGCCCGAAGAAATGGCTGAGGCAGTTCTTGAATTTATAAACAAGTAATTAAGGAGCGTTTATTTGAGAGTATTCACAATGGGGGATCTTCATCTGCCTTTCGGCAGACAAAAGCCGATGGATATTTTCGGTGGCTGGGAGAATTATACCGAGCGCATTGAAAAAAACTGGAACAGTGTTGTCGGAGAAGATGACTGTGTTGTGATACCCGGCGATATAAGCTGGGCAATGTCGATTGAGGAGGCACTTCCGGACTTCGAGTTTATCAGCAGAAGGCTCAGAGGCAGGAAGATAATCTCTAAAGGTAACCACGATTACTGGTGGACGACACTGAAAAAAATGAACGGCTTTTTACAGACAAACGGTTTTGATAATATCAGAATTCTGCATAATAACGCTTTTGAGGAGTGCGGTATAGCGATCTGCGGTACAAGAGGCTGGATAAACGATGACGGCGAACCGCAGGATGAGCTTGTGCTTCTCAGAGAAGCAGGCAGAATGGATGCTTCTCTCAAAGCCGCTGTGTCAACAGGTCTTGAGCCTGTGGTATTCATACACTATCCGCCGATATACGGCAACGAGCAGAACGATTACATTCTTGATGTGATGTCAAAATATCCTGTGAAAAGATGCTTTTACGGTCACGTTCACGGTGCTCCGTGTTTCCCGAAGGCTTTTCAGGGCGAAAGAGACGGAATTACATACAGAATGGTATCGGCTGACTATGTTAAATTTACACCTGTACTTGTGCAGGAATAAAATACAATAATACGCATCGCCGTATATAAGGCTATGCAAAAACGGAGGATTTTTCAAATGGAGATCATTTCAAACAACAAGACCGCAACAAATACGGTTGAGGTAGAATTCAAGGCATCAGCCGAAGAATTCGAGCAGGCAGTACAGGCAGCTTATTTAAAGAAGAAAAAGAACATAAACGTTCCCGGCTTCAGAAAGGGTAAGGCACCCCGTAAGATAATCGAGGCTGAGTACGGCGAAGGCGTTTTCTATGAAGATGCTGTTAACGGTATGTACCAGAAGAGCGTTGCGGAAGTTATTGACGAGCTTAAGCTTGAAGTTGTTGATATGCCCAACATCGAAGTAACAGAAGTAAGCAAGGAGAACGGCGTTTCTTTCAAGGCTACATTTACAACAAAGCCCGAAGTTGAAATCAAGGACTATAAGGGTATAAAGGTAAACAAGACTGTCAAGAATGTAACTGACGAAGATGTTGCAAACGAGCTCAAGAGATATCAGGAGAAGGATGCAAGAATCATCGACGTTACAGACAGACCTCTTCAGAAGGGCGATACAGCAGTATTCGACTTTGAAGGTTTCGTTGACGGCGAAGCATTTGAAGGCGGCAAGGCTGAGCATTTCTCACTTGAGATCGGCAGCGGTCAGTTTATCCCCGGCTTTGAGGACGGTATGGTAGGTCACAGCATTGGCGAAGAATTCGAGATCAATGTTACATTCCCCGAGAACTACAATGCCGAGAACTTAAAGGGCAAGCCCGCAGTATTCAAGTGCAAGATTCACGAGATTAAGGCTAAGGAATACGCTGAGCTCGACGATGAGTTTGCTAAGGACGTAAGCGATTTCGATACACTTGACGAATTCAAGGCTGACATCAGAGCTAAGCTTGAGGAAAGCGCTAAGAATGCCGCTGACGCTAAGCTTGATGCTGATATTACAGACGCTGTTATCGAAAAGCTCGAGGGCGAAATTCCCGATGCTATGATAAACAACCGTGTTGACGACCTTGTTCGTGACTGGGAGTACAGAAACAGATACCAGGGTATCACAGTTGCTGATTACCTCAAGTTTACAAATACAACTATAGAGCAGTTCAAGGAAAACTTCAAGGAGCCCGCTGCAAAGCAGGTTAAGCTCAGACTTGCTCTTGAGAAGATCGCTCAGATCGAAAACGTTGCTGTAACAGATGAGGACGTTGAGAAGGAATACGCTGAGATGGCTGAAAACTACAAGATGGAGCTTGACAAGGTTAAGGCTCTTATTGCCGAAGAAGCGCTCAGAAAAGACCTTGAGGTTGAGAAGGCATTCGACATCGTTCGTGAGAGTGCAGACGTAACCGAAGTTACTGAATAATTAAGTTTTTGCAATCGGGAGCTTTCTGTATCATTATGGAAAGCTCTTTATTGTAAATAAAAAAACATTTTGAAAGGCAGGAGTTTTATGAGTTTAGTACCAACCGTCATTGAACAGACAGGCAGAGGAGAAAGAGCTTACGATATATTCTCAAGACTGCTTAACGACAGAATTATCATGCTTAACGAAGAAGTAAACAATGTTACTGCGGGACTTGTTGTTGCACAGTTACTGTTTCTTGAAGGACAGGATCCCGATAAGGACATCAGCCTTTATATAAACAGCCCCGGCGGTTCTATCTCCGCAGGTATGGCTATATATGACACAATGAACTACATCAAGTGCGATGTATCTACTATCTGCGTAGGTATGGCGGCTTCTATGGGAGCATTCCTGCTTTCAAGCGGCGCAAAGGGCAAGCGTTTCTGCCTGCCGAACTCAGAGGTTATGATTCATCAGCCTCTTATCAGCGGCGGACTCAGCGGTCAGCAGACCGATATTACGATTCACGCAAAGTACCTTGAGAAAACAAGAGAAACACTTGAAAAAATAATGGCAGAGAACTGCGGCAAGAGCTATGAGCAGCTTCATAAGGACTGCGAAAGAGATAATTTCCTTTCGGCTGAAGAGGCTTGCGCTTACGGTCTTGTTGATAAGGTAATTGCAAAAAGATAACCACTTGAAAGGAATTTGACCATGCTTAGATGCAGTTTCTGTGAAAGAACTGAGGATCAGGTTGAAAGAATAATTTACGGTGCGAGCGGCTGTATATGCAATGATTGCATAGTAGCCTCATACCAGATGCTGATGGAGCAGGAAGACAAGGCCTCCGGCAAAAAATCCAAAGGCAAGCAAAAGGAAGATAAGCATGAGCTTATAAAACCTGCAGAGCTTAAGGAAATCCTTGATAAGTATATAATCGGTCAGGATGAAGCAAAGAAAACCATCTGCGTATCGGTGTATAATCATTATAAGAAGAATTTCTTCGGCGATGAGGCAACTGCAGACGAGATAGAACTTCAGAAGAGCAATGTTCTGCTGCTTGGACCTACCGGTGTCGGTAAGACCATGATTGCCCAGACGCTTGCCAATGTGCTGAAGGTGCCTTTTGCAATTGCCGATGCAACAACGCTTACACAGGCAGGATATGTCGGTGAGGATGTTGAGAATGTTCTTCTAAGACTTATACAGGCGGCTGATTATGATATTGAGGCGGCTGAACACGGAATCATATATATCGACGAGATAGATAAGATAACAAGAAAGTCTGAAAACACTTCCATTACCCGTGATGTAAGCGGTGAGGGCGTACAGCAGGCTCTGCTCAAGATTATCGAGGGTACAGTGTCAAATGTTCCCCCTCAGGGCGGCAGAAAACATCCCAATCAGGAATTCATACAGATTAACACAAAGAACATCCTGTTTATCTGCGGCGGTGCATTCGAGGGTATAGATAAGCTGATAATGCAGAGAACAAGCTCATCGGCGCTCGGCTTCGGCGCAGAGGTAAAGAGTAAGCAGGACAACAAGATAAACGAGGCACTGCATCAGGTAGAGCCTGAGGATCTTGTAAAGTTCGGAATTATCCCCGAGCTTGTCGGCAGACTTCCCGTAATTGCCGTGCTTGACGATCTTGACGAGGACGCACTTGTAAAGATACTGTCCGAGCCGAAGAACGCTATTCTGAAGCAGTACAGCTATATGTTCTCGCTTGACGGCATAGAGCTTGAGATTACTGACGATGCAATGCGTGCCATAGCGAAAAAAGCGGCTGAAAGAAAAACAGGTGCAAGAGGTCTGCGTACAGTAGTCGAGGAGGCGCTCTCAGATATTATGTTCGATGCTCCGAGCGACGATACAATATCAAAGGTAATCCTCACAGGCGAATGCGTCACCGACGGTAAAGCACCGGAGGTTATCAGAGATCCTTCCGCAAGAAAAAGCAGAAGAAACAGCGAAAAGAAAACCGCAAAGAAAAATCCCGCATAACAAAGGTTGAGCTGTTTTCGTTTACAGATAAAAATTAAAAATTTTTTTAAAATAGTATTTACAAACGTTGCTTTGTATGCTATAATAACTTTGTTGTGCATTGCACACAATCAATTCTTGTCTTGGCTCTGTGGAGAATGCTCGTTATGAGAAACACCGTTTCCCGCCGCTATGACAAAGAAAATATTTTTAAGAGGTGTAACCATGCTTTTAAAGGAAGAAAAGACAGCGGTTATCGAAGCTAACCGCACACACGAGAACGACACAGGTTCTCCCGAAGTACAGATCGCTATTCTCACAAAGAGAATCAACGACTTAACCGAGCATTTAAAGACACATAAGAAGGATCACCACTCACGCCGTGGTCTTCTTAAGATGGTAGGTCACAGACGTAATCTGTTAAACTACCTCGCTAAGAAGGATATCGAACGCTACCGTGCAGTAGTAGCTAAGCTCGGTCTTCGTAAGTAAGAGTTTTAAAAAGGGCAGGGCATTTTTGTTCTGCCCTTTAACCCTTATTTCAGCATTGATTTTTTGACTTAAGGAGAAGCAGTGCAGTCAGCAATAAATTGAACGGAATAATGTTATTCCGCTGAATTTATTGCTAACGCTGTTTCTCTTAAAATAAAACAGGAGGAACAATATGTTCGAGAATTACAAAACATTCAAAACGACATTTGCAGGCCGTGAGCTTATGGTCGAAACCGGTAAGGTATGCGGACTTGCAAACGGTTCTTGCTGGGTACACTACGGTGAAACAGTCGTAATGGTAAACGTTACAGCAAGCGCAAAGCCCAGAGAGGGTGTTGACTTTTTCCCTCTTGCAGTTGACTACGAAGAAAAGCTCTACGCAGTAGGTAAAATTCCCGGCGGTTACTTAAAGAGAGAGGGCAGACCCAGCGAAAAGGCTATACTGAACTCCCGTGTAGTTGACCGTCCTATGCGTCCTCTGTTCCCCAAGGATATGAGAAATGACGTTGCTATCGTTATGACGGTTCTTGCAGTAGATCCCGAAACACAGCCTGAGATCATCGCTATGATCGGCGCTTCTATCGCAGTTTCCATTTCAGATATTCCGTGGAACGGTCCTATCGGCGGTATCTCCGTAGGTCTTGTTGACGGTGAGATTGTTCTTATGCCCGACGCAGAGCAGAGAGCAAAGTCAGACCTTCAGCTTACCGTTGCGTCAAGCGAGAAGAAGGTCGTAATGATTGAAGCCGGCGCAAACGAAGTTGACGATGATACAATGCTCAAGGCTATAATGGCAGGTCACGAAGAGATCAACAAGTCACTTATCCCCTTCATCAAGCAGATTCAGGCTGAGATTGGCAAGCCCAAGTTCAGCTTTCCCTCAATGGAGGTTGATCACGATCTGTTCGAAGCTATTCAGAACAAGTACACCGAGCAGGTAAAGTTCGCTCTTGATACAGACGACAAGAATGTCCGTGAGGAGCGTTTACAGCCTATAAAGGATGCTATCCACGCAGAGTTTGACGAGCAGTATCCCGACAAGGCCGCTATGATTGACGAGTGCATCTACAAGTTACAGAAGTTCATCGTAAGACGTTGGCTGTTAGACGAGCAGAAGCGTGTTGACGGCAGAGGTATGGACGAGATGCGTCCTCTTGCCGCTGAAGTAGGACTTCTCCCCAGAGTACACGGCTCAGGTCTGTTTACCCGTGGTCAGACACAGGTTATGACAATCACGACCTTAGGCCCTGTAAGCGACAGCCAGAAGCTCGACGGCATTGACGAAGAAGAAACAAAGCGTTATATGCACCACTATAATTTCCCTGCATACTCTGTAGGCGAAACAAAGGCAAGCAGAGGCCCCGGCAGACGTGAGATCGGTCACGGCGCACTTGCACAGAGAGCGCTCGAACCCGTTATCCCTCCCGTTGAAGAATTCCCCTACGCAATAAGACTTGTATCTGAAGTGCTTTCTTCAAACGGTTCAACATCACAGGCTTCTATCTGCGGCTCTACGCTTTCACTGATGGACGCAGGCGTTCCGATAAAGTCACCTGTTGCAGGTATTTCCTGCGGTCTTATCACAGAGGGCGACCGTTGGATGACAATGGTAGACATTCAGGGTCTTGAGGACTTCTTCGGCGATATGGACTTCAAGGTAGGCGGTACTCATAAGGGTATCACAGCTATCCAGATGGATCTTAAGATCGACGGTCTTACACCCGAGATTATCAAGGACGCATTTGCAAAGACACACAAGGCAAGAGATTATATCCTTGACGAGATTATGCTCAAGGCAATTCCCGAACCCCGTCCCACTGTAAACAAGTACGCACCCAAGATGCTCAACTACAAGGTACCCGTTGACAAGATAAGAGAAGTTATCGGTACAGGCGGTAAGGTTATTCAGAAGCTCTGCGCAGACTTCGAGGTTAAGATTGACATTGATGAAGAAGGCAATGTATTCATCTGCGGTCAGGATCTTGAAAAGGCTCAGAACTGCATAGCAATGATAAAGGCTATCACATCTCCTCCCGAGGTTGGCGCTATCTACAAGGGTAAGGTTGTTCGTATAATGAACTTCGGTGCGTTTGTTGAGATTGCTCCCGGCAAGGACGGAATGGTACACATTTCAGAGCTTGAAAACAGACGTGTAGAAAAGGTTGAAGATGTTGTTTCAATCGGTGACGAGATAATCGTAAAGGTTCTCGAAATCGACAATCAGGGTAAGATAAGACTTTCAAGAAAGGCTGCTCTTGCTGAAATCGAAGCAAAGAAGAAAAACGGCTGATAAAGCTGAATATTGCAAAAACAGACCTGTGGGAAACTCTCACAGGTCTTTTTATACGCAATTTCGGCTTGCAATGGCACGCTGTTTGTGATATACTTATACTGTATCATTATGTGATAACTGCACGCTTTGCCGTATATTTTTCGCTCTTTTGCTAAGAATAAAAGAGAAAAAATCAGCAAAGGAGCAGGGTATGAATAAAGATAATATCACAAATAACGAACAGACCGACGAGGAGAACGAAGAACAGGCGGTAACCTGTCAGGTGTCGGATAACGGCATATTCGCATCGGAAAACGCTAAGCACAATATCCATTGCCTTAACGTAATCGGTCAGATAGAGGGACATTATATCCTTCCTCCCCAGAACAAGACCACAAAGTATGAACACATTATGCCTGCACTGGTAGCAATAGAGCAGGATATGAGCATAGACGGTCTGCTTATAATACTCAATACGGTCGGCGGAGATGTAGAGGCAGGACTTGCAATATCCGAGCTTATCGCAGGAATGTCAAAGCCCACAGTGTCGATCGTAGTCGGCGGCGGTCATTCGATCGGCGTTCCGCTTGCGGTAAGTGCAAGAAAGAGCTTTATCGTGCCGTCTGCAACAATGACCATCCACCCTGTCAGAATGAACGGACTTCTTCTCGGCATACCGCAGACGCTGTCATATTTTGAGCGTATGCAGGAGAGAATAATAAATTTCGTAAGCAAGAACAGCAGGATAAAGCCCGAGCGTTTCCGTGAGCTTATGATGAAGAAGGATGAGCTTGTAATGGATGTCGGTTCGGTTCTTGACGGCGAAACAGCCGTGAACGAGGGACTTATAGACAGCCTCGGAGGACTGAGCGATGCTGTGCAGTGCCTTTACTCTTTGATAGAACAGCAGAAAACCGATAAGAAAAGCACTAAGCACGGCACAGGAAAAACCATTTCGAAAAAAAGCACTTCGTCCGCAACAGCTAAGACGGATACAAAAACCGCAGGCAAGGGTAAAGCAACCGCCAGAGTGAGTACGTTCAGAGAATATCACCCGTCGGCACAAAGAGCAGAAATGAGAGCAAAGCGAGGTGCGGAGAATGTTTCAGACCGTTGTAGATGAATCGGAGGTTTTCCGTAACGCACAACTTTATGACAATAACTCCTATTATGCGGTTGACGGTTGTGTTTTTTCTTATACTGTCTGCGAAAAGAACAGTGTTTCTGTGTCGCACGATTTACGGAGTTATCTGAAATACACGCAGATAAAGCCGCTTTAGGCGGCAGTCATTACGGGCGTAAGCCCATACATATATATTAAATAAACAACACGAAATAATCCGAAAGGAACAAAAGAAAATGGATTACATAAGCATAATCATTCAGGGCATTATACAGGGACTTACGGAGTTTCTTCCCGTTTCAAGCTCAGGCCATCTGTCTGTTGCCCAGCATTTTATGAATATCGGAGAAAACACCCTTATAACCTCTGTTGTACTGCATTTAGGAACGCTTCTGGCGGTTTTTATAGCATTTTTCCCAACTATCTGGGGAATGATAAAGGAATTTTTCCTTACTATAAAGGATATTTTCACAGGTAAATTTTCGTGGAAGAATATGAACGCAAACAGACGTATGATGTTTATGGTCATAATTTCCACCGCTATGCTTGTACCGGTTTACTTCTTCAAAGACTTTTTTACAGGCTTTGAGGGCGACAATGACATTATTTTTGAGGGCTTTGCCTTTATCTTTACCGCAGTTCTTCTCTTTATGTCGGATAAGTGCATAAAGGGCAACAAAACAGGCGATAAGATGAAGGTCGCAGATGCTGTTGCAATAGGCGCAATGCAGTGCGTGGCTCTGTTTCCCGGTGTATCACGTTCAGGTTCTACAACCGCCGCAGGTCTTTTCTGCGGACTTACAAAGGAAACTGCGGTCACATTCTCGTTTATACTAGGTATCCCCGCAATTCTCGGCGGAAGTGTGCTTGAGATCGGTGATGCGTTAAAAAGCAATGTAGAGCTTGACTGGGTACAGCTCGGAATAGGCTTTGTCGTATCGGCGGCAGTGGGACTTCTTGCGATAGCTCTTGTAAAGTGGCTTCTTAAAAAGGACAGATTCAAGATTTTCGGATTCTATACGGCGGCACTCGGTCTTGCCTGCATAGGCATCGGTGCTTATGAACTGGCGACCGGCTCACACTTCGTTTTGGTTTTTTGACAGTATTTAAATATAATATAATGATTTTGGGAGAAAGGACGTAGAAACATGGCAGCAAAGCGCAATCTGAACAACAGCACCGATGAAGAGAAAGCCGGAACGTCAAAGTCGTCGGGCAAAACACGGAAAAAGGATCAGACTACCGAAGATAAGCAGCGTGAACTGAGTGAACGTTGTAAGAATGACATTGAAAAGGAGCTTAAATCAAAAAGAAGAAGAAGCTCTATAATTCTTTTTGCCATAGGTGTTCTTATGGCGCTGTTTACGATTATAGGTTTTATCGGCAGTCTTAACAGAGCGGAAGGCGACAGCCTCAATCTGCTTGATATGATTTACTCATTCCTCTGCGGTGTGTTCGGCTTTACGGTATTTTTTACAGGCCCTATTCTTATATATGTAGCCGTACTTATTGCAACGGATAAGAGCAGGACAAGCATCCTCACCAAGATATTACAGCTGTCGGGCGGAATAGTGATATTAAGCACAGCTATACAGATATTCTTTGTAGGCAGTGTCGGAAAAGGCACGACCGACTTTTTCGGAGCGGTGGCAAGTCTTTATTCGGACGGAACACGGCTGACGGGCGGCGGTATCATAGGCGGCATACCTGCGTGGCTTTTGCTATTGTTCGGCAATGTCGGAGCAATAGTAATGATTATACTGATTGCTTTCGTATTTGTTATGCTTATCAGCAGAAAGTCGCTTATGGACTTTTTAGGCGCTGTAGGAAAACCCGTCAAAAAGGTTGCGGTTACCGCAAAGGAGAAACACGCTCAGCATAAGGAAGAAATGGAAGCGTACAGACTTGAGCAGGAACAGCAGAGGATGCAGGCTGAAAGCGAGCGCAAGGAAAAACTTATAGAGCTTGAATCAAACGCTGTCGGAACTCCTGCAACAACGCTTCAGGAAAGACACGATGAGAATATCGAGGAGCAGAAAAAGGACAGCGATAATTTCATAAACGAGATTAACAATTACAACGGCAAGGTATCGCCAAAACCCGAAGAGGCGGTTCAGCAGAGCAACGAGCATCTACCCGAAATTGCTCCGGAGAGCGATGTACATATGTCCTGCGATAAGCTGCCGGACCTGCCCGTAGCCGATAACAACGGCTCTGCGCAAAAGGCACAG